>Ga0209916_1001064_pt1 | contig 28830 bp, 32 predicted proteins | sample ThiBio_1000_plan_FD_183956 | JGI IMG/M metagenome (GOLD analysis project Ga0209916, IMG submission 183956) | Wastewater bioreactor microbial communities from Cape Town, South Africa - Thiocy_solids_2 (SPAdes) | ecosystem: Engineered > Bioreactor > Thiocyanate-remediating > Anaerobic-Aerobic ... | reverse complement strand
CCGCGTATGGCGGGGGTTTCCAACCACGCGGATCCCCGGTCGGTCTTCCGTGGTTCCAAATGGTCGCCATACGACCATTTGGAACCACGCAGGCCCCCGGCCGCCGGATCCGTGACGGAGATGCCGGGAACTCCACGCTTCCTCCCGTGTTGTCCAACACCGACCTACGCGCTGCGTGTATTGACCGTGCTATGGCAAGGTCAAAGTACGCAGCGCGTTCCCGGGCCCTCGATCCTGGCCCGAAAAGGGTCCTTCAGATCCGGAGAGTGTGACGTTCCCGGCATCTTCGTCACGGATCCGGCCGAGGTGTGGAAGCTCCCGGACCTGATCGTCACGTAAGTCCGACTTCCTCACGTCCCTGTGCCGGCTTTTTCACGAACGCCTCACGTCCTGGGCTCCTCATGGGGGTCACAGCCTGCCAGGACCCCCATGAGGAGCCCAGGACACCCGCCACCCATCTCGGACGGCCGCCAACGCCCCGGACCCCCGCCCGGACGGCCACCCGCCCCCCAGACCCCCTACCGCGCCGCCCAGGAATCCGGCTCGGCGGCCAGGGCGGCGACCGTGGCGGGGAGCTCGCCGGCTACGAGGTCGGCGAGGGTGACGCGCTCGAGGACGGAGCGGATGTTGGCGCGGACGGCGATCCAGACGTCGCGGAGGCTTTCGGCGTTGCCGGCGTATTCGATCGTCTCCGGGGGCATCGACTGGACGTTCGCGATCGGGCCCTCGACGGCGCGGACGACGTCGGCGACGGTGACCTCGTCGGCGGGGCGGGCGAGCCAGTAGCCGCCCTTGGCGCCGCGGCGGGCGCGGACGAGGCCCTGGTGCTTCAGCTCCAGGAGGATGTGCTCGAGGAACTGGAGGGGGATGTCCTGGGCGGTCGCGAGGCGCTCGCCCTTGACCGGCTCGCCCTCCCCGGCGGCGGCCAACTCGACGGCGGCGCGGACGGCGTAATCGGCCTTGGCTGAGACACGCATGTGACGAATTAAAACAACCGGCCGGGCGCCGGGCGGGCCGGGGACGCGGATTGGGAGGCCTGGCCCGAGACCCGGTGCCCCGACGTGGCGGCGCGCCGGGACGCCTGTTCGGGGGGCGCGGGGCCGTTCAGGCAGCCGACTCGGAGGCTTGGGCCGCTGCCGCCGCCAGCTCTTTCTCGCGCCGATAGCGTTTGTTCATGTAGTGCGGCGCGTAGAGGACGGCGCCGAGGAAGATGGCGGCGATGCCCGCGGCGATCGGCCAGACGGTCGAGTCGCCCTTCTGGACCGTGACGATGCCGGAGGCCATCAGGACGATGCCGAGGGCGATGCGGATGAAGCCCTGGGGGGCCTTCTCGGAGAGGGCGGCGCCGATGATCACGCCGGGGATCGAGCCGACCAGGATGTTCCCGGCGAGGCCGAAGTCGACGTTGCCGGCGACGATGTGGGCCAGCCCGGCGGCGGTCAGCAGCAGCGCGGCGTGGACGATGTCGGTGCCGACGACCCGCTTCGGGGCGAGGCGGTAGACGGCGATCAGCAGGATCGCGATCACCGTGCCCGAGCCCGCCGAGGTGATGCCGATGACGAAGCCGGTGGTGGCGCCGATGACGACCGCGGCGACCTTGTGGCGTTTCTCCACCTCGAAGCGCTCGCGCTCGTCGATCAGGCCGCGCAGGATCAGCGCCCGGGTCAGGGTCACGACGCCGACCATCAGCAGGGTGCCGCCGAGGACCGCGTAGACCAGCGAGTTGAGGCGGTCCTCGGAGATGTGCGCCTCGAGCACCGAGACCAGGGCGACGCCGGCGATCGCGGCCGGGACGCTGCCGAAGGAGAGCCACTTGACCAGCTCCAGGTTGACCGTCCCCATCTTCAGGTGGCGCCAGCTGCCGACCATCTTGGTGATCGCTGAGTAGACGATGTCGGTGCCGATCGCCGTCGTCGGCGAGGTGCCGAAGATCAGGATCAGAAGCGGGGTCATCAAGGACCCACCGCCCATGCCCGTCATCCCGACGAGCACGCCGATACAGAGTCCGAATAGGACGATTGCCGGGTCCATGGTTGGTCATCGCACTCCCTTCCCGACTTTCTCGACTTTGTAGGTCGGGAGTGTGAAGTGCGGAAGGATAACAGCGTGAGCGTCGCGGCGCGAGGCCTCTCCCACTCCTACGGCGAGCTGCGCTCGTTGCAGCGCATCGACCTCGCGGCGGCCGACGGCGAGGTCGTGGCGCTGGTCGGGCCCTCCGGCTGCGGCAAGTCGACGCTGCTGGAAATCGTCTGCGGGCTGCGCGAGCCGAGCACCGGCGAGGTCGAGGCGGGCGGGGCGGCCGGCGCGACGGGACGGCTCGCCCACTGCGCCTACATGCCCCAGCGCGACCTCCTCCTCCCCTGGTTCTCGGCGCTCGACAACGCGGCGCTGGCGCTGCGCAACCGCGGCGCCGGCAAGGCCGAGGCGCGGCGCGAGGCGGGCGCGCTCTTCGAGCGCTTCGGCCTGGCGGGATTCGAGGGCGCGCGGCCGCAAGAGCTCTCCGGCGGCATGCGCCAGCGGGTCGCCTTCCTGCGCACGCTGGTCGCGGGCAAGCCGGTGCTGGCGCTGGACGAGCCCTTCGCCTCGCTCGACGCGATCAGCCGCGCCGAGATGCAGGGGTGGCTGGCCGGCGCGCTGCGGGCCGACTCGCGCACGGTGCTGCTGGTCAGCCACGACATCGAGGAGGCGCTCTACCTCGCCGACCGGGTCGTGGTCCTCTCGGCGCGCCCCGGGCGGATCGTCACCGAGCTGAGCGCGCCCCACCCGCGTGCGGAGGACCGGGATCACGCGGTCACCGACCCCGCCTTCGTCACCGTGCGGGAGCATGCCTTGGTGTCCCTGCGGGAGGGCGCACGATGAGGGCGGTGCTTCGCATCGTCCTGCCGATCGCGTTGATCGCGGCGCTGGTCGGGCTCTGGCAGATCGCGGCGTCGACCGGGTGGATCGCGGAAGCGCTCAACCTCGAACCGTTCCTCGTCCCCTCCCCCGCCGAAGTCGGCGACGCGATCTGGAACAACCGCACGCTGCTCTGGGAAAACACCTGGGTGACGCTGCGGGAGATCCTCTTCGGCCTCCTCGCGGGCGCCGCCGTCGGCGTCGGCCTGGCGACCGCGATGCGCTTCTCGCGCGTCCTCCGCGATGCCGTCTTCCCGCTCACCGTCGCCGTGCAGGCGGTGCCGATCGTGGTGATCGCGCCGATCCTGGTCGTCTGGTTCGGCTACGGGATCGGCCCGAAGGTCGTCATCGTCGCCTTCGCCGTCTTCTTCCCGATCACCGTCAACCTGCTCGACGGGCTGCGCGCGGTCGACCCCGAGGCGGTGAAGATGATGCGCACGCTCGACGCCTCGCGCTGGGCGACCTTCCGCCGCGTCGAAGTGCCCACCGCCCTGCCCTACTTCTTCAGCGGCGCCAAGGTCGCGGTGGCGATCGCCCCGATCGTCGCCCTCTTCGCCGAGCTGGCGGGCTCCAACGCCGGTCTGATGCGGCTGATCGTCCAGGACAACGCCAACCTGGAAATCGCCCGGGTGTTCGCCGCGACCGTGATTCTGATCGCGATCGGGGTGCTCCTGGTCGGCCTCACCGCCCTCGCACAGCGCCTCGTCGTCACTTGGCGGTAGAAAGTAGGGGGATGAAGCCCCTCCTCGCCCGGGCCACCGCGGTCGCCCTCGCCCTCGTCGTCCTCGCCGCCGGCCTCGCCGCGTGCGGCTCCAAGTCCGAGAATACGAAGGGCGAAGCGGAAAAGCTGACGCTCGACCTCGACTTCTACCCGAACCCCGACCACGCCGGGATCTACATGGCGGAAAAAGAAGGGTTCTTCACCGAAGCGGGGCTGGACGTGACGATCGACTCGCCCTCGGACCCGTCGGCGCCGCTGAAGGAGGTCGCGGCGGGCCGCGCCGACCTGGCGATCACCTACGAGCCCGAGGTGATGCTGGCGCACGAGAAGGGCCTCGACGTGGTCGCCGTCGCGGCGCTGGTGAACCGGCCGCTCACCTCGCTGATGTGGCTGAAGAAATCGGGCATCAAAGGCGTTCCCGACCTCAAAGGCAAGACCGTCTCCTACGCCGGCATCCCCTACCAGGAAGCCTTCCTGAAGACGATCCTGGCGCGGGCGAACGTGCCCGCCCCCTCGGTCAAGTCGGTGAACGTCGGCTTCGGCCTGCTGCCGTCGCTGATCAGCGGCTCGGCCCAGGCGATGCTCGGCGGCTACTCGAACGTCGAGGGCGTCGACCTGCAGGAGCGCGGCAAAGAACCGGTGATCACGCCGGTCGACCAGCTCGGCGTGCCGACCTACGACGAGCTCGTGATCGTCGCCCGCCGCTCGACCCTGGAAGAAGAGGGCGAACGGATCCGCCTCTTCATCAGCGCCCTGCGGCGCGGCACCGAAGCGGCGGCGGCGAACCCGAAGGCGGCCACCGAAGCGATCCTCGCCGCCAACACCGACCTGCCGCCGAAACTCGCCGCAGCGCAGGTGAAGGCGACGCTGCCGCTCCTGAGCGCCCGCACGCCGGGCAAGCCCTACGGCTGGATGAACCCGGAAGAGTGGGAAACGTTCGCGGGCTGGATGCGCGACGAAGGGCTGATCTCCGACCAGCCGAAAGCCGCCGAACTGCTCTCCAACGCCTACCTGGTCGACGAAATCCCGGAATAGGTAAGGGACGCGCCCCTCTCGCCACGGCCCGGGCAGGCTGTGGCCGTGGCGAGAGGGGCGGGTGTGCGGAAGGTGTGGAGGGACACCGGCGGGAGGCGGACGGGAGGGCGACGGAACCGTGACGGGAGTCAGACATCGTCACGAAGATGCCGAGAACTCCGGTCTTTCTCCCGTGTTGTGCAACACCGACCTACGCGCTGCGTGGATTGCCCGTGCTATAGGACGGGTAATCCACGCAGCGCGTTTTCGACCCCCGATTCAGGTCCGAAAGGGGCCTCCCGGGGCCGGAAAGTGTGACGTTCCCGGCATCTTCGTCAACGATCCGGCCGAGGTGTGGAAGCTCCCGGACCCGATCGTCACGGAAGTCCGACTTCGCAACGTCCCTGTGACGCCTCCCCCACGCACCCCTCACGTCCTGGGCTCCTCATGGGGGTCACAGCCTGCCAGGACCCCCATGAGGAGCCCAGGACCTCCCTCTACTCCACCTTCCGAGAACGTTGTGGCCGCGAAGTGATCCGGGCCGCATCCGCGGATGCGGGGCCTGCCGGGACAGGGCCGTAGTCGAGCGAGCCGGCCGCGATCATGCGGCTGATCTCCTCCGGCCGCAGCGCCTCGTGGAAGAGGTGGCCCTGGCCGTAGTCGCACTCGAGCCGGCGCAGCTCGGCAAGCTGCACGTCGTTCTCGATCCCCTCGGCGATCACGTCGAGCGAGAGCGCCCGGGCCATCCCGATGACCGCCTCGACGATCGCCGTCCCCTCCTGTTCGACGCCGAGCGTGTCGACGAAAGAGCGGTCGATCTTCAGCGCGTGGAAGGGATAGCGGTTGAGGTAGGCGAGCGAGGAATAGCCGGTGCCGAAGTCGTCGAGGACGAGGCGGACGCCGAGCTCGTTCAGCGCCTCCAGCGAGGCGATCGCCGAGGCCGACTCCTCGACCAGCACCGTCTCGGTGATCTCCAGCCGCAGGTGGACCGGGTCGAGGCCGGTGCGGGCGAGGATCTCGGCGACGTTGGCGGCGAGGCCGCGGTGGGCGACCTGGCGGGCGGAGAGGTTGACGGCGACGTCGAGCGGGCGGTCGTCGGGGCGCAGCTCGTGCCATTCGAGGATCTGGCGGGCGGCGCGTTCCTGCACCCAGCGCCCGATCGGCTCGATCAGGCCTGAGTCCTCGGCGACCCCGACGAAGTCGGCGGGGTCGAGCAGGCCGCGCTCGCGGTGGCGCCAGCGGACCAACGCCTCGAGGCCGGTCACCTCGCCGGTGCGCAGGTTGACGATCGGCTGGTAGCGCAGCTCCAGCTCGTCGCGGTCGATCGCGCCGCGCAGCTCGCGTTCGGTCTCCAGGCGCCGCGCCGCGGTCGCCCGCATCTCGGCGTCGAAGAGGACGGTGCGGTTGCGGCCGCTCTCCTTCGCCCGGTACATCGCCGCGTCGGCGTCGCGGATCAGGAGCTCGGCGTTGGTCGACTGGCCGGAGGCGAGGCGGGCGACGGCGATCCCGATCGAGGCGTTGACGAAGTGGTCCACGCCCTGCATCGAGAAAGGCTGGGCGAAGGCGGCGGCGACCCGCTCGGCGATCGCGACCGCCTCGGCGTCGTCGGCGAGCCGGTCGATCAGGATCCCGAACTCGTCGCCGCCGAAGCGGGCGACGATGTCCCCGGGGCGCAGGTGGGCGCGCAGCCGCGGCGCGACGGCGCGCAGCAGGGCGTCGCCGGCATGGTGGCCGAGGCTGTCGTTGATGAGCTTGAAGTGGTCGAGGTCGAGGAAGAGGATGCCGACCGGCGAGCCGGAGACCGAGGCGCGGCCGAGCGCGTCGTCGAGCGAGTCGACGAAGCTGAGCCGGTTCGGCAGGCCGGTGAGGGCGTCGTGGAGGACGCGGTGGCGGAGGGCGCGGTCGGCGGCGTGGCGCTCGAAGGCGTCGGCGAGGACGTTGGCCGAGGCTTCGAGGAAGGGGACGTCCTTGGGGTCGAAGCGCCGCGGTTCGGCGGAGTGGACGTCGAGGACGCCGAAGGGTCGGTCCTTGCCGTCGATGATCACCGCCAGCGAGCTGGTGGCGCCGAGCGCGCGGACCGCGGGCGGCATCGAGAAGCGCTCGTCCTCGGACCAGTCGCCGACGATGATCGGGACGCCCGAGTCGAGCGCCGCGCCGGCGTGCGATTCGCGGCCCGCCGAGACGCGCCGGCCGGAGGCGAGGGCGGTGTCGTCGAGGCCCGCCCGCAGGTTGAGCCGGCGGCCGTCGCGCCCGACCTCCCAGATGCAGGCGAACTCGACCCCGTCCAGTTCGCCGATCAGGTTGACCGCGTCGCGCATCAGCGCCTCGGGGTCGCCGTTTTTCAGCGCCCGTTCGCCGAGCCGCGCCACCACCGCCTGCTGGGCGAGGGAGCGCTGCAGGTCGATCTCGGCGGTCTTGCGCTCGCTGATGTCGTAGAGGACGCCGTGCCAGACCGGGATGCCGTGGGCGTCGGCCTCGAGCACCGCCTCGTCGAGCATCCAGACGACGCGCCCCTCCTTCGTGTACATGCGGTACTCGACCGGGCGGGTGTCGCGGTTGCCGAGCGCGTCGCGGCTTTCCACCGCCAGCGCCCGCAGGCGGTCGTCGGGGTGGACGAGCCGCGCCCAGAGCCCCGGATCGGCGAGGAACTCCTCCGGGGTGAAGCCGAGGATCTCCTCGACCTGGGGGCTGATGTAGCGCCAGCGCCCGTTCTCCCCCAGCTCGGATGCGTAGACGATCACCGGCAGGCGGTCGACGATGCGACCTTCGGGCCAGTTCTGTTCCGTGCTCTCGTGCATCCGTGTCTCTATCGACAGGGAAGCGTCGCACTTGATTCGCCCGGGTTAAAGAACGGGTTCCTGCACCTAAATACTCGGGTGGTCGCGAAATTTTCGGGGTCGGGCTAAATCTTCGGCGCCGGCTGCCGATGACCGGGCCGAAACCCGCGATGAGCATCCTCGACCCGACCCAACTCACGCTGATGCGCGCCATCTCCGGCGCGACCCTGCGCAACACCGTCCTCTCCAACAACATCGCCAACGCCGACACGCCCGGCTTCCAGCCTTCCGACGTCGATTTCCACGCGGCGCTGGCGGGCGCGCTGGAGGAGGGGCCGGAAGCGATCGAGAGCATCAGCTTCGCCCCCGAACAGCTGAACACGGGCGCGGTGCGGGCCGACGGCAACGGCGTCAACAGCGAAGCCGAAGCGGCCAAGCTGGCCGAAAACGGGCTTGAAATCGAGGCGCTCGAGCAGGTCGCCAACTCGCGCCTGCAGATCATGCGCACGGCGATGGGGATGAACGGCTGATGGCCCTCTTCGACGCGCTGAACATCTCCGCCTCGGGGCTGACCGCGCAGCGGCTGCGGATGGACGTCACCTCCGCCAACCTCGCCAACGCCCAGTCGACGCGGACGCCGGAAGGCGGGCCGTACCGGCGCCAGGACGTGGTGCTGCAGGAGTCCTCGGGCGAAGGCAGCTTCGCCGGGGCGCTCACCGGCGCGCTCCGTGGCGGCGAACCGGCGGGGGTCGAAGTCGCGGCGATCGTCCCCGACACCACCCCGCTGCGCCGGGTCTACGAACCCGGCAGCCCCGACGCCGACGCGCAGGGCTACGTCGAAATGCCGAACGTCAATCCGGTCGAGGAAATGACCGACCTGATCGACGCCTCGCGCTCCTACCAGGCGAACGTGACCGCGATGCAGACGACCAAGCAGGTCTTCTCGAAGACGATCGAACTGCTCTGATGACCCTTCCGATCTCCGCCATCAGCAAGGCCGCCGAGCAGATCGCGGCGCCGAAAGCGCAGGGCGCCGAGTGGTCGGTCGGGGGCGAACCGGCGGCGCGCGGGGCGGCGCAGAGCGACCCGACGGGCGGCTTCGGCTCGATGCTGACCAACGCGATCGGCGACCTGGAGAAGACCCAGAACGCGGCCGCGGCGCAGTCGCAGGCGCTGGCCACCGGGCAGACGAACGACCTCAGCTCGGTGATCACCGCGGTCCAGGAAGCGCAGCTCTCGATGCAGTTCGCCTCTCAGGTCCGCAACAAAGCGGTCGAAGCGTACACCGAAATCTTCCACACCCAGATCTGACGTGACCCAGGTCAAAACCGTCCTCTCCCGCCTCTCCACCCGCGGCAAATTCGCGCTGGGCGGCGCCGCGCTGGCGCTGATCATCCTCGCCTTCGTCCTCTTCCAGATGGCGACGAAGCAGAGCTACACGACGCTCGCGACCGGGATCGAACCGGCGGAAACCGGCCAGGTGACCGAAGCGCTCGCGGCCAAGGGCATCCCCTACCAGCTGCAGGACAGCGGCACCGCGGTCGGCGTGCCGAGCTCCGACGTCTCCGAAGCGCGGATCGCGCTGGCCGAAAGCGACGTGCTCGGCGGCAGCAAACCGGGCTTCGAACTCTTCGACTCCCAGCAGTTCGGGGCGTCGGACTTCCAGCAGAAGGTCACCTACCAGCGGGCGCTGGAGGGCGAACTCGAACGGACCATCAACCAGGTCGAAGGGGTCAAGAGCTCCAACGTCCAACTGACCCTGCCCGAAGAACAGCTCTTCTCCGAAGAAGCGATCAAACCGACGGCGGCGGTGCTGATCGCGAGCGACTCGGGCGGGCGGCTCGGGGCCGGCGCGGTGCGTGGGATCGCCCACCTGGTCGCGGCGAGCGTCGAAGGGCTGGAAGCCGGCGACGTGACGATCACCGACGGCAGCGGCGCGACGCTGTGGCCGGCGGGCGAAGGCGGGTCGCTCGGCGGCGGCGTCTCCAAACAGGCGATCGAGGCGCGCTACGACGAGAGCATGGAAACGCGGCTCGACGGCCTGTTGGCGCGGACCATCGGTCCCGAAAAAGGGCGGGTGCAGGTGCAGGCGGAAGTGAACGCCGACCGCACCACGCAGAGCAAACTCGAATACGCCAAGAAAGGCACGCCGCTGGCACGGCAGGCCGAACACGAGTCGCTGAAAGGCGCCGGGGCGACGGCGGCGGGCGGCGCGGCCGGGACGGCCGGGAACATCCCCAGCTACGCCGCCGGGGCCGGCACCGCGGGCGGGCCCTCCAACTACAAACGGGCCAACGAAGAAACCCAATACGGCGTCGACAAGACCATCACCCACACGCAGGTGGCGCCGGGGACGGTGAACCGCCAGAACGTCGCGCTGATCGTCGACAAAACGGTGCCGGCGGCGGAAGTCGCGCAGCTCGAAAAGGCGATCGAAGGCGCCGCCGGGATCGAAAAGAAACGCGGCGACACGCTGACCGTGAGCCGCATCGCCTTCGCCCAGCCGCCGGAAGCGGCGACCCCGGCCGGGCCGGGCATCGTCGACTACGCCAAGTACGGGCTGATCGGGCTGGCGGGCGTCGCCTTCCTCGTCTTCGCCGCGCGCCACCTGCGCCGCAAACAGGACGAGGTGCTGGCCGAACCGATCTGGCTGAAGGAACTGAACGCGCCGACCTCGCTGGCCGAGCTGGAAGTGCACCGACGCGAAGACGACTGGGAAGAGGACCCGACGCTGGTGAACAACGCCGACGAGGTCGCGGCGATGGACTCCGACAAAGTCGCGCAGCAGCTGCGGGCCTGGATGAAGGAGGGGTAGCGTGGCGGCGCCGAACGAGCTCGTGCCGCTCGAGCGCCCCGGCGACGTCTCGCTGATCCGCTCCGGGAGCGCCGGCGAGCCGCCGCCGCTGCGGGGGCGGCGCAAGGCCGCGGTGCTGCTGGTGGCGCTCGGCCCGGTGAAGGCGGCCGAGGTCTTCAGCCACCTCTCCGAGGCGGAGATCGAGGAGCTCTCGCTGGAGATGGCGAAGGCCGGCGACATCCCCAGGGAGCAGATCGAGGAAGTGCTGGAGGAGGTCTCGGAGAACTCGCTGGCGCTGAGCTCGATCGCGGCCGGCGGGGTCGACTACGCGCGCGAGGTGCTGGAGCGGGCGCTCGGGCCCGAGCGCGCGGCGGAGATCACCGGCCGGCTCTCGGCGGTGATCGAAATGCGGCCCTTCGAGTTCCTCGCCCGGACGCCGCCGGAGCAGATCGTCGCCTTCCTGCGCAACGAGGCGCCGCAGACCAAGGCGCTGATCATCTCCAGCCTCTACACCACGCTCGCCGCCGAGACGCTGGCGCTGCTGGACACCGATGAACAGGCGGAGGTGTCGCTGCGGATCGCGCGCATGCACGAGACCAGCCCGGCGGTGATCCGCGAGGTGGAGACGGTGATGCGGGGGAAGCTGTCGAACGTGCTCTCCGAGGAGTACGCGAGCTCGGGCGGCGTGCAGTCCCTGGCCGACATCCTGAACCACGCCGACCGGCCGACCGAGCGCAACGTGCTGGAGACGCTGGCCCAGTCCGACGAGGACCTGGCGGAAGAGATCCGGGCGCTGCTCTTCACCTTCGAGGACATCGTCAAGCTCGACGACCGGGCGCTGCAGTCGGTGCTGAAGGGGGTCGAGGACGCCGACCTCACGCTGGCGCTGCGCGGGGTGCCCGACGAAGTGCGCGAGAAAGTGCTCGGGAACGTGTCCGAACGGCGCTCGGAGCTCTTGGTCGAGGAGATGGAGTACCAGCCGCCGCAGCGCAAATCGGTGGTCGAGGAAGCGCAGAGCCGAGTGGTGGCCGAGGTGCGCCGGCTCGAGGAGGAGGGCGAGCTGACGGTCGGCAACCGAGGCGGCGATGAACTCGTCGTTTGAGTTTCCCGAGCTGGCGGTGCCGCGGCCGGCGGCGGAGCGGCTGGCGGCGGCGGAAGCCGAGCACGAGGCGGAGCTGGACGCGGCGCGGGCCGCGGGCTACGAGGAAGGGCTGGCGGCCGGGCGGGCCGAGGTGAGCGCGGCGGCGCGGGCGCTGGCGAGCGCGGCGGCGCGGCTCGACGAGGCGAGCGCGGCGGCGGCCGGGGCCGCCGAGCCGGTCGCGGTGGCGCTGGCGCTGCGGATCGCGGAGAAGGTGCTGGGCGGGGAGCTCGAGGCGCGGCCGGAGGTGGTGCTGGACGTGGTGCGCGGGGCGCTCCGCCGGCTCACCGAGCCCCTTCCCGCCACCTTGCTCGTGAACCCCGAGGACGCCGAGCTGGTGCGCGCCTCGATCGCCGACTTCAGCGTCGAGCACGGTGGCGAGCTGAGCGTGCGCGAGGAGCGCCGGATCGAGCGCGGCGGCTGCGTGGTGAGCACGCAGGCGGGCGAGATCGATGCTCAGATCACGGCGCAGCTGGAGCGCGTTGCGAAGGTTGTTGCTCGAGGGACGGGGACGGCGTGACCCTCTCCGGACGCGCCTTCGGCGCTGAGTGTCCGGAGAAGGTCACGCCGTCCCCGTCAACCGGCGCGCTGCGGGGGGCGGAGGCCGCGGTCGACCGGGCGGATTTCGTGGTGCGGCGGGGACGAGTCCGGGACGTGATCGGGCTGATCATCGAGGCCAGCGGCCTGGAGGCGGAGGTCGGCGAGGTCTGCCTGATCGAGACCGGGCGTGACCGGCCGCCGGTGCCCGCCGAGGTGGTGGGGTTCCGCGATTCGCGCACGCTCTTGATGCCGCTCGGCGAGATGAGCGGGATCGGGCCGGGCAAGCCGGTCGCCGCCGAGGGCGAGGCCTTCCGCGTGCCGGTCGGCGAGGCGATGCTCGGCAAGGTGGTCGACGCCTTCGGGCGGCCGCTCGACGGCTCGGCGCTGCACGCCGGCGGCACCCGCTCGGCCTCCGCCGACCCGCCCGAGCCGCTCGGCCGGCCGCGGATCGAGAAGCGCCTCGCGCTCGGGGTGCGGGCGCTCGACGCCTTCGTCCCCTGCGGCCAGGGCCAGCGGCTCGGCATCTTCGCCGGCTCCGGCGTCGGCAAGTCCTCGCTGCTGGGGATGATCGCCCGCTCGACCTCGGCCGACGTCAACGTGATCGCCCTGGTCGGCGAGCGCGGCCGTGAGGTGCGCGAGTTCGTCGAGCGTGATCTGGGCGCGGCGCTGGAGCGCAGCGTCGTCGTCGTCGCCACCTCCGACCAGCCGGCGCTGGTGCGGATCAAGGCCGCCTTCGCGGCGACCGCGATCGCCGAGCACTTCCGCGACCAGGGCGCCGACGTGCTGCTGATGATGGACTCGGTGACCCGCTTCGCGATGGCCCAGCGCGAGGTCGGCCTGGCGATCGGCGAGCCGCCCGCGACGCGCGGCTACACCCCCAGCGTCTTCGCCCTCCTCCCCCGCCTCCTGGAGCGCGCGGGCACCAGTCCCGAGGGCTCGATCACCGGCCTCTACACCGTGCTGGTCGACGGCGACGACATGAACGAGCCGATCGCCGACGCGGTCCGCTCGATCCTCGACGGCCACGTCGTCCTCAGCCGCGATCTCGCCCACGCCAACCACTACCCGGCGATCGACGTCCTCGCCAGCGTCTCCCGCCTGACCACCGAGATCCAGCCGCCCGACTCGATCGCCGCCGCCGCCGAGCTCCGCCGCCTGATGGCCGCCTACCGCGACAAGGAGGACCTGATCGCGATCGGCGCCTACCAACCCGGCGGCGACCCCACCGTCGACACCGCGATCGCCCTCCGCCCCGACCTAGACGCCCTCCTCCGCCAACGCCCCGACGAGCGCTCCGACCTCGCCGAGGCCGACCAGCGCCTGACGCAACTGGCGAGCGCCGCCACCCAGTCCCCACCACCCGAAGAGCCGCCCCCGGAGACCTCGCCCCCCGTCGAAGTCCTCCCGCCGCCGACGCTGGCGTAGCGGGGGATGGTGGCTGGTGGGTGGGACGGGGGACGGGTAGGGACGAGGACCCGCAAGCTGTCGCCCGGGAAGGTCCAGGCCCCGCAAGCTGTCGCCCGGGAGGGACGGGGCCCCGCAGGCGGGAGCCCGGGGGAAGGACGCGCCCCTCTCGCCACGGCCCGGGCAGGCTGTGGCCGTGGCGAGAGGGGCGGGTATGAGAAGCGTGGAGGGATCCTGACGGGAGCGTCACGGGAGTGCGCCGGGTGTGCGCCAGAAGCGCGCCGGGACAGTCACCGAAGGGTGCCGAGGGCCGGTCCCCGGACGGTCAGGGGTCCGCGTGGTTGGAAATCCGCGTATGGCGTGGGTTTCCAACCACGCGAGCCCCCGGCCGCCGGATCCGTGACGGAGATGCCGGGAACTCCTCACTTCCTCCCGTGTTGTGCAACAGCGACCTACGCGCTGCGTGGATTGACCGTGCTATAGGACGGGTAATCCACGCAGCGCGATTCCGACCCCTGGATCCCGGCCCGAAAGGGGCCTCCCAGGGCCGGAAAGTGTGACGTTCCCGGCATCTTCGTCACGGATCCGGCCGAGGTGTGGAAGCTCTCCGCAGTGATCGTCACGTAAGTCCGACTTCCTCACGTCCCTGTGCCGGCTTTCCCACGAACGCCTCACGTCCTGGGCTCCTCATGGGGGTCACAGCCTGCCAGGACCCCCATGAGGAGCCCAGGACCATCCTCGGACGGCCGACAGCGCCCCGCACCCCCGCCCGTCCCTTCACCCCCGCCCACCTCACTCCGCCTAAAGACCGGGACGTTTTGGGCGATCAACGGGGCGTGACGGAAAGGAACTTCAGGTTCAGGCTCGAGCGGGTGCATGACATCCGTCGGCAGAAGGAGCGCGGGGCGCAGGAGGAGCTGGCGACGGCGCTCGGACGGCAGGCGGGCGAGGAGGCGGCGCTCGGGCAGGTGGACGCGACGATCGAGGACGCGCGGAAGCAGGTTCGCGGCGCCTCGGGTTGCGGCGAGGTCTTGTCGGGGACGGATCTCGCGGCGAGTCAGGCTTATCTGGAGCGGTTGGCGGGGCGGCGGGCGGTTGCCGTCCGCGACCTGAATGCGAGCCGCGACGAGGTCGGCCGCCGGCGCCGGGACCTCGAGGCCGCGGCGCGGGAGCGACAGGCGCTCGACCGGCTGCGGGACCGTCGCCGCGCCGAGCACGACCGGGAGCTGGCGCGGGCCGAAAGCGCCCAGCTCGACGAGCTGGCGCTGGCCGGGCACCGACGGAGGCAGGCGTGAACCCCGCGGTGGGAATCTCCTCGGGCGCCACCGGCGGGATCGGCGCGGCTAGCCAGGCGGCTGCGCGCGTCGCGCAGCTCCAGAGCATGATCCAGGCGGTCGAAACCGGATCCGGAAAGGGGTCGTTCGGCGCCGCGCTGGCCGAAGCGACCGCGGCCGGCGGCCCGGCGACCTCAGCGCTCGGCGAAGCCACCGCCCTCACCCCCACTTCCACGGCCGCAACGACGGCCGCAGCGGTGCCGACGACCACGGCCGCGAGCCCCGGCAACGGCACCGTCCCCTTCCAGTCGCTGATCGAAGAATCGTGCGCGAGGTACGGCGTCGACCCGGCGCTGCTCGCCGGGCTGATCGAACAGGAGTCGCACTTCGACCCGACCGTGGGCAGCTCCGCGGGCGCCCAGGGGCTGACCGAGCTGATGCCGGAAACGGCGGCGAGCCTCGGGGTCACCGACCCCCACGACCCGGCCCAGTCGATCGACGCCGGCGCCCGCCTTTTGAGCGAAAAGCTGGCCGAATTCGGCGGCGACACCGAACTTGCCCTCGCGGCCTACAACGCCGGCTCCGGCGCGGTGCAGCAGTACCACGGCATCCCGCCCTACCCGGAAACCCAGGAATACGTGAAGAAGGTGCTCGGCTACGCCGCGGGCTACGCGAACGCCTTCGGGGGAGCGCTGTGAGCACGATGGTCTACCAGCGCACACTCCCCCTGAGCGCGCTCTTCCCGCCGTCCGGCCCACCGGGCGCCCCGCCGCCCAGATCCGGGCCACCAGGCACGGCACCCCCGTTCGCGGGGCTGCTGCAAGACCAATCCACCGCCCGGACCGCACCAGCGGAAGGCGACAAGAAGAAAGGGCCGCAGGCGACTCCCGCGGCTCCGGCGAAGGGGACCGCCGCGCCGGCCGAAGGAACCGTGGCGCCCACGGAAGGGACGGCGAGCGAAGCTCCGGCCGCCGAAGCCGCCGCCGGCGAACCGACGGCCGCCCTGGCCGCGGGCGAAGCGGCGGTGGCCGCGACGCTCACCCCGGCACCGACCTCCATGCCGACCGCCGCGGGCGGGACGGCGACCACCGCTGCCCCGGTCCCGGCCGACCCGACCGCAGCGAGTGCGGTGCCGACCGTCGCGATCGCGCAGGACGAGGTCCCCGCGGAAGGTGGCGACGCTCCGGGCGCCGCGACGACCCCGACCGCGGCGGGTGAATCGACGGAAGCGTCGACCTCACCCACCCCGGCCTCGACGGGGCCGATCACGCTGCCCGTCACGGCGGAAGGGGCGTCCAAACCGAACCCGCCGCTCTCGACGGGCATCCCGGCCGCGCCGCAGGCGACCGCGACCGCCGCCCCGCAGCCCGAAGCCTCCATCCCTGCCACCCCGAAGGCGCCTCCCGCCGAAGCGCCCGCCGAGGCCCCGACGGCTCCCCCCGCGGGGAAGCCGGCGAGCGGCGGCGGGACGGAAACCGGCGGAGGTGACGCGGGCGACCGGCAGCCGCCCGCGGGCTCCGACCGCGCACCGGAAGCCCCCGCCCCACCTCAGGCGGCGACCCCGGCCCCGACGGTGCCCAACGCCGCCCCGGCGCTCGGTGGCCCCGCGTCGCCGGCCGCCCCGGTCGCGAGCGTTGCCTTCTCCTCCCCGGCTCCCGCCGCCCCCTCCCCCGCCGCGGCACTTGAAGCGACGCTCCGGATGGCGGGCGAAAACGGGTTCACGCGGGCGCGGGTCACGCTGCGGCCGGCCCAGCTGGGCGGGGTCGAAGTGTTCCTGCGCCAGGGGAGCGCGGGGCTGGCGGCGACCGTCGTCGCCGAGACGCCGCACGCGGCGCAGATGCTTGAAACCGCCGCCGGCGAACTGCAACGGCGGCTCGCCGCGCAGGGGCTCGAACTGAGCTCGCTGCAGATCTCGGTCGGCGGCGAATCGGCGGGCGCCGCGCACGGCGGCCGCGATCAGAACGGCGCGGCGGCGCCGAGCGGCGGGGCGCGCGGCGCCTCGGCCGAGACGCTCGCCACTGCGGAGCAGACCCAGACCATCGACCTCGGGGGCGGCGTCCTCGTCGACGTCCTCGCCTGAGCGCAACCAGCGAAAGGAACCAGAGATGAGCAGCGGAGTCGACGGGGTCGGGGCCACCGGGGCAACCGGCGGAGAAGCGGCCAAAGTCAAAGCGCAGGCCGAAGCCAACGGGCTGAACAAGGACCAGTTCCTGCAGCTCCTGGTCGCGCAGCTGAAAAACCAGGACCCGATGAGCCCGGTCGGCAGCCAGGAATTCATGAGCCAGATGGCGGCCTTCTCGACCCTCGAGCAGGTCACCAACCTGGCCGTCGCCAACGAAGAACAGAACCAGATGCTGGCGGTGAACCAGTCGCTGTCGCTGGTCGGCCACGACGTCACCTACCTGAACGAAGACGAAACGACCTCGGAAGGCAAGGTCGAATCGGTCGACTTCGGCGAAGGCGGCTTCTCGCTGACGATCAACGGCGAATCCGGCATCCCGGCCGGGGCGGTGACGAAGGTCTCATGAGCGCCGTAGGCGGCATCGGCGGCGCGGGCTCGATCGGCTATACGCCGGCGCCCCGCCCTGCGCAAAAGCCGGCGGCCCCGACCGGCGGCCCCGCCTTCGCCGACGAGCTGAAGTTCTCCAAGCACGCCGCCGAACGGGTGCAGCGGCGCGGCATCGGGGCAAATGACCCGGCGACCGCGGCGCGGCTCGAAAAGGGCGTGGAACTGGCCGCCAAGAAGGGCTCCCGCGCCGCCGTGGTGCTGGTCGACTCGACCGCCTACGTGGTCGCGCCGCAGAACCGCACCGTGATCACCGCGGTCGACCAGTCGCAGATGAAGGAGCAGGTCTTCACCAACATCGACACCGCCGTAATCGCATGAGAAAGGACACGACGCAACCATGATGCGCGCGATGTACGCCGCCGTGAGCGGCCTCAAGAACCACCAGACGATGCTCGACGTGACGGCGAACAACATCGCCAACGTCAACACCGTGGGCTACAAGGGGAGCCGGGTCAGCTTTGCCGACTCCCTCTCCCAGACCGTGATCGGCGCGACCGCGCCGGGCAACGGGCAGGCCGGCCGCAACGCGGCCCAGGTCGGGCTCGGGGTCCAGCTCGCCTCGATCGACAACCTGATGGGCGGCGGCTCGCTGCAGTCGACCGGCGAAACGACCGACGTGGCGATCCAGGGCGAAGGCATGTTCATCGTCGCCAAAGGCTCGCCGCCGGCGCTGCCGGGCGCGGTCGAATACACCCGCGCGGGCGACTTCACCTTCAACGACGAAGGCTTCCTGACGACCCAGCAGGGCGAGTTCGTGATGGGCCGCACCGAATCCGGCGCCGGCGCGCCGAACTCCTACATCAAAGTGCCGAAAGGCGCGACCGACGTGGCGATCGGCCAGGACGGCTCGGTCAGCTACGTGCCGGAAGGCGGCGGCGAACGCGTCACCGCGGGCTACATCTCGATCGCCAAGTTCGCCAACGAAGCGGGCCTGGTCCGCACCTCGGGCAGCAACTGGATCGAAAGCGCCGCCTCCGGCAAAGCCCAGGACGGCACGCCCGGCGGCGGGTTCGGCCTGACGATCAGCGGCACGCTGGAGATGTCGAACGTCGAACTCGCCTCCGAATTCACCAACATGATCAGCGCGCAGCGCGGCTTCGAAGCCAACTCGCGGGTGATCTCGACCGCAGACGAAATGCTGCAGAACCTGGTCAACCTGAAGCGATGATCCGCCTGCACCGACTCGGCGGGTCTGAACACGAGTTCGACCTGAACCCGGACCTCGTCCTCACGGTCGAGTCGACGCCGGACACCACCGTCACCCTGACCACGGGGACGAAGCTGGTCGTCGCCGAGTCCCCGGACTCGGTGACGGCGGCGGTCCGCGAGTGGCGCGTCGGCATCCTCGAGCGCGCCCTCAAGCGCACCGGCCCGCAGATCGCTGAAGCTCGGCTGCGCGCTGTCGATTACCCGGCGGAGAACTGATGAAGGCCTCGACCGCGATAGGAATCGGGCTCGCCTGTGTGGGCCTGCTCATGGGCGCGATGATGGAGGGGAGCCAGATCGGCTCCTTCATCGACCCGCCCGCGATCCTGATCGTGTTCGGGGGCACCCTCGGCGCCACGCTCGCCTCCACCTCGATGGAGTCGATCAAACGGATCCCCGGCCTCTACAAACGGGCGATGTCGGCCGAGCAGCACGACATGTCGGGGCGGGTCGACCAGCTCGTCTCGCTGGCCGAGAAGGCGCGGCGCGAGGGCCTGCTGGCGTTGGAGTCAGGCGTCGCCGACCTCGACGACGAGTTCACCCGCAAAGGCCTGCAGCTGGTCGTCGACGGCACCGAACCGGAGGTCATCCTGCAGGTGCTGGAGAACGAAATCGACGGCGCCTCGGGGCGCGCCGCCGCCGACCGCGCGATCTTCGAGAAAGCGGGCGGCTTCGCGCCGACGATGGGGATCCTCGGCACCGTCCTCGGGCTCGTCCACGTGCTGCAGAACCTCGACCAGCCCGCGACCCTCGGCCCGGCGATCTCCGGCGCCTTCATCGCCACCCTCTACGGCGTCGCCTCGGCCAACGTCGTCTTCCTGCCGGTCGCCTCGAAGCTCCACCACATCGCCGACGCCGAGACCTCGCTGCGCGAACTGACGATCGAGGGCCTCCTCGCGATCCAGGCGGGCGACAACCCGCGCGTGGTCGCCGACAAGCTCGAGGCCTTCGTGCCGCCGGAGGAGCGCCGCGCGGTGAAGGCGGCCGCGGCGCCGGCCGGCAAAGGCGCGGCCGAGTCCCAGCCCGAGCCGGTGAAGGCGGCGGCCTGATGCGTCCCCCCTCCTCGCGGCGGCGACGCCAGCAGAACCGCCGCGGCGACGCGGGCGGCGAGGGCGGCAGCGGGAGCGAGCGCTGGCTCCTCACCTACGCCGACATGATCACGCTGCTGCTCGCGCTCTTCGTCGTCCTCTTCTCGATCTCGGCGGTGAACGTCTCCAAATTCAAGACGCTGAAGCAGACCCTGGAGCAGGCCTTCAGCCCGCACATCCTGAGCGGCGGCGGCTCGATCATCCCGAACGGCGGCAGCGAAGCGACCTCGCACAAAGCCGCCGCCGCGATCGCCGCCCTGGCGACCCAGCGCTCGCAGGCCACGACCCTGCACGCCGAAGAAGAACAGTTCCGCCGGCTGAAGGAAAAGCTCGACGCCTACGCTCAGGAACACGGCTTCTCCCGGGCGATCGAGACGACGATCACGCGGCGCGGCCTGGTCATCCGGCTGCTCACCGACCACGTCCTCTTCGCCTCCGGCTCGGCGGTGCTGAAGCCGGAGGCCGCGCCGCTCCTCACCGAGATCTCCAACCTCGTCAACGTCGACCGCGATCACGACATCTCGGTCGAGGGCAACACCGACGACGTGCCGATCTCGACCTCACAATTCCCCAGCAATTGGGAGCTTTCCGTGGCCCGCGCGACCGGCGTCGTCCGGTACATGATCGGCCAGGGGGTGGCGGCGCGCCGGCTCGAAGCGAGCGGCGTCGCCGGCGAGCGCCCGATCGCCCCGAACGCGACCGAAGGCGGCCGCAGCCGCAACCGCCGGGTCGAAATCGCCCTGCTGCGCGGCAGCAGTCCAGAAGGAGGTGTGCCGCAGTGAAGGGCCGCAAGAAACTGATCCTGATCGCGATCGGCGCGCTCGTCGTCGCCGGCCTCGCCTACAAAATGGTGCTGGCGCCGAAGTCGGAATCGAAGGTGAAGGTGGAAGGCACCGTCTACGTGATGCCGAAAGAATTCCTCCTCAACCTGGCGGGCGGGCGCTACGCAAAAGTGACCGTGGCGCTGGTGCTGGCGCCGGGCCAGTCGACCGGCGGCGAAGGCGCGGCGCCGCCCGCGGAAGGCTTCGGCACGCTCGAACAGGAACCGCTGGTGCGCCAGATCGTCACCGACAACCTGACCGGGGTGCCCGCGACGGCGCTGACCGCGCGCAAGGCGCGCCACCGCTTCCAGATGCGGATCCGCAAGGAAGTCGACCGCACCACCGACGTCAAGGTCAAAGGGATCGTCTTCACCGACCTGGTGGTCCAGTGATGGAGGGACAGATGCAAGAGGAGCGCCAAGACCGGATCTACGAGGACCTCGACAGCGCCGCCCCGCCCGACCCGACGCTTGTCGCCCAGAGGGCGACAAGCGTCGGTGGGGCCGACCTCGGCCGGCTGCAGAACGTGCCGGTCGAGCTGGCGGTCGAGATCGGCCGCACGCGGATGACGATCGGCGACGCCCTGGCGCTCGGGATCGGCAGCGTCGTCACCGTCGGGCGGCTGGCCGGGGACCCGGTCGACCTGCTGGTCAACGGGCGGGTGATCGCGCGCGGCGAGGTGGTCGCGATCGAGGAGGAACTCGGGCTGCGGATCACCGAGATCGCCGCCCCGGTGGTCGAGGCTCCGCCCCCTCCACCCGAAATCGATGAGGCGGAAATTCCAGAACCAGGCAACGCGGGGATGAACTCCGAGGAGGAGGCCGTGCCCGGCTAAAGCGCTGGACGTTCAGGCCGATTACGGGGGTGGTCCAGACCGGGCCACACCCGCATGAACCTGCCCGCACCCTTCATCCTCGCCGCCGCCTCGGGCGGCAGCGAAAAGCAACCGCTCGACCTCGGCAGCTCGGCGGCGAACGCGCACGCGGCGGGCGGCGGCTCGATCGCGCGGACGATCGTCGGGCTGGCGATCGTGCTCGCGGTGATCTTCGGCCTGCGCTGGGTGATGAAGCAGTACAAGGCGGGCCGCGAAAAGAAGGCGGCCGGGACCGGGCTTGCCTCGATGGCGACGCTGCCGCTCGGCCGCGACCGGTCCCTGCACGTGGTGCGGGCGGGCCGCGAGGTGCTCGTGGTCGGCTCCGGCGAGCACGGCGTCACCCCGGTGCGCAGCTACTCCGAGGAGGAGGCGCGGGCGCTGGGCCTGTTGGAGGTCGACCTCGAGGACGAGGAGCCGGCGCCGCTCACGCTCACGCTCACGAGTGAGGGTCCCTCGAAAGGTGGCTTCGCGGGGCCGATCCTGGATCAGCTGCGGGCCTGGACGGTGCGCGGATGAAGATCGAAGGCGGCGGGGGCGCGGTCCAGCTGCTGATCCTGCTCGGCGGCCTCACCCTCATCCCGGCGCTGATCTTCTGCACCACCGGCTTCACCCGCATCCTGATCGTCCTCGGCTTCGTCCGCACCGGCCTCGGCACGCCGACCGCGCCGCCCAACCAGGTGCTGATCGGGATCGCCTTCTTCCTCACGCTCTTCGTCATGGCGCCGACCCTGAAGGCGATGAAGGAGGACGCGCTCGACCCACTGACCTCTCACCAGATCTCCGACAAGGTCGCCCTCGAACGGGCCGAGGAACCGCTGCGCGAGTTCATGTTCAAGCAGACCGGCAACGACGAGCTCGAACTCTTCCTCGGCCTCGCCAAGGTCGAAAAGCCGAAGACCCGCGAAGACGTGCCGACCTACGTCCTGGTCCCGGCCTTCATCACCTCGGAGCTGAAGACCGCCTTCGAGATCGGCTTCCTGATCTTCCTGCCCTTCCTGATCATCGACCTGGTGGTCAGCTCGACCCTGATGTCGATGGGGATGATCATGCTGCCCCCCTCGTTCATCTCGCTGCCGTTCAAGATCCTGCTCTTCGTCCTGGTCGACGGGTGGTCCCTCGTCTTCCAGTCGGTGGTCGAAAGCTTCCACTGATGAACCAGGACGAGGTGATGAAGCTTGCGACGGACGCGCTGATGCTCGCGTTCAAGGTCGGCCTGCCGCTGCTGCTCGCGGGGCTGATCGTCGGCCTCCTGGTCTCGGTCTTCCAGGCGGTCACCCAGATCCAGGAGATGACGCTCTCCTTCATCCCCAAGATCCTCGCCGTCGCAGTGGTGCTGATCGTCGCCGGGCCGTGGATGCTGAACCAGGTCGTCGGCTACACCACCGACCTCTACCACTCGATCCCCGGGCTGGTGAAGGAAGAATGAGCGTGACGATCGAAACGCTCGACCGCAACACCCTGGTCGGCTTCATCCTCGTCCTCGCCCGGGTCTCGCCGCTCTTCCTGCTGGCGCCGCCCTTCTCCTCCTCGATGGTGCCGGTGCGGGCGCGGGTGATCGTCGCCGTCGCGATCGCGATCGGCCTCGCGCCGCTCGCCCTGCACGGGCAGGCGATCCCCGCCGACGCGGTGCGGATCGTCGAGCTGGCGCTGAAGGAAATCGTCATCGGGCTCGGCTTCGCGATGGCGATCGCCTGCCTCTTCGCCGCCGTCGACGCCGCCGGGGCGATGATCGACACGCAGATCGGCCTCAACTTCGGCTCGCTGGTCAACCCCGTCGACAACACCCAGTCGGGGACGATGTCGCAGCTCTACGCGATGGTCGGGATCCTCGTCTTCATCGTCATCGACGGCGAGGCCTGGGTGATCCGCGGGCTGGCGCGCACCTACGAACTGGTGCCGATGCTGGCGTTCCCGTCGCTCAGCCGGATGACCGCGGCGGTGTCGGACGCCTTCATCGGGATCTTCACCGCGGCGCTCGAGGTGGCGGCGCCGGTGCTCCTGGCGCTGATCCTCACCGACGTCGCCTTCGGCGTCGTCTCCCGCGTCGTCCCGCAGCTGAACATCTTCGCGGTCGGCTTCCCGGTCAAGATCATCGTCGGCCTGCTGGTCGTCGCCGCCGCCCTGCCGTTCATGGGCACCTGGTTCTACGACCAGCTCCGGCACTCGGTCGAAACCGGCCTCGCCGGCATCGGGATGGGGGCGATCTGATGCCCAAAGAGGACCGCGCCGAGAAGGCGACGCCGAAACGTCGCAAGGACGCGCGCAAGAAAGGCCAGGTCGCGAAATCGACCGACCTGAACGGCGCCGTGGTGCTGGTCGCCGCGCTCGGCTCGCTGGCCGTCTTCGGCCCCCACATCGCGGGCGGCCTGGCCGACACGATGCGCGGCATGCTCGGCGACGCCGGGCATCCCGACAAGGCGGCCGGCTCGGGCCTCGGCAGCCTCGCCGGCACCGCCGGGATGGCGATGGCGACGGCGATCGCCCCGGTCGCGCTCGCCTGCTTCGTCACGGCGCTGGTCGTCAACCTCGGCCAGGTCGGCCTGAACCTGAACCCGGCCGGACTGAAACCGGACTTCAAACGGCTGAACCCGATCCAGGGGGCGAAGAACCTGCTCGGGCCGAACGGCTGGGTGGAGCTGGCGAAGGCGCTGGTGAAGGTGTCGGTCGTCGGCGCGATCGCGGCGATGGCGCTCTTGCCGAACATGTCGAAGCTCGCCGCGATGACCGGCATCGAACCGCCCGCCTTCGGCGCCGCGATCGCCTCGCTCGCCGGCGGCATCGTCTGGAAAGCGGCGGCCGCCTACCTGCTGATCGGCGCGATCGACCTGATCTGGCAGCGCCACAAACACGAGAAACAGCTGCGGATGACCAAAGAGGAGGTCAAACGCGAGCACAAAGAAGAGCAGCTCTCCCCCGAGCTGCGCGCCTCGATGCGCCGCCGCGCCCAGCAGATGTCGCGCGGGCGGATGATGTCGGCGGTGCTCGGCGCCGACGTCGTCGTCGCCAACCCGACCCACTTCGCGGTCGCCCTCGCCTATGACGGCAAGCGGCCCGCGCCGGTCGTCGTCGCCAAGGGGCAGGACCTGATCGCGCTGGAGATCCGCAAGGTCGCCGAAGGTGCGGGCGTGCCGGTGGTCGAGGACAAACCGCTGGCCCGCTCGCTGTTCGACGCGGTGCCGCTCGACGCCGAAATCCCGGCCGACTTCTACCGCGCGATCGCCGAGCTCCTCGCCTACGTCTACCGCACCGCCCGCCGGCGGGCGCCGATCGCGAGCGCCGCATGAGCGCGTCGATGAAGAAGCTGATGGCGCACGCGGACCTGGTCGCCGCGGTCGCGGTCGTCCTCGTCGTCGTGATGATGATCGTGCCCCTGCCGCCGGGGCTGATCGACCTCTTCATCACCCTCAACATCGCCTCGGCGATCACGATCGTGGTGGCGACGCTCTACGTCCCGCGGGCGCTCGACTTCGCCGCCTTCCCCTCGCTGCTGCTGCTGACGACGATGTTCCGGCTGGCGATCAACGTCTCGGTGACGCGGCAGATCCTCCTCCACGGCGACGGCGGCTCGGTCGTCCACGCGTTCGGGACCTTCGTCGTCGGCGGCAACGTGGTGGTCGGGCTGGTCGTCTTCCTGATCCTGATCGTGATCCAGTTCGTCGTCGTCACCAACGGCGCCGGGCGCGTCGCCGAGGTGGCCGCGCGCTTCACCCTCGACGCGATGCCGGGCAAGCAGATGGCGATCGACGCCGACCTGAACGCGGGCCAGATCAACGACCAGCAGGCCCACCAGCGGCGCGACGACATCGCCCGCGAAGCCGACTTCTACGGGGCCATGGACGGGGCCTCGAAATTCGTCAAAGGCGACGCGATCGCGGGCATCCTGATCGTGATGATCAACCTGCTCGGCGGGATCGTCGTCGGGGTCATGCAGCAGGGCCTCTCCTTCCCCGAAGCGGTGCAGCACTACTCGCTGCTGACCGTCGGCGACGGCCTCGCGGCGCAGATCCCGGCGCTCCTGATCTCGGTCGCGGCGGGCATCTTGGTCACCCGCTCGGCCTCCGAACGCGACCTCGGCAACGACATCGCTGGCCAGATCTTCGCCCAGCGCAAGGCGCCGATGGTGGCGGCCGGGGTGATCTGCGCGTTCGCGTTGGTGCCGGGGCTGCCGAAGATCCCGTTCCTCTTGATCGGCTGGGCGCTGGCCGGGGTCGCCTACGCGATGAAGGACGGGCTGCCGCAGCCGGCGGGCGAGCTCGCGCTGGCGGGCGGGCCGGGCGGGCCGGCGCAGCTCGGGCCCGGCGGCGCCCCGGAGCTGCCCGCCGGCCCGACCGCCGACACCGCGACCGCGGTCGACCCGCTGGAGCTGGCGATCGGCTTCGGCCTCGTGCCGCTGGTCGAAGCGGGCCAGGGCGGCGGGCTGATGGGCCGCGTCGGGGCGATGCGCAAGCAGCTCGCGGGCGAGCTGGGGACGGTGATCCCGGCGGTCCGCATCCACGACGAGCTCGGCCTCGACTCGCACGAATACGTGCTGCGGGTGCGCGGCTCGGAGGTCGCCCGCGGGCGGGTCATGCCCGGCCACCAGCTGGCGATGGACTCCGGCGAGGGCGTCGGACAGCTGCCCGGCGTCCCCACCACCGAGCCCGCCTTCGGCCTGCCCGCGACCTGGGTGCCGGACGCCGCGCGGGCCGAAGCGGAGGCGCTCGGCTACACCGTCGTCGACCCCGAATCGGTGGTCGCCACGCACCTCACCGAGACGATCCGCGGCCACGCCGCCGAGCTGCTCACCCGCCAGGAGACGAAGAAGCTCCTCGACGGACTGAAGGAGACCAACGCGGCGGCGGTCGAGGAGGTCGTGCCGGAGCAGCTCTCGCTCGGCGAGGTCCAGCGGGTGCTGCAGGCGCTCCTGCGCGAGGGCGTGCCGATCCGCGATCTCGGCGCGATCGTCGAGGAGATCGGCGACAAGTCGCGGCTCACCCGCGATCCGGCGGTGCTCGCCGAGTACGCGCGGGCGGCGCTCGGGCGGACGATCACGGCGCCGCACCTCGACGGCGCGATGCGCCTGCGGGCGATCTCGCTCGACCCGGCGATCGAGCAGGAGATCGGCGAATCGCTGGCGCAGACGCCCGACGGCGAGCAGCTGGCGATGGAGCCCTCGCGCGCCCAGGCGCTGGTCGCGGCGCTGGGGCGCCAGCTCGACTCGGCGCTGGCCCAGGGCGCGCGGCCGGTGCTGCTCTGCTCGGGCCGCGCCCGCCGCCACCTGCGGCGACTGTGCGAGCAGTCGCTGCCGCAACTGACTGTCTGTTCCTACAACGAGATCGTGCCCGGAGTCCGGGTCGAGAACATGGGGGTTGTCCAGGTATGAGCGACGTACTCGTGACGACGGAGACGAAGACCTATCGGGGGGCATCGATCGACGAGTTGCTGCCACAGATCCGCGCCGAGCTCGGGCCGGAGGCGGTGATCGTGACCCGCCGCGAGGGATTGATCGGCGGCGTCGCCGGCTTCTTCCAGAAGAAATGCGTCGAGGTCGACGCGCGCGCCGGCGGCCCGCGGATCGACGTGTACGACGACGGCGGGGAGGCGGCGGAAACGGTCATCGAGCCGCCGTCGATGAACGAACCCCACGTGGTCCGAAACGACGCGGCCACCCGCGAGGGCCTCGAAACCCCCGCGGTGCAGCGCCTGGTCAGCGAAGCCAAGCCGTTCGCCGACCTGCTCGGCGAGATGGCGGCCGGCGGCGACCCCACCCCGTCCAGCTGTTCCTTATGGTCCCCTGAGGACCAAAAGGAACAGCTGGAGGAGGGTGCTGGCGCCGCGGAGGAGCCGACGCCGGAGCCGCGGCGGATCGCGGCGCTGCGCGAGGGCATGGTCGCGGCCGGGCTCGGCGCCGACCTTGCCGCCGACGTGGTCGACGCGGTCGTCGCCAACGTCGCCCCCTTCGCCACCCCGGCCCGGCTGCGGACGCTGGTCCGCAACGAGCTCGCGCTGCGGCTGCCGGTCGCCCCGGCCCCCGGCCCCGGGCGCCGGCACCTCGCCGTCGTCGGCCCGGCCGGCACCGGCAAAACCGCCGCGGTCGCCCGCGTCGCCGCCGCCCACGCGGCGGCCGGCCAGGACGTCGCCTGCCTCACGCTCGAACCCGCCGACCGCGGCGCCGCGCTGCGGGCGATGCTCGAGGGCTCGGGCGTGAACGCCTGCGCGATCGCCTACGAGGACCTCGCCGTCGCCCTCCTCGGCGCGTCGGCCCAACTGGTCCTGATCGACACCCCGGCCGCCGCGCCGAGCAGCGGCGTCACGGTCGAGTCGCTCGGGGCGACGCTGGGCGCGGCGGGCGTCGACGAGATCCACCTCGCGGTCCGCGCCGGCACCGCGTCCCCGGCCGCGGTCGAGATGCACGAGAACCTCAAGGGGCTCGACCCGAACCGCATCCTCGTCAGCGCCGCCGCCGACACCACCTACATCGGCGCCGCGGTCGACGTCGCGATCCGCACCTCGCTGCCGGTCCACTACGTCGCCGAGACCGTCGTCGACCTGGCGCCGGCCGACCCGCGTGACCTCGCCTCGAGGGTGGTCCCATGAGCGCCGCCGTGCCGGGCATCGAGGAGGGCCTCCCGCCGGAGGATCTCGACGTGGCGATCCGGCTCAGCTCCCACCCGCGGGCAACGCGGCAGATCGAGCTCGCCCGCGGCTGGGGCGGGATCGGCGCCTTCGTCCTGGTCGGCCTGCTGGCGCTCTCCTCCGGGGTGCCCGCGGCGAGCGCCGGGCTGCGGGCGCTGATCGCCGGGGTCGTCGGCTACATGGTCTGCTGGTTCCTGGCGGTGATGGTGTGGCGTCACCTCGCGGTCGCCGAGGAGGCGGCGGCGCGCTCGTTCGCCGAACAGCGCCGCGCCGCCCTGCTGGAGGAGATCAAACGGCGGTCCGCCGGGCTCGCCGAGCAGGAGGAGGGCCTCTCGTGAGCACGATGAAGAAGATCGACTTCACCCGCCCGACCAAGTTCACGCCCGACCACGAGCGGCGCGTCGGGCGGGCGCTGGCGGCGTTCTGCCGGACCAGCTCGACGCGGCTGTCGGCGGAGCTGCGGCTGCCGATCGAACTCGAGTTCGTCGAGGCGACCCAGCTGACCTGGGCGAACGCCCACGAGCGGCTCGCGTCCTCGGCCCTCTGTGCGGTGGTCGAGCTGCAGCCGACCGAGACACAGGTCCTGCTCGCCGCCGACTCGGGCTTCGTCCTCAGCGGGATCGAGTCGCTCTTGAGCGGCGCGCCGGAGGAGCCGCCGCCGGACCGGCGCCTCTCCGAGATCGACCTCGCCCTCGCGCGCCGCATCTTCGACGACCTGCTGGGTCAGCTGAACGCCGTCTGGCGCGACCTCACCGGGGCCGAGCTGACGCTGGTCGGGATCGACTCGCAGCTGGAGACGACCGGGACCGCGCCGGTCTCGGAGCCGACCCTGGAGCTGGCGATGCAGGCGCGCATGCTGGACCAGGAGTTCGCGCTGACCCTGCTCCTCCCCCACCGCGCGATCGCCCCGGTCGAGGAACGGATCCTCGGGCGGCGCGGCGAGGGCGACGCGGCCTCGGACCCGGTGACCGGGCTGCGGCTGCGCGAGGCGATGGCGGGGATCGAGGTCGCCCTGCGGGCGGAGATCGCCGGGCCGCAGACGCCGGCGGCGGAGGTCCTGGGACTCGCGCCGGGCGCGATGCTGCGGCTCGGCGGGCGGG
>Ga0209916_1001063_pt1 | contig 28868 bp, 22 predicted proteins | sample ThiBio_1000_plan_FD_183956 | JGI IMG/M metagenome (GOLD analysis project Ga0209916, IMG submission 183956) | Wastewater bioreactor microbial communities from Cape Town, South Africa - Thiocy_solids_2 (SPAdes) | ecosystem: Engineered > Bioreactor > Thiocyanate-remediating > Anaerobic-Aerobic ... | reverse complement strand
CATCCTCGCACGTGCGTGGCTCAGAATCCTCTGGCGCGCATGGCAGGACAACCTTCCTTACGACGCAAACAAACACCTCGCCGCAAAGGCCTTCATCGCCAATGGTTGACACAGGAAGTCTCATGCCACCACCGCCAAGCCAGCGTTAGGCAATCGCGGAAAAGCGCTAAGCGATTCATAGGCAACATAATTGCCTAACCTGCTAACTAACCAATTGGTGATGCTAGGAAGCGTCAATCCTGCCGGGATCGCCAATTAGCTGAAATAAAACCCCTATTGCTTTCAATAAAGACGAGAGACCTATCCGTCTTCTTGTGAAACTTTAGATAAGGCTGCCCAGCCGCCCTTGGGCTTTGAATCAGCCCGGAAATGACGCGGTGGTTTGCGCGATCAGCGAATGAACGACCAGTTTTTGTAGAACATGGTTTTCAGCGAGCCGGAAATGAACGCCGCAATGTCGACGGCGCGGTCGAACATGCCCTGTGCGCGGTTCGGGCGCACGATATCCATGAAGAGGCAATACCGCACCTGATCCACATCGTTAATCGAGCAATGGAAGAAGGTGTCGTCAAAAATAAACAGCGGATCATCGACCCAGTAATGAATCTTGTCGTCGGCCCTGATGTACACGTCACGGCTGTCGATCGGGTCGAGGTTGCACAACACGCGGAAGGTCAGGCGCAGCGGGCCGAAGTGCCAGGATGTGCGCTCGCGCGTATTGAAGACTGAAATTGCGACGGTTTTGATGAAGCGATGCTCACGTTCGAGCTCCGGAATATGGATTACGCTGGGCTGGGGCCTGTTGAACCAGCGAAAGGTCAGCATGCCGCGCTTGCTGGTGCCGAGCGTTTCCGCCACCCGGCGCTTCACGAGATCGCCGTTGGTGCGGAATGCCGCCACGCAAGCCTCGATTTCGGTGCGATGCTCTGGCGGCAGATCCTGCAGTTTGAAGACGCCAATATTCTTTCGTGAAAAGAGGTCGATCAGGAGGTTGAGCGGCGACAGCAGCCAAGTCAGGATGCCGTTGCCCATGAAATATTTTTCGACAAGGTCGTAAGTGACCTTGTGATGGCGGGCGATGTCGAGCGCCCCGCAGATCAGATAGAACACCAGCAAATAGGGCACAAAATAAAGCCCGGCGAGGATGACGACGGTAAAAATGCCCAAGCGGCGTAACCGCTTCCGTGTGTCTTTGTTCATGTTCTGCACTCTCTTGCTCCGCAGCTTGTGCCGCGTTCGGCGCTTTGGAGGCCTCATAATACCGGCAAGTTTGCTCTGGTTAGCGGATTAGCCGAGCAAGGGCGATTTGGCGAACAACGAATTCTTGATGCGGCATAGCTTGTCGTGAAATGACGCGGTGGCGAGCCGACGATGAGGACCATAAGGCAACACTTGCGGCATTTGTGCAACGCCGCGCGGCTGGGCCAATTGTCGGCTAAGTGGTTTCATCGTATCCGAAACTCATGATCGATATGGTGCAGCGCCGTGGATTTGGCCGCCCTCCAGTCCCAGAAAGCGAGGGCGGGGGGCTGACACCCATGCTCGATGCGGTGTCGGGGAGCCATATCCGCGCGGTTGCCTTCCTTATCGTTTGCGGCTTTCTGTTTTTTCTGCCCGGCTTGTTCCATATCGGACCAATCGATAGGGACGAGGCCCGCTTCGCACAGGCCTCCAAACAGATGGCCGAAACTGGCGATCCGGTCGATATCCGCTTTCAGGACGAAGTCCGCTACAAGAAACCGGTCGGGATTTACTGGCTGCAGGCCAGCGTAGTGAAAATCGCCGGGAAACTCGGCCTGCCAAGGCCGGAAATCCGGATCTGGCTGTATCGCGTGCCCTCTTTGTTCGGCGCGATTGGTGCCGTGCTCCTGACTTACTGGACGGCTCTGGCCTTTGTTACGCGGCGGGGTGCCGTACTGGCGGGGCTCATGATGTGTAGCTCGGTGCTGCTTGGCATCGAGGCACGGCTTGCGACGACCGACGCAGTGCTTCTGTTCACCACCACGACGGTAATGGGCGCGCTGGCGCGGATCTATCTATCCTGGCAACGGGGCGAGGCATTCGACCGGGGCGCGTGGGCGCTGCCTGCAATCTTCTGGACGGCAATGGCCGCCAGCGTGCTGGTCAAGGGACCGCTGATTTTCCTGATCGCAGGCCTCACCATCGCAGCACTGGGCTTTCTCGACCGCTCGGTACAGTGGCTGCGACGTCTGCATCCGGTGCCCGGCGTGATCTGGGTGTTGCTCCTGATCCTGCCGTGGTTCATCGCGATCTATCTGAAATCCGGCGATAGCTTTTTTGTCAACTCGGTCGGCGGCGACATGCTGAGCAAGGTTGCGTCGCCTCAGGAATCGCACGGCGCACCGCCGGGCCTCTATTTTGTTCTGTTCTGGGTGACGTTCTGGCCGGCCGCGACGCTGGCAGGCGTGGCTGCGCCCGCGGTGTGGCGCGCTCGCCGTGAACCCGGTGCGCAATTCCTGCTGGCGTGGCTGGTGCCGTCCTGGATCGTGTTTGAACTCATCATCACCAAGCTGCCGCATTACGTACTGCCGCTGTATCCGGCGATTGCGATCCTGATCGTCGGGGCGCTGCAAAGCCATGCGCTGTCGCGCTCGGCCTGGATCGTGCGCGGCGCAGCGTGGTGGTTCGTGTTTCCGGCCGTTGCTTCCGTTGCGGCCATCGTCTTGGGCATTTCCGTCCTGAAGCAGCCGGTGTTCGTCGCATGGCCCTTCGCGGCGGCGGCCATGGTGTTCGGCCTGTTTGCATGGTGGATGTATGATGACGTCCATGCGGAACGCTCGGTGCTCAACTCGGCAGCCTCTTCGCTCGCGCTGAGTGCCTGCATATTCGGTATCGTGCTGCCCGCGCTGACACCACTGTTTCCGAGTGTACAGATCGCGAAGGCGCTCCGCAGCGTCGAGTGCAAGGGGCCGCTGGCCGCCGCCGCGGGTTATCAGGAACCGAGCCTCGTTTTCATGGTCGGTACGCGGACCTTGCTGACCAACGGCACAGGCGCAGCCGACTTTCTTCGGCAGGGAAGCTGTCGCTTCGCCTTGGTGGAATGGCGTGAGGAGAAAGCGTTCGCGCAACGCGCCGAGGCAATCGGGCTGCATTACGCCCTTGTGACGCGGATCGAAGGTTACAACATCTCGCAGGGACGCGAAGTCTCCGTCGCGGTGTTCAAATCTGATATCGACGATGAGTGACGTGGCTGTGTCGTGACACCCCATGAACGCGATTTCGCAAACCGTGATGCTGGCCGCCCGGAGCGTGGCCCGTTTGTTCGAGTCCCCAGCGCATTCACGTCGCCGCGATGCGCGTCGCAGGCTTGCGCGCCACTGGCTCTGGACAGTGATGCTGGGCGGCGTGACCATTCTTGTCCTGATGTATCTGGTTGATGTGCCAGAAATCCGCCTGATGCCGCCGCGTGGATCGGCGTCGCTATGGCCATTCCGGATCATGACCAGTTTCGGCAAATCCATTTACGTCCTGGATGCCCTCGGTTTCGGTACGTGTCTGGTGTTCCTGTCGAGTGCTTTTGCGACCGACACCATACGGGGGCGATTGATCGATCTGTCGGGGCGGTTGGCGTTCCTTTTTTTGGCAGTTCTGATTCCGAATGCGGCTGGAGAAGTTCTGAAGGGTGTCGTTGGACGCGGACGCCCGTTCGTCGGTGGCGCGGCGGATGCTTTTCATTACTCCCATTTTGCGTGGACCGAAGCCTATGCAAGTTTTCCATCGGGTCATGCGATCACGGCCTTTGCACTGGCTTTCGCTCTCGCCTCGCTGGCACCAAAATGGCGGATCGCAGTCTGGACTTATGCGGTGATTATCGCGATCACCCGGCTGGTCTTGCTTGCGCATCATCCAAGCGATGTGCTGGCGGGGGCGTTGGTCGGCATCCTTGGCGCGATGGTGGTGCGTTATTGGTTCGCCGTGCGGCATCTGATTTTCATGATCGCCTCGGACGGAGCCATCAGGATAGCGCGGGGCGGCTCCGCGGGCGGCTGAAAGGGGTTGCCCGCTGGCGGAACGACCCATAAAAGGCGCCGGACGCACCGGCATCTTCCCAAAGCCCAGCGTCGGACCACAGATCGATGGATCAATGACCGAAGCATCGCCGACCGAAGCATCACCCTCCATGGGCAACGTCGCACCGGCGGTATCGGTCGTCGTTCCCGTCCGCAACGAGGAAAATAACGTGGGGCCGCTGATCGAGGAGATCGACACAGCGCTCGGCAAGCAATGGTCCTACGAGATCATCTATGTCAACGATGGCTCGTCGGACGCGACCGGTGAGCGGTTGCTGGAGCGCATGAAGGCGCGCAACAATCTGCGCCAGATCCGCCATCAAAAATCCGGCGGCCAGTCGGCCGCCGTACGCACAGGCGTACGCGCTGCGCGCGGCGGCATCGTAGTGACGCTGGATGGCGACGGACAGAACAACCCCGCGTTTCTTCCGGCGCTGATCCTCGCGATCGAGCAGGGCGAGGGGCGCGTCGGTCTTGCTGCGGGGCAGAGGGTCGGGCGGCAGGATACAGCATTCAAGAAGTGGCAATCGCGCATCGCCAACGCCGTGCGCAATGCAATCCTCAAGGACGGCACGCGTGACACCGGCTGCGGGCTAAAGGGTTTTCGTCGCGAGGTTTTCCTGGCGTTACCTTACTTCGATGGGCTGCATCGCTTTCTGCCCGCGCTGGTCCGGCGCGAAGGGTTCGAGATCGTTTACGTGGATGTGATCGATCGCCCGCGCCGTTCGGGGGTCTCCAATTACGGATTCTTCGATAGGTTGTGGGTGGGATTGATGGATCTCGCCGGCGTCTGGTGGTTGATCCGCCGCAAGAAGTCGAAGCCGGTGGCGACCGAGGTGCGTTGATGCTGATCCAGTTCGGTCAGGCGTTTCACGACTACATTTACGACGTCTTCGTCGCCAAGTTCGATTTCTGGCTGGCGTTCGGCCTCGTTGCGCAACTGCTGTTCACCGCGCGCTTTCTGGTCCAGTGGATTTCGAGCGAACGCGCTGGGCAGAGCGTGGTGCCGATGGCGTTCTGGTTCTTTTCAATGGGCGGCGGTCTGATGACGCTGATCTACGGCTTCGCCAAGCGCGAGCCGATCATCATCCTCGGCCAGTCGCTCGCAACCGTAATCTACCTGCGCAACATCATGCTGATCATCAAGAACCGCGCTCGCGGATCGAAGACCCTCGACAACTGAGCGTCACTTCGCTGCATTGAAGGCAGCAAACCCGTTTTCAAAATCTGCCTTTAGATCGCCAGTGTTTTCCAGCCCGATATGCAGGCGTAAGGTAGGGCCGCCAGGTGCCCATGTCGTTACGGTCCGATAATCGCTGCAGTCGAATGGAACGACGAGGCTCTCGAAGCCACCCCATGAATAACCCATACCAAACAGCGTCAGTGTATCGAGTAGCGCGTCGACAGCCTTTTGTGATGCTGGCCTTAACACGAGACTGAACAGTCCGCTTGCGCCGGTGAAGTCCCGTTTCCAGATCGCATAACCCGGATCGCTCTCCAACGCCGGATAAAGTACCCGCGCGACTTCAGGACGCGCCTGGAACCAGCGCGCCATCTCCAGCGCGGAGGCTTGATGATGCGCAAGCCGCACATTGAGCGTGCGCAAGCCGCGCAAGGCGAGAAACACGTCGTCCGGCCCGCAGCAGACGCCGAGCAGGCGGATCGCCTCCTGCACTTTGGGCCATGCCTTGGCATTGGCTGCGATCGTGCCGAACATGATGTCGGAATGGCCACCGATGTATTTGGTTGCGGCCTGAATGCTGATGTCGACGCCCTGATCAAGTGAACGGTGATAAAGTGGCGTCGCCCAGGTGTTGTCGTCGATCACCAGCGCGGCCTTGTCGTGGGCGATGGCTGCGATAGCCGGAATGTCCGACATCTCGAAGGATTGCGATCCTGGCGCCTCGACTAATACGGCGCGTGTGTTCGATTTGAACAGGCTGACGATCTTGCCGCCGATCAGCGGATCAAAATAGGTTGTCTCGACGCCGTAGCGCGCCAGCATCCCATCACAGAAGCCGCGTGTCGGGCGGTAGGCATTGTCGGTCACCAGCACGTGATCGCCGGACTTCAAGACTGCGAGGAGAGCGGTCGTGATCGCGGCAACGCCGGAAGGGGCAAGCCCCACACCAGCACAATTGTCACCTTCGAGCACCATCAAGGCTTGCTGCAATGCCTTGGTGGTCGGGGTGCCGTGGCGGCCGTACTGGAATTCGCCGCGATGGGCACGCAAATCCTCGGCGCTCGGGTAAAGTACCGTCGAGCCATGCACCACGGGAGGGTTGATGAATCCGCGCTGCGCCTCGGCGTCGCGACCGGCAGTTACGAGGGTCGTGGCGATGTCATGACGGGAGGGCGCGGCCGAGGGTCGCGCTGGCGGATTCGTCGATGGATTCTTGGAGCCAGACGGTGCTTTCATCGCGGCAATAAGGCGGTAGCCGCCTCAAACGTCAACCCCTGTAGTGGCGGTGGGAAGCGCACATCTTGAGGAGCGGGGGGCGATTACCGCCGATGCGCTTGGGAGGTCGGATATTGGCCAGCCGCGCGGAGACGTGTATCAGGGACGGCGCGTCCACAGTTGGAGAGGTCCTTTCATGAAATACGGATGGTTCGGTATTGTGATGACCTCGGCGGTCCTCGGCAGCCTTGCGCCGGCGAACGCGCAGGCGACGCTCAAGGCCGTTCAGGAACGAGGTGTCCTGAGCTGTGGCGTGAGCCAGGGCCTGCCGGGATTCTCCGCGCCTGACGACACCGGCAAATGGAGCGGCCTCGATGTCGACTTTTGCCGTGCGGTAGCCGCGGTTACTTTGAACGATCCGCTCAAGGTGAAATTCGTGCCGCTTTCTGCCAAAGACCGGTTCACCGCGCTCCAATCCGGCGAGATTGATGTGCTGTCGCGTAACACCACATGGAGCCTGTCACGTGACACTTCACTCGGCCTGAACTTCACCGCGGTGATGTATTACGACGGTCAGGGATTCCTGGTTCGCAAGGCGCTGAAGGTGAATTCAGCGCTGGAATTGAACGGCGCGTCCGTGTGTGTGCAGACCGGCACCACCAATGAACAGAATCTTGCGGACTATTTCCGCGCGAATAACATGAAGTACGAAGTGGTGGCATTCGCCACGGCGGATGAAACCATCAAGGCTTACGAATCCGGCCGATGCGACGTGTTCACATCAGATGTATCGCAGCTTTACGCCGAACGCCTGAAGCTCATGGTGCCGGATGATCATGTCGTGTTGCCCGAGATCATTTCCAAGGAGCCGCTCGGCCCGGTGGTCCGCCATGGCGATGACCAATGGTTTGATATCGTCAAATGGACATTGTTCGCGATGATCAATGCCGAAGAGCTTAACATCACGCAGAAGAACGTCGGCGAAATGATAAAGTCAAACAAGCCGGAGATTGCGCGTGTGCTTGGTACTGACGGCAATCTCGGCGAGCAACTCGGTCTCACCAAGGATTGGGTGGTGCGGATCGTGAAAGCGGTCGGCAATTATGGCGAATCGTTCGATCGCAATGTCGGCGCCGGCTCCAAGCTGCGGATTTCGCGCGGTCTCAACAAGCTCTGGAATCAGGGCGGCATTCAGTACGCGCCGCCGATCCGCTGATCGCGGGCATGACGATGGCACCCGCGCCGCGCCAGCCTCCTTTTCGCCCTCTGGCGAGCCTGTGGCGGGCGCTGTCGGGCGGCACAGGCTGGAAAGGCATCGCGGGGCAACTGGCGTTCGCGAGCCTGCTTGCATGGCTTGCGTTCGACGTCGTCACCAACGCGCAAGACAATCTGCGGGCCCAGCACATCGCGTCCGGCTTCGGCTTCCTGTCGGGCACGGCCGGATTCAGTGTCAACCAGGCACTGATCCGCTATTCCGAAGCCGACACTTATTTGCGCGTATTTGAAGTCGGTCTTCTGAATACGCTGCTCGTTTCCATCATCGGCATCGTGTTCGCCACGCTAATCGGCTTCGCCGTAGCGCTCGGGCGGTTGTCGCAGAACTGGCTGCTGGCGCGACTCTCTGGCGGTTATGTCGAGGTCATCCGCAACCTGCCGCTGCTGTTCCAGCTTCTGTTCTGGTATCTGGCGGTCCTCGCCGCTCTGCCGGTTCCACGACAGAGCCTGTCGATATTCGGTATCGCATTCCTCAATAACCGCGGATTTGTTGTCCCGCATATCGTGCCGCAGCAGGGCGCGGGTGTGTTTGTTGTGGCCATTTTGGCGGCAATTGTCGCTTCGCTAATCATGGCTGCCTACGCGCGGCGGCAACTTTACCGAAATGGTGAGCGGTTGCGTGTGTGGCCATTCGCGCTGGCATTGCTGGCGGGATTTCCGCTCCTCGGCACCGTCCTGTTCGGCGCGCCGGTAGTTTTTGATGTACCTGTGCTGCGCGGCTTCAATTTCGCAGGTGGCACGCGAGTAACGCCGGAATTCGTCGCGCTGGCGATCGCGCTGTCGACCTATACCGCAGCCTTTATTGCCGAGATCGTGCGCGGCGGGCTGCTCGCCGTGCCGAAGGGGCAGATGGAGGCGGGCGCGTCGCTTGGTCTCCCGCGGTCTGTAATCCTGCGTCTCGTTATTATCCCGCAGGCGATGCGCCTGATCCTGCCGCCGTTGACCAACCAGTATCTCAACCTCACCAAGAATTCCTCGCTCGCGGTTGCGATCGGCTATCCCGACCTGTTCTCGGTGTTTGCCGGAACGACCCTGAGCCAGACCGGCCAGGCGGTCGAGGTCATCGCGATGACGATGGCGGTCTATCTCGCGATCTCGCTGGTCACGAGCGCCCTCATGAATGTTTACGGCTGGCACATTGACCGGAGCCAGCGTGTATGAACGGGAGCGAGCCCACCTTCGTGCGCAAGACACTGGCACCGGCGCGCAAGGCACCAGTGGTCACCACCGGACTGATTGGCTTTCTCCGCACCAGGCTGTTCAATTCGCCGCTCAATGTCGTGCTCACTTTCGCCAGTGCAGTACTCGCGTGGTTTGTACTGGAGCCGACGATCCGCTTCCTGCTGGTCAATGCAGTCTGGCAGGGAAGCGACCGAACCGCGTGCCTTGCGGATAAAGCTGGCCATCCAGTCGGCGCGTGCTGGCCGTTTATCCAGGCAAAGTTCACTCAGTTGATCTACGGCTTCTATCCCGAAGATCAGCGCTGGCGCGCCAACCTTACATTCGCGCTCGCGGCACTTCTGCTCGCTCCGCTGCTGGTGCCGAAAATTCCCGGCAAGACACTCAACGCCGCGCTGTTCTTTCTCGCGTTTCCATGCCTGGCGTTTTTTCTGCTGCGTGGCGGCGGGTTGGACGGTTTCGCGTTCTACTGGCTGGCCGAACTATTCAGCGTAGCATGGAAGCCCTCACTGATGCGGTTCTGGCTCGACTTTAGCCTGACCACGACCGTGGTGATCGCTGTCGTCATCCTGTTGTGGGGCGGGTGGCCGAACGGACGCCGCGCTGGACTGGTGAGCGCGCTCACGTTCGCAGGGATCGCCGTCGTGATAGTCACGCTGCGGCTTGACCAAGGCGGGCTACCGGTTGTCGATACGCGGCAATGGGGCGGTTTGCTGGTGACGCTGGTGGTGTCGATCACAGGCATCGTCGCCTCTATGCCGATCGGCATTGCGCTGGCATTGGGGCGCACCTCGCGCATTCCGTTGCTGCGTATCTTCTCAGTGGCCTTCATTGAGTTCTGGCGTGGCGTGCCGCTAATTACCGTGTTGTTCTTCGCGACCTACATGTTGCCGCTATTCCTGCCGGGCGACTTCACGATCGATGCGCTGGTGCGCGTGCTGGTCGGCATCGCGCTGTTTGCGGGCGCCTACAATGCCGAAGTGATCCGTGGCGGACTGCTTGCGATTCCGCGCGGACAGCGCGAGGCGGCAAACGCGCTCGGCCTGTCGTACTGGAAGACCACAGGCCTGATTGTACTGCCGCAGGCGTTGCGCCATGTGATCCCAGCTCTGGTCAACAGTTTCATCGCCTTGTTCAAGGACACGACGCTGGTGTTGATCGTGTCGCTGTTCGATCTCCTCGGCCAATTACGCGCGGCATTCGCGGATCCAACCTGGGCAACGCCGACAACGTTGTTCACCGGTTTCGCCTTTACCGGCATCATCTACTGGGTGGGCTGTTTTGCGATGTCGCGCTATTCGCTATTCGTCGAGCGGCGCCTCAATGCGCACCGCCAGACCTGATATGGACAATCGTATGGCTGCCGACCCGATCATCCGTATCGAGAATCTGAACAAGTGGTTCGGCGACTTCCATGTGCTGCGCGACATCGACATTGCCGTCACCCGCAAGGAGCGGATCGTAGTCTGCGGCCCATCTGGATCTGGTAAATCGACGCTCATCCGTTGCATCAACGCGCTGGAGGATTTTCAGGAAGGCAAGGTCGTCGTTGACGATATCGAGCTTGGCCCCAACCTTAGGCGCGTGGACGATGTCCGCCGCGAGATCGGCATGGTGTTCCAGAGCTTCAACCTGTTTCCGCATCTGACAGTTCTGGAGAATTGCACGCTGGCACCAATCTGGGTCCGTAACATGCCGAAGAAGGACGCCGAAGCGGCCGCGATGAAGTATCTCGAGCGTGTGCGGATACCCGAACAAGCCAATAAATATCCCGGCCAGATTTCAGGCGGCCAGCAGCAACGCGTCGCGATCGCGCGCGCACTGACCATGAACCCGAAGGTGATGCTATTCGACGAGCCAACCTCGGCGCTCGATCCCGAGATGGTCAAGGAGGTTCTCGATACCATTATGGACCTCGCCAATGATGGCATGACTATGCTGGTTGTAACGCACGAAATGGGCTTCGCGCGTGAAGTCGCCAACCGCGTTGTGTTCATGGATGCGGGGCAGGTGATCGAGGTCAACACGCCGGGGGAGTTTTTCGGCCATCCGAAGCACGAGCGAACAAAGTTGTTCTTGAGCCAGATTTTAAGGTGAGGGGAGTTGCACCATCATTCCGGACAGGCCGCGCGGCGGACTGATCCGGAATCCCAAAGTGTTCGACTGAAGCAATCCCGAGATTCCTGGTTCGCTCGCAGACGCTCGCACCCCGGAATGACGTCTGAAATGAAAAATCAAACCTTCTCGTAAGGCACCGGAATATTGCTAGTCTTCTCCAACCATTCGGGAACCGGCAAATTCTTTGAGCGCATGAAGTCCGGATTGAACAGCTTCGACTGATAGCGGGTGCCATAGTCGCACAACACGGTCACGATGGTGTGGCCGGGGCCCATTTCCTTCGCCATACGGATCGCGCCAGCGACATTGACGCCCGACGATCCGCCGAGGCACAGGCCTTCATGCTCGAGCAGATCAAACACGACGGGCACCGCTTCCTCGTCAGGGATTTGATAGGCGCTATCGATGATCGCGCCTTCAAGGTTGGCCGTGATACGGCCTTGCCCAATGCCCTCGGTGATGGAGGAGCCTTCAGCCTTCAGAGCACCATTTTTGTAGTAATTGTAAAGCGCCGATCCCATCGGGTCGGCGAGCGCAATTCTGATTTGTGGATTTTTGGCTTTCAGACCCATGCTGACGCCAGCGAGCGTGCCGCCGCTACCGACCGAGCACACAAACCCATCGACTTTACCGTCTGTCTGATCCCAGATTTCGGGCGCCGTCGTCTCAATATGCGCCAGCCTGTTGGCGACGTTGTCGAACTGGTTGGCCCAGATCGCACCATTCGGTTCGGACTTCGCGATCCGTTCGGCAAGGCGGCCGGAGAGACGGACATAATTGTTCGGATTGGAATAGGGCACGGCCGGCACTTCGACGAGCTGCGCGCCGCACAGCCGCAGCATGTCCTTCTTTTCCTGACTCTGCGTTTCTGGAATGACGATGACGGTTCGAAAGCCGAGCGCGTTCGCGACCAACGCCAGACCAATACCGGTGTTGCCGGCGGTGCCTTCAACGATGGTCCCGCCAGGCTTCAAGGCGCCGCGCGCGATTGCATCGCGAATAATGAACAGCGCTGCGCGATCTTTCACCGATTGGCCTGGGTTCATGAACTCGGCCTTGCCGAGAATGTTGCACCCGGTCAATTCCGAGGCGTGCTTGAGCTTGATGAGCGGCGTGTTGCCGATGGCCTCGATAACGTCTCGACGGATTTGCATGGGACCGCAGGGGATGAGTAACGATGCGGTCAACCTAGTCGCCGTGGCGCGGCTCGACAAGCCTGCGGATGGCCATGCCGCCATGCGCGGTTAACGACCTTCGCTGATGCTCGTTCGCGAGGACAACCTGCCGCATACTGATGTAGCCCGGATGAAAGTCTGCCGCGCTGTAGGTGAGATAGTATTCTCCACAGCGGCCGGGAGCACTCGTCAAAATCAACCGGAGTCACTTTCAGCTGCGCGTTGCGGAAATTGTTGCGCCATGCCGCTACGGTCGTGAAGCCAAGCCCGAGATACACCTCGCGGAGGATGTCCTGAAGAAGCGTGTCGATATTGGCAGGTGTCAGAGCCGCTGGGTCAGACACTGCGCGGTTCATTTCTCCCGTGCCCTGAAGTTAAAAACATCGATTGACCACGACAGGGGGATCTGCCGTCAGGAGCGAATCATCTGGACACGGACAATCCCCACAATCAATTCATCGCGAGTTCAGCCTCGTGCCCTTAGCCGGCAGACGCTAGAGGTTCCTGGTAAATTGGACGGGCGCCAGCGGCAGGATCGTAGTTGCCCCCAAACGGTTCACGGGTTGCTCGCGACGATGATCAGCGGGAATATTTCCGGCCTGTAATCTTGCGTAGCGCAGACGACATTTCGGCGTGCGTCGCCAGTCACAATCCAATGAAATCTTGCAGGAATCGGCGATTATGAAGCTTGCGGGAGAGACCTTCGCGCAATTTCCGGGCATAACGTGAGCCGACCCGACTGTTCGGCCGAAATCCGGGGATTGGGTAATTTGTTCGGCCGAAGCGGCCTTGCAGGGGATGCGACAACTGGCGCCGGTTTTCAGAGCTCAGCCTAGGGGCGATGCGTTATCGGCGCACGCGCTGCGGATCTGCGCGGTTTTCACAGCGGCGCTGCTTCTGCCAGGATGCATCCTGAAGCAGGACCTACCGGACCCGGCGTTCGATATTCCAGCTGCGTATCAGAAGGACACAACACCTTCGAGGCAGGATGCGCCGCCATCGCTCGACTGGTGGCGCGGTTTCCGTTCGCAAGAGCTGACTGTCCTGATGGAGGAAGCCCAGCGTGTCAACCTCGACATCGCGGCTGCGACCGCGCGCATTCTCCAGGCGGACGCACTGGCACGGACGGCGGGCGCCGCTCTCCTGCCGACGCTTGACGCAAACTCATCCGCCACGCGCTCCAAATCGTCATCCGGTTTTCTCAACAACGGCACCTCCGTCGCCCGTGGCACAATCAACACCTATTCAACGTCACTCAGCGCCAGTTACCAGGTTGACTTGTGGGCCAAGAACCGGGACGCGCTGCTTGCGGCCGAGAAAACAGCCGACGCCAACCGTTTCGATCGCGACACGGTGACGCTGACGGCAATGACCAGCGTGGCCAACGCCTATTTCCAGGTACTGGAAGCGCAGGATCGTATCGCAACGGCGCAACGCAACATTGCCAGTGCCCAGCGCATCTACAACGCGATCAAGGCGCGTGTTGATGCAGGCACGAGCTCTGACCTTGATCTCGCTCAACAGGAGAGCCTGCTCGCCAATCAGCGCGCAGCGGTGCCACCACTGCGCCAGACCCTAACGCAAAACATCAACATTCTGGCCACGCTGGTGGCGAGGCCACCCGAGCGTGTTCACATTAGGGGCGGATCGCTCGGCCGCATTTCGGCACCGCGCGTTACGCCGGGATTGCCATCTGAGCTTCTCACCCAGCGACCCGATATCCGCCGTCAGGAGGCACAGCTTGCCTCCGCCACCGCCAATGTTGGCAGCGCACGGGCGCAGTTCTTTCCAAGTATCCAGTTGACCGGGCAGGGAGGCTACCAGAGCTCCGCGCTGTCAGCCCTGTTCATGCCGCAATCCGCCTTCTTCAGTTTGGCTGCGGGCCTGACGCAGCCGATCTTTGACGCGGGCCGCATTCAGGCCAATTTTGACCTGACCAAGGCACAGCAGGACGAGTTGTTGCAGACTTATCGCAAGACGGTGATCTCGGCGTTCTCCGATGTCGATACTGCGCTCGACGCCGTCAAGCAGACCACGGACCGCTTGAGGCTGCAGCGCATCGTCGTGAAATCCTCTCGGCGGGCGTTCGAACTATCGGAAAAACAGCTTCAGGCAGGCACCGCCGATATCGTCACCGTGCTAAACACGCAGCAGACTCTGTTTCAGGCGGAGGACACGTTGCTGCAGGCGCAACTGGCATGGCTGCAATCCTATGTCAGCCTGTTTTCAGCCCTCGGGGGCGGATGGGAACCAAACACAGTGTTGACCACAACGGAGCCGGCGCATGCTCTTTAAGCCACGCGAGGATGGCAGGGTGAACGAGGGCGCCACAAGGATCACTGCCGGTGCGCGGCGGCGCACGGTGTTGCTGCTCATCAGTCTGGCGATCGTCGCGGCACTCGGCTGGTTTGCGTGGTCACATTTCTACGGCGGGCAGGGCGCGTCCCGCGCGCGGCCCGACATGGCGGTTCCGGTGCTGGCGGCGACACCCAAGGTCGAGGATGTGCCAGTCTATCTCGACGGCGTCGGAATGGTGCGGGCACTTAACACGGTTACCGTGCGGACGCAGGTAGACGGCAAGCTTTTGAAGGTTAATTTTGTCGAAGGGCAGGACGTCAAGGCGGGCGACGTGCTCGCTGAGATCGACCCTGTGCTCTATCAGGCACAGTATGATCAGGCCGTCGCCAAAAAGGCGCAGGACGAAGCGCAGCTTGGAAATGCGCGGCTTGACCTGAAGCGCTACGAGCAGCTCGCAGCCTCGAAGGCGGGTTCTGCACAACAGGCCGATACTCAGAAATCAACCGTTGCTCAACTCGAGGCACTGGTGCAGTCCGATCAGGCCGCCATCGACAATGCAAAAGCGACTCTCGGCTATACCAAAATCATCGCACCGTTGGCCGGCCGCACTGGTTTGCGTCAGGTCGATCCCGGCAACATCGTCCATGCCTCCGACACTACGGGTATCGTGATCCTGACGCAGTTGCAGCCCATCGCGGTGCAGTTCAGCTTGCCGCAGCAGGAGATCAACCGCGTCAACGCGGCGTCAGCAAAGGCCACGCTCGCCGTCGATGTGTTCGGCAATGACGGACGAACCGTCGTTGATACCGGCGTAATGCGCACGATCGATAATCAGGTCGATCCGACCACCGGCACGGTTAAGGTGAAAGCAGAATTCCCCAATCCGAACCACCAGCTATGGCCGGGGCAGTTTGTCAACGTCCGCCTCAAGGTCAAAGTCCTGCCGCAGGCGCTGACGGTGCCAACATCTGCCGTGCAGCGTGGCCCGTCGGGCACGTTCAGCTACGTGATCGGCGAGAATAATATCGTGACTGCCAAGGCTGTCACCGTGACACAGCAGGACGAAAACACGGCCGTCATCGTCAATGGTCTGACACCGAACGACAAAGTGGTCACGACGGGTTTCGCCAACCTTTCCGACGGTTCGAAGGTGGTGATCGGCACCAGCGACAACACACCGACGCAGGATCTTGCGCCGCGCAAACGTGAGCAAAAGGGCGGGCAGGGCGGGCAGGGCGGCGGACGGCGTTCGCGATAAAAAGGTGGACGCATGAGTGTTTCCGAACCATTTATTCGCAGGCCGATCGCAACATCGCTGCTCGGTCTCGCACTACTGATCGGTGGAGCGCTCGGCTACTGGTCATTGCCGGTGTCGTCACTGCCACAGGTCGATTTCCCGACAGTGCAGGTGACGACGCGACTACCGGGCGCGAGCCCCGATGTCGCTGCGTCGCTGATTACCGCTCCGCTTGAACGCCAGTTGGGACAAATACCCTCACTGTCGTCGATGACGTCGACGAGTTCGTTCGGCGTCAGCCAGATCTCTCTGCAATTCGATCTCAACCGCGACATCGACGGCGCAACACAGGATGTCCAGGCCGCGATAAATGCCGCTAATGGCGTGCTACCGAAGAACCTGCCGTATCCGCCGACCTACGCCAAGGTCAATCCGGCGGATGCGCCGGTGATGACGCTTGCACTGACCTCTGACATCATTTCCGTGCGCGCGATGAGCGATCTGGCGGATTCGCTGATGGCACAGCGACTCGCGCAGATCAGTGGTGTCGGCCGCGTCTCCGTGCTTGGCGGCCTCAAGCCAGCCGTACGGGTGCAGGCCGACCTCGCGCGCCTGGCCGCCTATGGTCTTGGCATGGAGGATTTGCGCACCGCCATCGTGGGCGCGAATGTCTCGGGCCCGAAGGGTTCGCTCGACGGCAAGCAGCAATCCTATACCATCGCCGCCAACGACCAGTTGGGCACAGCGGATCAGTATCGTGACGTCGTTATTGCCTATCGCAACAACGCGCCGGTCACCATCGGTGATGTCTCGCAACTCATCGACGGGCTGGAGAATGACAAGACCGGCGGCTGGTACAAGAACAAGCCCGCCGTCATCATCGAAATCCAGCGCCAGCCCGGCGCCAACGTCATCGACGTGGTCCAGCAAATCCGCGCCGAGATTCCGAAACTGCAGCAGGCCATTCCTGCGGGTGTGAGCCTCACCATTGTCAGCGATCGGACCGTGACCATCCGTGCTTCGGTCCATGACGTGCAGTTCACGCTGGTGCTTAGCGTCATTCTGGTGACGCTGGTGGTGCTGTTGTTTCTGCGTTCGCTGCGCGCAACCATCATCGCGGGCGTGGCTCTGCCGCTGTCGCTCATCACCAGTTTCGGCATCATGTGGTTCGCGGGCTTCAGCCTCGACAACCTGTCGCTGATGGCATTGACGATCGGCACCGGCTTCGTAGTCGACGATGCCATCGTCATGATCGAGAACATCGTCCGGCACATGGAGGGCGGCGAGACCGCGATGGAAGCCGCACTACGTGGTGCCCGCGAAATCGGCTTTACCGTGATTTCGCTCACCGTGTCCCTGATCGCGGTGTTCATTCCGCTCCTGTTCATGTCCGGCCTCGTCGGGCGCATGTTCCGCGAATTCGCGCTCACATTGACGATCGCGGTTGTCACGTCAGCCATCGTGTCACTGACGCTGACGCCGATGATGTGCTCGCGGCTGTTGAAGCGCCACGGCGAGGAATGGGAGATCCCGGGACTCCGCGCCATCAGCGACTTCATCGACCGCACGGTCGAATTCTACCACCGCACCTTGCTGGTCGTGCTGCGGCACCAGCGGCTGACGCTGATCGTGACGCTGTTGACCGTGGTGGCGACAACGGTGCTCTACATTATCGCTCCGAAGGGCTTTCTGCCGCTGCAGGATACCGCGTCCATCGTCGCAGTGACCGAGGCGGGGCAGGATGTGTCCTTCGCCGAGATGCAGAACCGGCAGACGGCGGTTGCGAGCGTCATTGAATCCGATGCCGACGTGACCGGACTCGTCTCCACCATTGGCGCCGGATCAGTGAACCCCACGCCCAATGTCGGGCGCATTACCATCAACCTGAAGCCGCGCGACCAGCGCGAGGCGGACGTCAGCGGTGTCATCATCCGGCTGAAACAACGTGTTGCCTCGATACCCGGCATTTCGGTCTACTTCCAGCCCGTGCAGGATATCCAGATCAGTACCAAGTCAAGTCGTTCGCAGTACCAGTACACGTTGACCGGAACCGACCGCGACGAGGTCGTGAAATGGTCGAACGCACTGGTACAGGAGATGCGCCGGAATTCACTGTTCCGCGACGTCTCCTCGGAATCGCAAGAGGGCGGCTTGCGCGCCGCGCTGAACGTGGACCGGCAACGAGCGGGCCAACTCGGTGTCTCGCTGCAGGCGGTCAATGATACGCTGAACGACGCCTTCAGCCAGCGGCAGGTTTCTACCATCTACGGTCAGGCCAACCAGTATCGCGTGGTGCTGGAAGCGCAACCGGATGATCAGCGAGATCCGAATATTTTGTCGAAGCTCTACGTGCCAGGCGCTGCAAGCCCGAGTGGGGCGGGCACATCACAGGTACCGATCTCGGCAGTGGCGACATTAACGCGCATGACCGCGCCGCTGGCGATCTCGCATCGGGCGCAATTTCCTGCGGTGTCGCTGAGCTTCAATCTTGCGCCCGGCGAAGCTCTCGGCGACGCTGTCAACGCCTTGCACAAAATCGAAGGGCAGATCGGAATGCCCGGCAACATCACGGGGCTCTACTCTGGAGATGCGGCGGAGTTTTCGCGGTCTCTATCGGGCCAACCATGGCTGATCCTTGCGGCCATCGTCACGATCTACATCGTACTCGGCGTGCTGTATGAGAGCTACATCCACCCGATCACTATTCTTTCGACGCTGCCTTCGGCTGGCGTGGGCGCCATTCTTGCGCTGATGTTGACCGGGCAGGATCTCTCCGTGATCGGCCTGATCGGCATCATTCTTCTGATGGGCATCGTCAAGAAGAACGCGATCATGATGATCGACTTCGCGTTGGAGGCAGAGCGCCACGAGGGGCGCACACCCTATGACGCTATCGTGCAGGCCTGTCTGCTGCGCTTCCGCCCCATCATGATGACGACGCTGGCCGCCTTGTTCGGGGCATTGCCACTGGCACTGGAAACCGGCACCGGCTCAGAACTGCGCTTTCCGCTCGGTGTATCGATCATCGGCGGCCTGATTGTGTCGCAAATCCTCACGCTCTATACGACGCCAGTGATCTACCTTGCGCTCGACCGCATCAATCGACGGTTGGAAAGTGCCGTGCCCCCTGCAGGCGACTATCCATCGCCGCCGGTCGCTGGTGCGACAGAGGGCATGCAGTAGATGTCGCTCTCGGAACCCTTCATTCGCAGGCCTGTCGGCACCACGTTACTGGCGATCGGATTGTTTCTGGTCGGCGCGGTTGCTTACGTGAATCTGCCGGTCGCGAGCGTTCCGAATGTCGATTTTCCGATGATCCGCGTTTCGGCCTCACGGCCTGGTGCCGATCCAGCGATTATGGCGTCGACGGTTGCGGCACCACTGGAACGCAGGCTCGGTGAAATCGCGGGCGTCGATCAGATTACCTCGTCGAGCACGCTCGGTACGACCAGCATCCAGATGCAGTTCGCCATCGGCCGTAGCGTCGACAAAGCGGCGCGTGACGTGCAGGCGGCGATCAACGCTTCGCTCGCGGATCTGCCGAGTGATCTGCCGTCGCTTCCGAATGTCCGCAAGGCGAACACTGCCGCCATCCCCGTGTTCATCATCGCCTTGACCTCGAAAACCATGTCGTCAAGCGCGATATACGATGTCGCCGATACCGTGGTGGCGCAGCGGCTCGCGCAGGTCCAGGGCGTGGGCGAGGTGACCGTGAGCGGCGCTGACCAGCCGGCGATACGAGTACAGATGAACCCCGTGCTGCTTGCCAATGCGGGAATCTCTACGGATCAAGTCCGCACAGCCATTGTGAACGCCAACGCGTTCGGGCCGATCGGTATGTTCAACGGCCACCGTCAGGGTGAAACGCTTGGTCTAAATCCACAGATGCGTACCGCAGCGGAATTGAAGGACATTGTCATCAAATCCTCGAATGGTAATTTCATCCGTCTGTCGGATGTAGCTAACGTCATCGACGCCACACGCTCCAGCCGCTCAATTGCGTGGTTCAACAAGCAGCCCGCGGTGCTGCTACAGATCACCAAGCAGAGCGACGCCAACGTGATCGACACCGTCGACCGGATCAAGGCACTGCTGCCGCAACTCAAGCAATGGATCCCCTCGGGCGTCGAAATCTCGACGCTCACGGACCGCACCGGTACCATCCGCGCCAGCGTCGATGACATGCAGTGGACGCTCGGCGCGACCGCGTTTCTGGTAATGGCAGTTGTCTTCATATTCCTGCGCCGCATCGTGCCGACGATTGCCGCGGGTGTCTCGGTGCCACTGGCGTTGGCAGGCACCTGCGCCGGGATGTGGGTGGCAGGTTTTTCGATCGACAATTTGTCGCTGATGGCGCTCGCAATCTCAATCGGTTTCGTCGTCGACGATGCCATCGTCATGATTGAGAACATGTACCGCAATCTAGAGCAGGGCATGTCGCCTCCGCGCGCGGCGCTGGAAGGCGCCAAGCAGATCGGATTCACGGTGCTGTCGATCAGTCTGTCGCTGGTCGCCGCCTTTACGCCGCTGATCTTCATGGATGGCATCGCCGGGCGACTGTTGCGCGAATTCTCCCTGACATTGGTGCTCGCCATTGTCGTCTCGACGTTGGTGTCGCTGACGATAACGCCCATGATCTGCGCGCAGTATATCAAACACGCGCATTCAGCCAAGGAAACTCGCTTTGACCGGATTATCGAAGGCTTTTTGTCGAGCATATTGGCATTTTACGAACGCACCCTGAGGATCGTACTGAAGATGCCGTTTGCGACGATTTTGGCGTTCTTCGCCACCATCGCGCTCACCATCGTGCTGTTTGCGAAGCTGCCGAAGGGCTACTTCCCCACCGACGACAGCGGCTTTATCTTCGGAGTGACTCGCGCATCCGCCGATATCTCGTTCCAGGCGATGCGCGGCCTGCAGCAACAGGTCGCCGATACCGTGATGGCCGATCCGGCCGTCGCTAGCATCGGCTCAACGCTAGGGGGCAGTTCGTTTGCCGGAGGCTCGAACCGCGGTGTTATGTTCATCGCGCTGAAGCCGCCGGAGGAAAGGGGCGGCCTCGACACCTCGCTGGTGATTGACCGGCTGCGGCGCGAACTCGGCAGGATTCCGGGCATCCGGCTGTTCATGGTCGCCGCGCAGGATATCCGGACGGGCGGGCGACAAAGCGATTCCAACTACCAGTACACGCTTTCCAGCGCCGATCTTGATCTGCTGCAGAAATGGGGACCGCTGGTCGCCAAGCGGATGGAGACGGTGGATGGCATCACCGACATCTCCGGCGATTCCGATCCGGGCGGGTTGCAACTCAACCTGAAGATCGATCGAAAGATGGCGGCGAGCGTTGGTGCCGACATTCAGGATATTGACAACGCGCTGAACAACGCCTTCGCTCAACGGCAGATTTCCTACATCTATACCCAACGCAACCAATACCAGATCGTGCTGGAGGTGGACCCACACTTCCAGGATGATCCGGCGGACCTCGCGCATATCTATGTCGCGGGCGCCAACAATACGCAGATTCCGCTGTCGACGCTTGTGCATTACAGCCGCGGTCTCGCACCGCTTGCTGTGCGCCACACCGGTTCGTTCCCCTCGACGACAATCTCGTTCAACACGCTGCCTAACGTGCCGCTGGAGACCGCGACGGAAAATATCCGGCAGGCGGTCGCAGAATTGCACATGCCTGAGGGCATTCGCGGCATGTTTGAAGGCAACGCCGCCGATAGTCGAAAAACCGCAAGTCACCAGCCACTGCTGATTCTCGGCGCACTGGTTGCAGTCTATATCGTGCTCGGCGTGCTTTATGAAAGCCTCGCACACCCACTTACGATCATCTCAACACTGCCGCCTGCTGGATTGGGTGCACTGCTGGCGCTGCTTGTAACCGGACTGCCGCTCACCGTGATTGCCTTTGTCGGCATCATTCTCTTGATCGGCATCGTCAAGAAGAACGGCATCATGATCGTCGACTTCGCACTCGAAGGCGAGCGCCAGCATGGCATGAGTTCGGAAGAAGCGATCTTCGCGGCGAGCATCGTGCGTTTCCGTCCGATCCTGATGACCACCATGGCGGCTTTGCTCGCTGCCGTACCACTCGTGATTGCGACCGGCCCCGGCACTGAACTGCGTCGCCCGCTCGGCGTCACCATCATCGGCGGCCTGATCGTGTCGCAGATCCTCACGCTCTACACGACGCCGGTGATCTATCTCCTGATCGATCGCGCGCGCATGTGGGTTCAGGGCAAGTCTGCGCTCGGGCCGGGTGCGCTGCCGGCCGAATAAGCTCTGCGGTCAAGTTGCTCCATGGGAGCAGGGCGCGTATAGCGAGGCGATGCCCGACATCTCTCCGACAGCGCCCGCCGTCGACATCCCCGAATGCTCCGGGTGCGGCAAACCGCAGCCGCTTTGCGTCTGTGACAGTCTGGCGCCGGTCGAGAACCACATCGAAGTCCTGATCCTGCAGCATCCGCAGGAGCAGGATCGCCTGCTCGGGACCGCACGGCTGACAGCGCTCCAGTTAACGAATGCGACGCTGACGATCGGCCTGTCGTGGTCGAGCCTGTCGAAAGCGCTCGGCCGCGAGGTCGATCCGGCAAACTGGGCGATCCTGTATCTCGGCTCCGCCAAGGTCGCCGACCTGGAGACGGACCGCGAGGTGGTAGCGATCGATCGCAAGGGCGGGCTGGAACACACCCAGAATGCGATTCTCAACAGTATCGAGGGCGTCGTGGTGCTCGACGGTACTTGGAGCCAGGCCAAGGCGCTGTGGTGGCGAAACCCATGGATGCTGAGATGCCAACGCGTAATCCTCGGGCCCAAGAGCCTGTCGCTCTACGGCAAGCTGCGGCGTGAACCGCGTAGCGACGGGCTGGCTACCATCGAAGCTGTGGCGTTGCTGTTGGCGCGACTGGAAAAGAAGCCGCAGATCGCGGACGCGCTTTTGGGCGCATTCGAACGCATGCTGGCGAAATATCGTGAGGGGGTGAAGGCTCATCCCGAGTTACTGCCGAAGCCCAAGCCAAAGCGCGACTGGCGCAGGGGGCGTAAGCCGGCGCGATGGCGGCAGGATTAAATCCGGGACCCGGAGTTTGGCTGTGCGTGTAAGCCATTGCAAAGGCGCTGGCTCGCCGGGATCGGCGAAGACGCGAACTACGAATACTCGATCCTTCGACCCAAACCTACGCCAGCATCACCCAAAATCCGCAAACGTGACCGGGACCGCGCTGAGGCAATACGCTTGGCCGGAGGCCATAGGCCCTCGCTGAGGGATCGAGCGGTCGCATTCGCTCTCGAACGCGGAACCGTTAGGACACGCGAGCTGACGGAAATCGGCATTCCGCGCTGCTACTTGGCTCGGATGTGTGATGAGGGCCTGCTCGTTAGGGTCGGCTACGGGCTTTACCGCGCGGCTGAACGTAAGGCGGCTTGAGTGCCAAGTCGGCAGGCTCCGTAGGTGAAGATGTGAGGCACATGGCGGTAGTCGACGTCGGCTTCGGTTCAGTCGCCGCGGCCTCGAGCATGTGTGGTCCGGCATGGGTGAGACACCGAAGCTACCGCAAGGGGCCGGAAGGCCCTTGACACCGTACTATAGTCCAGAGGTTAAGTTGCGCACTCCGTGAGGAGGAGCACGACGCATGCGAGAGGCGGTGATCAGCAGGGCGCTGCCGGCGGTGTTCGCTGCCCTGGCAGCAATTTCGCTCATGGGATGTAGCGAATCCGAGTCGGGACAGCGGTTCACCATGGTGGGTGAGGAGCGGGAAGTCCGAGGTACAGTGACCGATGCGAAACTTACCCTCTGTGCGCCGACGCCTGACCAACCCGGAACCTGTGAGGGCACGCTCACGGTGCAACCAGCAGGGCCCGGCGAGGCGGGGCGGATCGCGATTGAAGTGACCCGGAACGTGAGGCTGATGAAGGATGGTCAGCCAGTATTTCTTCCGCAACTCAAGGGCACTCAGGCCATCATCAAGTACCGAGCGAGCCAAGAGGGTCCGAGTGTAGCCACGTCGGTGACCGCGAGCTCATGACTTTGCCGCATCCAGGCAAAAAGTCTAGCAGAGCGGTTTCGATAATGCTGGGAGGCGTTGCGCTCGTCTCAGCGTCGGAGGCGGCCGCCCAGGGCGCGTCTGTTGCTACAACGGTAGCTCAAGGTGCGACCGAAAGGGCAGAGAAATTCGAAGCCGAGGAAATTGCGCAGGAGGGAACGCAGGGTTCTAACCTAGCGGATGAGCAGTCAGCATCCACGCCCCCGCTGCTCTGGAAGGGACTAATCCAGGCAGGCCTGATTAGCCGTTCGGATCCAGGCGGCGAGCCAGCGAACGAGTTTCGCGTGCGGGAGGCGCAAATCAGCGTCGAAGGAAGCCCGATTGAAGGCACGCACTTCTTCGTCGAAGTTAACTTCCCGGGTCCCGGAGAGCAGGTAGAGCTTAACGATGCGGCTGTGACGCTCGATGTCACAAGAGGAGTGCGGGTCGTCGCGGGGCAGCTTCGTGTTCCACTCAACCGTCCGGCTGTGAGTGCACGGACTTCGCTCTTTGTCACTGAGCCGCGTGCAGCTGGCCCCGTCCAGCGAAAGGCAAGAGACCGCGGCATTAACCTGGTCCTCACGCCCTTCAATGGTCGTGTTCTTTACGAACAGGCGCTGGTGAACGGAAACGGGATTCAGACAGGTGAGCTTGGTAATGATAATGACGGTCTTCTTCTGCAGGGGAGACTGGTGTGGTTCGCAACTGGCGAATGGCCGTTGCCGCTCCCTGCACAAACGGATCTGCAGAACTCTCCCTGGAGCACATTTTTCAAGGCCGGTTGGGCCTCGGGCACTTTTGAGAAAGGCCCCGTTGAGACGTCGAGAACGCAGGTAAGGGAAACTACCTGGAACGTGGGGCAGGCAATCGTCGGAAGGGGGTTCTACGCCTACTGGCAATACAGTCGGGCCTTTTCGGCGGGCGAATCGAATTTCGACTCGAACTCGTTCTCCATCACGTCCGGCTACGCCTTTCCGATTCGCCGCTACCTCCCGGTCAGTGGCGCGGCGCCTCGCGCGATCCGGGATGCTTGGCTGGAGCCGAAGTTCCAATTCGAGGTGCTCCGGTACGACGATTCCTCGCTCGCACACCGGCTGGACCGAAAAATCTACCGGTATGGCATCAATTACTATCCACTCGGCATTCCGAACGTACGCCTGATGATCGACAATGAAGTCTCGGTCCGCCCACAGCGAAGCGAGACGCTTCTAATCTCTCTCCATTATATGTTTTGAATTGTAGCGGTTGAGCAGACGACGTTCTCGGCGCAGCTAGCTGACGAGGCCCCTCCGAGACCACCACAGAGCGGCCAATGGAATTGCAAGCCATTGTGCGACGGGTGAGAGGCCGACATCAAGTAGCGGGATAATTGGCATGATCTCCGCGTACGCCCATGTTGCAAACACAGTAACGTTGAGCCACTCGCCTGCGACAGTGCCGAGTATGCCTAATGAGATCACCAGCGACGCGACAATTCCGTGGCTGCGCTTCGGCCAGAATTCATCGTTCACGACGAGCAAGGCGACGATGAGCGCACTGAGTGCAAAGGCGATATCGGTGAGGATGCAGCTGACTAGGAAGAGGGCTACCCTGGGGCTGAGGGCCGCCTGGGAAATCGTGTATAGTGGAAGATGTAGCAGCTCCCAGAGAGTGTGGCCACCTGCCGAGACCAGGAGGTAGCGTCGGAAGAAGATGAGCCAAACCCGATGGCTTAACTGCTGGGGCCCCTCATCAGATCCGGTCGCCTCGATGCTCATTGTCGGTGCTTTCGTTCAGGGCTTGCCGGGATGCTCCGTCGTTTCCTTCTCCCTTGGTCGTGCGTAGAGGAACCAGGAGAGATACCCCCCGAGCGCCAAGGACAGCAGACCGAACGCCAGGTGTATGCCGGAGGCGCCGAGCAGCGGTGCGAGGACAGCCGAGGTAAAGGTCATCACCATCGTTTGAATGAAGCCCTGCATTGAGGCCGCCATACCTCGCAGTCCCGGAAACATGTCTAACGTTAGCAGCGTGATGCTGGGCATAGCGAGTGACATGCCGGTGGTGTACAGCGCCACCGGAAGGACCGCCCACGGAATATCGGGAGGAAAGAAGCCGTTGTAGGCCAAATTCAGTGCTATGGCGGAAAACATGATAGCGTAGCCGCAGCGTACCGTCGCGCGGCGTGGAAACCGCGTCGCGAGCCTGCCGGATAGGTAAGATCCGAAGATCACGCCCGACATGGCGGGGATGAACAGCCAGCCGAACTGGTCCTGGTCCAGGCTCAGGTAATCGATGATAAACCAAGGAGCTGAGGACACATACAGAAAGAAGCCGGCGAAGTTTCCGCTCAACGCAAGCGACAGAAGCCAGAAGGGTTTGGATCCGAGCACGGATCTGTAACTGCGGAGCAACTCGGCCGGCCGCATCGATGTCCGCTTGTCGGGCGGGAGCGTTTCCGGCAGGTATGCGAAGCTGGCGACGAGCTGCACAAAGCTGAACAGCGCCAGGAAGATGAACACCGACGGCCACGAAAACCACTTCTGCAGCCATCCGCCGAACACGGGGGCAATGGCGGGAGCGAGACCGAAAATCATCGTGACCTGCGACAGCAGCCTTTGCGCTTCGGCGCCCTCCAACCGATCGCGGATCACTGCGCGTCCGACCACGCTTCCGGCCCCCACCGAGAGGCCCTGGAGCGTTCGGAACAACATCAAAAGCGCAAGTGAGGTTGATAAGGCCCCGGCTATCGAGGCAGCGAGATAGACTGATAATCCGACGAGAACGACGGTTCGGCGGCCGAAGGCATCCGAAAGCGGTCCGTGCAGCAGCATCATGAAGCCGAACGCGGCCATATAGATGCTGAGGGTCTGTTGAAGTTGAGCTTGTGTAGCCCCCAGGCTGACCATCAGCGCCGGAAAAAAGGGCATGTAGGTCGAGATCGAGAACGGCCCTAGCATCGTATAGCTGCCGAGGAGCAGCGTCAGGCGACTCTTTTCCGATTTATGGTTCTCGACCGGAGGAGAAAGGTCGCCTTGAAGAGGGTGGGTCACGATCGATCCATTGGGTCTATGGGGGCGCTCGTTCTGACGGTGTGGCCGTCCTCGGAGCGGCCCACGCTCATACGTTGCGCCATGTACGGCGTTCATTCAGCTAAGTCGCTCCCGCGCGGATTTTCGACCGAGGCTTACGAGACGATCCGTCGTGAGATCTCCGCCCCCTGTTGGAGCGTGGCGTGGATTGGACACAGTTCCACCAGCCGATTGACGGCACCCAGGCGCCCCGACGGAAGTCCCGGCCAGCGGAGCTCCATCTCCAGCTGAGCGACCCGCTTATGCCCTGCATCCGTCATCTGCCAGCTGACGACGATCGTGAGTGCTTCGATCGGGATCGCGGCGCTTTCCGCCCACGGTGCAATCATTAAGGCGGTACAACTCGCAAGCGACGCTCCCAGCAAGTGATAGGGCGAGAGCGAACCGCCTTCGGAGATGATCTCGAAATCCTCACCGACCAGTTCCAGCCGAATACGAGCCTCGTCCTCTAGGATCAATCTCACTGCCTTGTTCCTGCAACTTAGTTCATGTGGAAGCGCGGCGTTCGGTCACCGATCTCCAACGAAAACGCGGAAATGCCTTGGATCGGACCGAAAATGCGCAACGGGCTGCCCAATAGAGCAACCCGTCACACGCTGCGCGGATAGCGTCAGGCGGCCTGCGCGACCCGCCGGCACTCCTCGGCACAGCGGCGGCACGCCTCGGCGCAGCGGCGGCATTCTTCCATGTCGTGCTTGTCGCATTCGGCCGCGCAAGCTTCGCAGATGGCAGCACAGAACTCGGCCCAGCGCTGAGTATTCGCTGAGTTGCGCGCCATGACGCGACCTGTGAGCTGACAGAGGTCGCCGCATTCGATGCAAAGGCGAAGGCAATCGGCTAATTCCGGCCCCGCGCCAATGCAGCAGTTGACGCAGGTTTCGCAAGCGATTGTGCAGTCGAGACAGGCTTGGATGCAGTCCTGTTGGGGTTGCTGTTGTGCCATGTTTCAATCTCCTCTCAGTGGTTGATCCCCCTTTGAAGCGGCTGTGGCCGAATCCTGGGCGGTCCGAGTTACAGCCGCACGCACTATAGCCGCCGTAGTATGGTACGGGGTCAAACAGATTCTGCAGTGCCCCCGATACGGAGGAGCTTGGGCTAAGGAGGCGCGTGCCGGTCGGATGGAGTCGCGCGAGCTGGACGAAAGCGCGGCGATGCGGCGCTTCATCTTTGCTGGGCCATGACGGCCTCGATGCGTCCGCCAGATTCTAATTGTCGTAGAGCGCTCCGTTCCAGCTTCAACCTGTGGCACCCGCACACTGGTGAGAATGCGGCTTGACTCCGTATCTAGGTACGGATGCTAAGGTTGGAGATCGATCCGACAGTGCGGCCTTTTGCTTGCGCGCCCGATCTGGAGTGAAGAATGAGTGCAGTTACAAGAGGGCTGCGAAACCCCTTCCGCACCCGGGTTCGCACCGGGGTCGTGGTTCTTCTCCTCGCGATCATCATCGGCCTCTTCGCCGTGATGGTTCAGGGCGCGTTCCAGACGCGCGCCAAGCTCGAGAGCCTCCAAGCGAATGTCCGAACAGTGGTGGAGCTGCGCGAGGCCGGCGCCTTCGGCACGGGTGGATTCGGCGGCGACAGGCCGGTTGGCGCCGACGCATTCTCGGTTGGGACCCTCGATCAGATACGTCGCATCCCCAACGCCGAGCATATCGTGAAAATTGAGGAGTATATCCATACGCCCCAGGTCGATCCGTCGAGGCCGAACGCATATGCGATGATCATCGGCTTGCAGCCTGACGCGCCGATGCGCGCGATCGGGGAGGTGGACTACGAGAATGCCGAGATCATCGCGGGACGGGGTCTCGGCGAGCAGGACGTGGCCCAGGATGTCGCCGTCGTCGGCCGGGTCTATGCCCAGGAGCGTCTCGGGCTCAATGCGGCGAGCGGCGAGGCCTCACTCCAGGGCAGGATGATCACCCTCCAAAGTCAGCCGCTGCGAGTGGTTGGCATCTACGCCACCGGCAACGATTTCGGTGACAACCACGTCTTCGTTCCGCTGGAAACGTTCCGGCGCATCTACAATCCCGGCGACAAGCTCTCGAAGATCCGCGTC
>Ga0209916_1001062_pt1 | contig 28899 bp, 21 predicted proteins | sample ThiBio_1000_plan_FD_183956 | JGI IMG/M metagenome (GOLD analysis project Ga0209916, IMG submission 183956) | Wastewater bioreactor microbial communities from Cape Town, South Africa - Thiocy_solids_2 (SPAdes) | ecosystem: Engineered > Bioreactor > Thiocyanate-remediating > Anaerobic-Aerobic ... | reverse complement strand
CCCCGCCGCGCCTGCCTAGTAGACGTCGTGCTGCGTGTTGTAGACGTTGAACTTGCCGGTCGGGGTGATCAGGCGCTTGTCCTTGATCACGGCCTTGAGCTTGCGCGTCTTGTCGTTCATGACCACGATGGCCGATTCCTGGGTCTGGCCGTTCCACACCGAAAACCAGACTTCATCGCCGGCCTTGTTGTACTCCGGCTGCACGACACGCTTCGGCCCCTCGCCCAGACCCGCCAGATCGGCGATGTTTACCACTTCCGGCGCCTTGTCGAGATTGGCGATGTCGAAGATGGCCACCGACTGGCTGATGCCGGCTTCCGGGTTGAGCGTGGTGTCGACCCAGAGGTTCTTCGACTTCGGATGCGTCTTGAGGAACAGCGAGCCGCCGCCCAGTCCCTTCAGCGTGCGCACCACCTTCCAGGCATTGGCCTTGTGCTTGACGGGGTCGGTGCCGATCAGCGCAATGCTGTCGTCGCCGAGGTGGCCGGTGGCCCATACCGGCCCGAATTTCGGGTCGACGAAGTTTGCGCCGCGTCCGGGGTGGGGGATCTTGCCCACTTCCACCAGCGCCGCCAGTTTCTGCTTCTTCGAGTCGACCACGGCGATCTTGTTGGAAGCGTTGGCCGCCGACATGAAGTAGCGGTGCGTGGAATCCCAGCCGCCATCGTGGAGGAAGCGCGCCGCTTCGATCTCGGTCACCTTCAGGTTGTTGATGTCCTCGTAGTTGGCCATCAGGACCTTGCCGGTCTCCTTGACGTTGACGATGAACTCGGGATGCTCATGCGAGGCGATGATCGCGGCGACGCGCGGCTCCGGGTGATATTCCTGGGTGTCCACGGTCATGCCGCGGGTGGCGACGATCTTTTTCGGTTCCAGCGTGTCGCCGTCCATGATCACGAACTGCGGCGGCCAGTAGGTGCCGGCAACCGCGTATTTGTCCTCGTAGCCCTTGTACTTGGAGGTTTCGACCGAGCGTGCTTCCATGCCCACCTTGATCTCGGCCACCACCGCCGGCTTTTCCATCCACAGATCGATGAGGTCGATCTTGGCGTCGCGGCCGATGACAAAGAGATAGCGTCCGGAAGCCGACATGCGCGAGATGTGCACGGCATAGCCAGTTTCGATGGTGGAGACGATCTTCTTGCTGTCCCCGTCGATCAGCGCGATCTTGCCGTCGTCGCGCAGGGTCACGGAGAAGAGGTTCTCCAGGTCCAGCTTGTTCATTTTTTTCTTGGGGCGCTTTTCAGGCGGCACCTTCAGCTTCCAGGTGGCCTTCATTTCGGCCAGGCCGTATTCGGGCGGCATCGGCGGTTCATGCTGCAGGAAGCGCGCCATGATGTCGATTTCCGCGTCGCTCAGGATGCCGGAGCTGCCCCAGTTCGGCATGCCGCCGGGCGAGCCGAAGCCGATGAACACCTTCAGGTATTCGGTGCCGCGCGGCAGGGTGACGTCGGGGGTGAGCGGCTTGCCGGTCGCGCCCTTGCGCAGGACGCCGTGGCATCCGGCGCAGCGTTCGAAGTAGATCTGCTTGGCGCGGGCGAATTCAGCCGTCGTGAGGTGCGGCGCCTTGGGCGTCAGGACTTTCTGTGCCTCTTCCCCCTTGATCGATGTGGGCGCGCCTTTGTATCGCAATTCGGGATCGGCGGTGCCGGGGTGGCCCGAAGCGGGCGCATCCGCCGCAAGAGCGGCGTGCGTGGCGCCCATGAGAAAGATGCTTGCGGCCAGAATGCTCAGCCTGGTGTTCATTTATTACCTCCCTATCTGGTTGACGTAAAAGTCCTGCAACGGCGAAGCTAGGTTAAATGTGCCATTACGCTTGCGCCTTGATTTAAATCAAAGGCTGGGTTTTATCCGTCGAACCCGGCGCGCCGGCATGCTCGGCACGGCCATTCATTGCCGCGATCGGGATGCGATCCAGCCGCGCTGCGGCGAGGGTCGCCGCCGTCTCCGGGTCGGGATTGCGCGCGCGGCAGACGCGCTCGCGGCGCTTGCGCTTCTCGATCAGTGGCGGGCATTTGCGGTCGCTGTAGTAGGTCACCTGGCAATCGAGGCAGTGATGGCATTCGTTGACCACGATTTCGCCGGTAGGGCGGATGGCCTGGACTTCGCACTCCACGGCGCAGGCCTGGCAGGGTTTGCCGCACTCCTTGCGGCGGCGCAGCCATTCGAAGGAATGGAAACGGCCGGGGATGACGAGCGAGGCGCCGAGCGGGCAGATATATTTGCAGTAGAACTTGCGGTTCAGGGCGGATAGCAGGAGCACCCCCAGGGCGAAAGCCACATAGCGCCACTCGCGCTGAAAATGCAGAGCGAACACGGTCTTGAAGGGCTCGATCTCGGCCGCGCGCATCGCCACGTCCATCGACTGCAGCGACAGCCCGAGCAGCACCAGCAGGATCACGAACTTGAGCGCCAGCAGGCGCTCGTGCACGACATGGGGGATTTCGAAAGACGGCAGCTTGAGCCGGCGTGCGAGCTGGAAGCCAAGCTCCTGCAAGGCGCCAAACGGGCACAGCCAGCCGCAGTAGACGCCCCGCCCCCAGAGCAGCAGGGCCACCGCCACGAAGGACCACAGGATGAACAGCATGGGATCGACGAGAAAGGTATCCCAGCTGAATTGGTTGGTGACCGCCTGCACGAAGGTCAGCACGTTGATGATGGAAAGCTGGCCCAGCGCGTACCAGCCGATAAAGAACAGGGTGTAGACCAGGAACCCGAGGCGCACCCGGCGCAGCAGCGCGGGGCGGCGTGCCAGGTAATCCTGGAACAGCAGGATGCAGGTGAGCAGAAACAGTCCCAGCACGAGCAGCGCGATCTCCGCCTTGCGCTGCTGCCAGAGCGTGCGCCACATCGGCTCCTCGTCGTCGGGGGGCATGGCGAAGCGAGACGGGCCGCCGCGGGATGCGGCTGGCGCCATCGCCAGGGCCGGCGGCGTGGCGGCCGGCCCGGCCGCTGCCGGCATGCGGGCTACGGGGAGCGCTGCGGGGGCCGCTGCGCTGCGCTGCGACGGCGCAGCCATCCGTGACGGCATCGTTGCCGGCGGCGCGACGGAAGCGGGCGGCGCCTCGGCTTCGGACGGGCGGATGCCGCGCGATTCGGCCACCATCCTGACGGCGCGGGCGATGGTGGCGTTGATGACCATGACCGAGATCGTGGCGCCGGAGATGGCATCGATCGTGGCATGGCCTTCGCGCGCCGCGCCGACGACGATACGGCCGCTCGCCGGCTTGCCCCGGTACTGGTCGACGAATTCCGCCAGGCGCGCCTCGCTGATGCCGGCAGCGAGAATCGGCTCTTCGTGCCGGACGATGCGCGCCCCCGCGATGCGCCCGTCGGTGCCGATGCCGACGAGGATGTCGATCGGGCTCCCCGAATAGGCAGGAATGCGCACCATGTCCGCGGTAAGAAAGGCGTAGCCGAGCAGATCCCCGTTTGCATAAACGGCGCGGGCGGGCGGGTCGCCCGCGGTTTCGTCGACGCGATCGGCAGCCGGAAACAGAGCGCGCACCTGGGGGAGGGCCACGCCGATATCCGCACGGGCGCCAGGCATCGCACCCAATAGCAGCAGCAGGCCGAGAAGCACGGCCCGGATGAAGCCCGGATAACGCTGTGTAGTCAGAGTGTCCAACTTGCCTGTTGCGGTTATGAATGGGGGTGCCGCATCGTTGCCGGGGGATCGGGCCGCGCAGTCACAGCCTCGATCGAAGCATGGCCCATGTTCCCGCCGGGGCCGTCGGCGCGCATTGATTTAAGTCAACCGGGCCATGGGGCGTAATGCTATTCTTGTAAACATGAATTCTGCGGATATTAAACTCCTAAAGGAAGGCTATCTGCTGGCTGCGTTATCGCACCAGGAGTTCGAGGAGGTCTTGACGCGTGCCGGCGTCTTCACATTGATGCAGAACGAATGCTTGTTCGACCAGGGCGATCCGGCCACGCATTTTTTCTTCGTCCTGTCGGGAACCGTCAAGCTGTGCCGCATTGCGCCGAGCGGCGAGGAGAAGGTGATGGACCTGGTTCGCCCCGGGCATTACTTTGCCGAAGCGGTGATGTTCATGGGCGGCCGTTACCCGGTCTATGCCCGCGTGCTCGAGCCGACGCGGCTGGTCGAGCTGGACAACAAGCATTTTCTCGGGCTGCTGCGGAGCAACGCGGATCTGTGCATGCGGCTCATGTCGACCATGAGCCAGCGCATACACGGGCTGGTCAACGAGATAGACAATCTGACCCTGCAAAGTGGTGCCCAGCGCGTGATCGGCTACCTGCTGCAGCAGTTGCCGGAGGGCGCCGCGCCGCCCAGCGTGCGGCTGACGGTACCCAAACACGTCATCGCATCGCGCCTGGGGATCCAGCCGGAAACCCTCTCCCGGGTGCTGGCCAAGCTGCGCGGCAAGCACCTGATCGACGTGCATGACGATCAGATCGTCTTCAACGATGTGGACGCGCTGCGCGGCCTGAGCTGAACGCCGGCAAGCGGATCTGTGCCGATACCTGGATGGCGCGTGATCGGCGCTCGCCCGCGGCGAAGGCGCTGCGCCCGTTCGCGCTCACTTGCCGTTGCCGCCGCCGACCAGACGCTCGAGCGCGCGCATGATGGCCGAGGAATCGAGCTCGCTGTCGCCGGCGCCCATCAGCGCGTTCATCTGCTGTGCGATCAGCGCGGCGCCGGGCAAGGGCGTCGCGGTTTCCTGCGCGTTGTCCATGACGATGGCCATGTCCTTGTGGTGCAGCTTGACCTTGAAGCCGGGCTTGTAGTTGGAGTCGAGCATGCGCTGGCCGTGGACCTCGAGGATGCGGCTGCCGGCGAAGCCGCCCAGCAGCGCCTCGCGCATTTTGAGCGGGTCGACGCCGTTGCGCCGTGCGAGCAGGATCGCTTCGGCGACGCCTTCGAAGGTGAGGCCGACGACGATCTGGTTGCAGCATTTGACGACCTGGCCGGCACCGTGGCCGCCGACATGGACGACGTTCTTGCCGAGCACCTTGAACAGCGGCAGGACTTTTTCGAAGATGGGCGCTTCGCCGCCGACCATGATCGACAGCGTGCCTTCGCGGGCGCCGGCCTCGCCGCCCGACACCGGCGCGTCGAGCATGTGGACGCCGCGTTCGGCCAGCGCGGCGGCGATGCGGCGGGTGGCGGCAGGCGCCACCGTGCTCATGTCGACGACGACGTGGCCGGGCCTGGCGCCGTGCGCCAGGCCGCGGTCGCCGAGGATGATCTGTTCGACGTCGGTGGTGTCGGAGACGACGGTGAAGCTGATGTCGGTTTCGGCGGCGACTTCGGCCGGCGTGCCCTTGCCGAGCGCGCCCATCACCAGCATCGGTTCGAGGCGGTCGAAGCGGCGGCCGTAAACGACCAGCTGATGCCCGGCGCGCAACAGGTTTTCCGCCATCGGGCGGCCCATGATGCCGCTGCCGATGAATCCGATTTTCATGACGCCACCCCTTTCACCACGACGAGCCAGAATGGCAGCGTAGCCAATCCCGCCAGCGTTGACCAGCCCATAATGAGCCCCGCCAGCCGGGTGTCGAGGCCAAAACGGTCGGCCAGCGCGATCACCATCACCATGGTCGGCATGGCCGCTTCCAGTATCCCGGCCTGGGCCGGCTCGGACAGCTTGCCCGGCCAGGCCAGCGCCAGCCCCAGCGCCAGCAGCGGCATCAGCGCCAGCTTGATGGCGAGCGCGACAAAGACGGCTTTTTGCGGGCGCAGATCGTGCCACGGTATGGTCAGCCCCAGCACGAACAGCATCAGCGGAATGGTCGGGCTGCCGGCCCAGCGCGCGGCCTCGATCAGCGGCGCCAGCGACAGGCCGGACAGATTGACCGCCAGCCCGGCGGCAAACCCCCACACTGGCGGCAGCCTCAGCCACATCGCCAGAAAGGAGGCGTGTTCCTCGTGGCGTCCGCAGCGGAATGCGATCCACACGCCGAGCGACCATAGCAGCGGGGTGGTGGCGAGCATGTCGGCAAAGAAGGGATAACGCGCGCCCGGTTCACCGAACACCGTGGAGAGAAAGGGGTAGCCGAAGAACAGCACGTTGCCGAAGCCGGATGCCAGCATGACGGCGCCGCGCGTCGGGCGCGACAGGCCATGTCCGAGCGGCGTGGCAAACAGCGCCAGCGCCGCCAGTCCCAGCCCGAACAGCGTGGCTGCGCCCAATAGCAAAGGCACCTGCAGCAATCCCAGGTCGACGGTGGCGGCCGCGCCGGCCGCGAAAAACAGCATCGGCGCAAAAAAATTCAGCACCAGCCGGTTGATTTCGCCGCGCAGGCCGACGATGGAAATGCCGCTCTGCCAGCGCGGCCAGATGCCGCCCGCGGCGATCAGCAACGACAGGGGAAGCAGCGTTTTCAGCAACAGCTGCTGCGCGAGTTCGGTGGACATGGGACGAAGCGCAGGCGGACGGCAAGCCCGCCTGCGGGGGAAGGGTCAGGTGCGCGAGGCGGGCGTGTAGCGGTTGTCGACGTGATGCGTCGGGCCGGATTCCAGCCAGGCCTTGATGCGGGCGGCGTCGCCGGCGCGGCGGCTGGTGCCCTGGGCGTCGAGCAGTACGATGATGACGTCGCGGTTGGCAACCTGCGCCTGCATCACCAGACAGTGGCCGGCTTCGTTGATGAAGCCGGTCTTGGACAGGCCGATGTGCCAGTCATCCGCGCGGGTGAAGCGATTGGTGTTGTTGAACGCGACCGGGCGATACAGCACGCGCGCCTTCTGGCGTTTTTTCTTCAGCACCACGCGCTGGGTGCCCAGGGTGTAGTGGCCGGTCGTGCTGATGTGGCGGATTTCGGGGTAATTCTGGTAAGCGTAATCGGCGAGCTTGGCCAGGTCCAGCGCGGTCGAGCGGTTGCCGCTCGACAGTCCGGTGGGCTCGACGTACACCGTGTCGTGCATCTCCAGCGCGCGCGCCATCCGGTTCATGGTGGCGATGAAGCGATCCAGGCCGCCCGGGTGGCTGCGCGCCAGCGCATGCGCGGCGCGGTTGTCGGAGGCGATCAGGGCCAGGTGCAGCAACTGCCCGCGCGTGTAGCTGGCGCCGATGGCCAGGCGCGAGCCGGTGCCCTTGAGGGTGTCGCGGTCTTCCGCGGTGATGGTGATGCGCTCGTCCAGCGGCTGCGCGGCGTCCACCACCAGCATTGCGGTCATCAGCTTGGTGATCGAAGCGATCGGCGTCTGCAGGGTCGGGTTTTTCGCCAGCAGCGGCTGTCCGCTGGCCTGGTCGAACACCAGCACCGATTGCGCGCTGAGCGCCGGCAGCGGCGCCGCGTCGGGCATCGATTGCGGCGCCGCTGCCGGCGTGCCGAACGGGTCGCGCAATTGCAGGGCGGTGCGGCCATCGAACGCGGCAGCGCCGGTATGCACGCACAACATGATCAATCCGGATAGAACAGCTTTCATGTGCATTTGCTTCAATGAGTGGCAATGGAAATGTAGCAGCATGTACGCAGTACGGACATGTTGACCGAAACTTGAAAACAACAGTTCATGGCAATGGCTCAACTATTTTAAGTCCCAGATTGACGGTGTAGCAAAATTCATTATATATAGCAATGAGATGCAAGAACTTTCGAATAATTTACTAAAGATATCGGAGCTAACGAGCGCTCTTTGTGCCCCCGGCGTGGTGGCGGAGGCGCTGGAGCACCTGATGCGAGGCGAGGCCGCCCAGGCGGAGTTCGCCGCCTGCGTACGCTGCGACCCCGTGTTGGCGCTGCGTCTGCGGCTGCTGCCCGGCAGTTTCGGTCCGGAGCGGCTGGATCTGGTGCGCGCGCTGCTGCTGGCGGCGCCGGTCGCGGCAGGGGCGGCGCAGACGGCGTATGCAGCGCACTGGCGCCAGTCGATCGGCGTTGCGCATCTGGCACAGGCGCTGGCGGTGCGTTCCAGCGGGGCGGACGGCGAAGCCGCCTGGAGCGCAGGCCTTGCCCACAATCTGGCGGATTATCTCGACGCCGCCCCCATTGCCCCGGCGCATGCCGCCGACTGGCTGGCGGGGCTCGACCCCGACGGCTGGCTGGCCGACGCGGTGCGCTATCACGCCGAGCCGCTGGCGCGCGGACGGGCGGCGCATCCCCTGGTGCGCCTCGTCCAGCTGGCCTTCCAGTTGACGACCCGTGCCGACGCGGTGGACAGCGTGGACGTGCGCGCCGCGCTCGCCGCCCTGCAGATGGGCGCGGGCGAAGCCGCCCAGCTGCTGGCCGACAGTCAGGCGCAGGCGCGCCAGCTGGCGCTGCGCTTCGGGCTGGCCGATGCGGCGGCGCAGACGAATGCCACGGGATTCGATCGCCTCGCCCGCCTTTATGCCGGGCAGGCGGCGCAGTCGGCGCTGCACGGCCATTTCCGGCATGCGGCGGGCGGCGGGCGGGTGTTTGCCGTGTTGCAGGACGCCTTGCGTGCACTGTTCGGCATCGAGCGCACTTGCCTGTTTGCGCCTGCCGCCGACGGCTACCTGCGCCCGAGCGCGCTGATTCCGGCCGCCGCCGGATTGGGTGCCTTGGCGATCCCTCCCGACGACGGCCATTCGGCGCTGGCGCGCGCGCTGGCGCGCAATGCGCCCCAGCAGTTCGAACGCGGCGAGGCGGGCGCTGCCCTGGTCGACGAACAGATCGCCCGCCTGCTCGGCGCATCGCTTTTCCTCTGCCAGCCGCTGTTGCTCGACGATGGGCGCATGGCCGTGCTGGTCGCGGGCGATGCGCTGCCCGGTTTGAGTGCGGCGCCGCTGTGGCGGTTCACCCTGGCGGAATGCGCCGAGGCCTTGCAGCCGCCCGCGCTAGCGCCGCCCGCGAGCGCAGCGCCGGCGCACGCCGCGCAGGGCGACGACATCCCGCGCGACCGGGTACGGCGCGCCATCCACGAAGTGGCCAACCCGCTCACCATCATGCGCAATTACGTCAATCTGCTGTCCGACCGCCTGGGCGCGGATTCGGCGGTGCAGCGCGACCTTGGCATCATCGGCGACGAAATCGAGCGGGTGGCGCGCATCGTGCGCGGCATCACCGCGGTCGAAGAGGTCGCGGCACCGGCGGCGGCACTCGAACTGGTGTCGGTCAACAGCGTGGTGTCCGAGCTGGTGCGGATGGCGCTCGGCACCTTGTTCACCCCCAACAAGGTCAGCGTGCAGATCGACCTCAATCCCGACGTGCCGCCGCTGCCGCTGCAAAAAGACCTGTTGAAGCAGGTGCTGTTCAATCTCGCCAAGAATGCGGTCGAGGCGATGCACGCGGGCGGCCATCTCAAATTCACCACGCGGCTGGTCGATACGGACGGCCAGCGCCAGATCGAAATCGAGGTGGCCGATACCGGGCCCGGCTTGCCGGCTGCGGTGGCGTCCCGCCTGTTCGAACCGGTGGTCAGCGAGAAGGGCGGCGACCACGCCGGGCTGGGCCTGGCCATCAGCCGCGGCCTGGTCGAACGCATGAACGGCCACCTCGGCTGCAGCAGCACGCCGCAGGGCACCCATTTCCTGATTCATCTGCCTACCCTGCAAAACGGCCAGGCGCCGCTCACAACAACACGCTACGGGTCGATGTAACCCAAGTCCGAGGAGAACCCCGTGTCAGACGATCTTATCGATGCATCCCCGCAACGCAGCTCGGTCAGCAGCTTTCCGGTGCGCCCGCGCATCCTGGTGGCGGACGACGAACCCTTGATTCTGGAAGGCCTCACCCGCCTGCTGGCCACCCGCGATTACGAGGTGCTGGCCGCCAACGGCGGCTGCGAGGCCCTGATCGCCATCGGCAAGCAGCAGTTCGACGTGATCCTGCTCGACCTCGGCATGCCGGATCTCAATGGCAACGAGGTGCTGCGCTTCGTCGCCGACCGCTGCGTCGATACGCCGGTGATCGTGGTGTCCGGCGACAGCACCATCGACGCTGCGATCCGAGCGCTGCGCGGCGGCGCCGCCGATTTCGTGCGCAAGCCCTACGAGCCGGAAGAACTGCTGCGCCGCATCGACAACACGCTGACGCGGCGGCGTCTGGAAAAGGAAAACAACCACATCCTGCAGCGTCTGCAGCAGTCGGAAAAGTGGCACCGCTTCCTGGTCAACAGCTCGCCCGATTTCATCTACACGCTGGACTGCGACGGCCGTTTCACCTTCGTCAACGACCGCGTCGAAAGCCTGCTCGGCTACCGCCGCGAGGATCTGGTCGGCCAGCACTACAGCCTGGTGATCCACGAGGACGACATCGTCCGCGCCGAGCACGTGTTCAACGAACGCCGCGCCGGCGACCGCAGCGCGCGCAACATCGAGATCCGCCTCAAGTGCAATCCCGGGGTGCGCCGTCCGCGCCTGATGAACGGCCGCTGCAAGGCGGTCGAGCTGACCGCCACCGGCATGTACGACGAGGAGGCCGGCCCGTTCGAGCGGCGCTTCATCGGCAGCTACGGCGTCGCCAAGGACGTCACCGAGCGCAAGCAGGCCGAGGAGACGGTGCACTATCAGGCCTACCACGACCTGCTCACCGGGCTGCCCAACCGCGCGCTGTTCCGCGACCACCTCGGCCTCATGCTGGCGCAGGCCAGGCGCAACCAGCAGCCGCTGGCGGTGCTGAGCCTCGACCTCGACCACTTCAAGGTGATCAACGATTCGCTCGGCCACGCCATCGGCGACGAACTGCTGCTCGCCGTCGGCGCGCGGCTGCGCCAGTGCCTGCGCGAAGGCGATACCCTGGCGCGCCTCGGCGGCGACGAGTTTTCCGTGCTGCTGCCGACGCTGGTGTCGCGCAGCGACGTCGAGCACATCTGCCGCAAGATCATCCAGGTGCTGTCCAAGCCGGTGTACGTCAAGGGTCACGAAATCTACATCTCGGTCAGCATCGGCGCCTGCGTCGCGCCGGAAGACGGCGACATGATCGACAATCTCATCCGCCAGGCCGAGATCGCCATGTACCAGGCCAAGTCGCAGGGACGCAGCCGCCTGCTGTTCTGGGAATCCGGCATGCAGGCGCCCTATTCCGAGCGCATGCAGGTCGAAGCCGACCTGCGCCGCGCGCTGGCGCGCAACGAGTTCGTGCTGTTCTATCAGCCGCAGGTCGACACCGCCACCGGCGAAGTGCGCGGCTTCGAGGCCCTGCTGCGCTGGTGGCATCCGCAGCGCGGCCTGCTGGCCCCCGCCGACTTCATTCCGGTGGCCGAGGAGTCCGGCGTCATCGTGCCGATCGGCGACTGGGTGTTGCGCCAGGCCGGCGCGCAGATGGCCGACTGGCGCCGCGCCGGGCTGCCGCCGGTGCGCCTGTCGGTCAACATTTCCGCACGCCAGCTCGAAAGCCCCGATTTCGTCGACAGCGTCATGCGCGCCGTGCAGGTGTACGCCCTGGACGGCCGGCAGATGGAGCTGGAAATCACCGAGAGCCTGCTGATGCGGGACTTCGAAGCCAATGCCATCAAGCTCGGGCGGCTCTCCGCCTCCGGCTTCCGGCTCGCCATCGACGACTTCGGCACCGGCTACAGTTCGTTCAAGTATTTGTCGCGCTTCCCCATCCACACCCTCAAGATCGATCAATCCTTCGTGCAGGAGCTCGACCGCGAGGAAAACGTGTCCATCGTCAATGCCATGATTGCGATGGGGCGCGGCATGAACCTCAACGTCGTCGCCGAAGGGGTGGAAACCGAATCCCAGCTCGCCCGGCTGCAGCAGATGCAGTGCCATGAAATGCAGGGCTTTTTCTACAGCGGCCCGCTTTCGGGCCACGAAGCCACCACCTTGCTGAGTCAGCATGCGCGGGGGTTCGCCCAGGCGGGGCAGGCGGCGGCGAGCTGAGCGTGCGGGGCCGCCGCTGACCGGCAAGCCGCTTCAGACCCTGGCGGCGTTCATGCACCGGGCCGCCCCGCGCTATCCCGCAGGCGGCGGCGAGGCAAACGTCGCCGCGTTTCATTCCGGAACGCGTGAAACATCTTTTGTCTCGCCGGCCCGCGACAAACCGGCTCCCGCGCTGCGCGGCGACGGGCCGTATCGCCGTCCCGAAATGGCCTCTGAATGGCGCAGGGCATCAGCTTGCCGGACGCAGAGGACGATCCCGACCGGCGGGTGCGGAATCTGGCACAAGGCTTGCTTTGCATAGCGGCATAGAATTTTCCTGATTGAAGAAAATGCTGCGCAAGCTCGTTCTGGCGCTGCCCTTGTTTTTCGGTCTGCAAGGGTCGGTGCATGCCCATTCCGATGCGTCCATGTTCGGCGCACCCACTGCCGGCGGCGATCGCCACGATCATCCCGTGGAGACTGCGGTCCGCTACCCCGCCACGCTGATCTTCGATACGCGTCAGCTGACCGATGTGGTGATCAAGATCAATGCGCGCATCACCCGGCTGAACAACCTCTACGTGGGCAAGCGGATTGCCCGCAACGAGGTGCTGGGCGAAATGGAAAGCGCCGAGCTGGAAACCATCCAGAGCACTTATCTGGGCCTGTACACCAACATGGAGGCGGTGCGGGAATTCTCCATGACGGGCAACGAGAAGCTCATCGACGCGCGCATGGGATTGGGGTGGCGCGGCATGTCGGAGGACGACATCAAGCTGCTGGAGAAGCAGCGCGAGCCGCTGAAGAGCATCCGCATCAAATCGCCGGTTGCCGGCTTCATCTACAGCCTGAACGTGGTCAACAACCAGATTCTCAATACCGGCGGGCAGGTTGGCCAGTACACCGCCACCGGCACCACGATCCTCACGATCGCGCGCCCGTCGGCCATCCAGGTGGAGGCCAGCCTGCCGGTCCGCGAGGCCGCCAGGCTCAAACCCGGTCAGCGCGCCACGGTCTACGTGACCGACACCCGCCGTGGCCAGGTGGCGATGCCGGCGGTGGTGCAGCAGGTCTATGCCTTTGCCAATCCGGTCAACCAGCGCCAGCGGGTGCGGCTCAAGCTGGCCGGCAATCCGCCGGCGGGGGTGGATCTACTGGTTGGTTTGCAGGCGAGTGTGAGTCTGGAGGGGGCTGATCATGCGCATTGAGCTGGCCGGACGGCGGGGCCTTGGGCCATCCGCGTGGCGCAAGACGTGGCTGCAGGGCGTTTGCCTGCTGGCCTGCGGCGGCATCGGCGTCGCGCTGGCGCCTCTGTCGCAGGGGCATAGCGATCCGCGCATGTTCGGCCAGGCCGCGCCTGCGGCCACGGCTGCGCCGGCGCCGGCAGGCGGCGCCGAAGTGACGTTGCCGCCCAACGTGATGGGACAGGAGAAAAGCCTGTTTGGCCTGGCCCCGGTTCGGACCGGTCCGCAGGCGTCGGCGATCAAGACCTATGGCCTGGTCGTCCCCAACAGCCAGGCCATGGTCGATGTGAACATCGCCGTCAGCGGCCAGGTGGCGGAAGTCTTTGTGCGGGTGGGCGACAGCGTGCGCAAGGGCCAGCCCATCGCCTCCGTCTTCAATCCGGAATTCATCACCACCCAGAAGGGCTACCTCGAGTTCCTCAAGAACGAAGCCAAGTTGCAGGTGCTGCGCGAAGAGGGGCGGCTGCCGAACTACCTCAAGGATGCCAAGGAAAACCTGCGCTGGTGGGGCATGAGCGACAAGCAGGTTGCCGACCTGATCGATCACGGCAAGGTCGTCGAGCACATCATGCTCGATGCGCCCGGCGACGGCTTTATCACCGAATTGTTCGTGCAGCCCGGCTCCCTGGTGAACGCCGGGGACAAAACCATGAAGCAGTTCGTGGTGGTGGGCCGGGCGGTGGCGCGGATGGTGGCAGCCAACGCCTCGCTGTGGGTGGAGGGCTATATCTATCCCGACCAGCGGGCGCTGTTGCGGCCCGGCCTGTCGGTGCGCATCGGCCTGCCCGACGGCCGCCAGCTGGAGCGCCCGATTGCCCAGGTGCTGCCGGTGGTGGATCCGGTTACCCAGCGTGCGCGTTTCCTGGTCGATCTCGGGCGGACGCCGGCGGGCATGGCGGTGGGCCAGACCGTGAACATCAGCCTGCAGCTGGGCAGCCGCTCGGGCACCTGGGTTCCGCGCCAGGCCGTGCTGGGCCAGGGCGTCGCCCCGGCGGTGTACGTGCAGGCGGCGCCCGGCCGCTATCTGCGCAAGCCCGTGGTGGTGCTGGACGAAACCGCCGAACTGCTTCAGGTGCAGGGCGTGGGGGCGGGCGAAAAGGTCGTGGTGGCCGGAAAAATGATGCTGGAAGGCCTCTACCGCATTTCGGCAGGGGCCGGGGCGAACGCCGGCGGCCACAGCCATGACGATCATCATCACTGACTTAACGACGGGCTGACACATGTTTGACTGGGCTATCCGATGGTCTCTCAGGAACCGCCTGACGGTGGTTCTGCTGTATCTGATTCTGGCTGGCGCATCCATCGTCGCGGCACTGAGCATGGCGGTGGACGTGTTCCCCGAATACGCGCCGCCGCAAGTGCAGATCCAGACCGAGGTGCCCGGCTACTCCGCCAAGGACGTGGAGACGCTGGTCACCCGGCCGATCGAGATCGTGCTGCAGGGCGCCCCCTACATCGACCAGATCCGCTCCAACTCGTCGGTCGGACTGTCGCGCATCACCATTGTGTTCAAGTGGGGCATCGATATCTACCGGGCGCGCCAGATCATTCAGGAGCGCATGCAGACCGTGCAGGGCCAGCTGCCTTCCGGCGCCCAGGCGCCGCAGATGATGCCGGTGACCTCGGCGGTGAGCTGGCTGCTCAAGTTCGGACTGGTGGACTGGTCGGGCAGCGACCGCGAACACGAACTGCGGACCCTGGTCGACTGGGACATCCGCAATCGGCTGCTGGCGCAGCCCGGAGTGGCCTCGGTGGTCGCGGTGGGCGGCGGCGTGAAGCAGTACCAGGTGCTGCTGGACCCCCTGCGCATGCGCAAATACGGAGTTTCCACCGACATGGTGGCGCAGGCGCTGCGCAGCGCGAATCTGGTGGCGCCGGGGGGGTTCGTCTACCCCAGTTCGGAAGAGGAATATTTCATCCGCGCCAACGGCAAGGTGGAAAGTCTGCGCGACGTGGCCGATACGCTGGTCGCGATGCGCGGCGGACAGCCCATCCACATCGGCGACGTCGGCGAAGTGCGCTTCGGCAGCGAAGTGAAGCGGGGCGATGGCCAGATATACGGCGGCCCGGCGGTGATCGGCACGGTGTCCAAGCTGTGGGGCGCGGACACCATGGAGACCACCCGCAACGTGGAAAAGGTGCTGGCCAGCATGGCGGAGAACCTGCCCAAGGATGTGCAGCTGATCCCCAACGTGTTCCGCCAGGCCAGTTTCATCGACGCCTCGATCGACAACCTGCGCGACGCCCTGCTGCATTCGTCCATCATCGTCGCCCTGGTGCTGCTGCTGTTCCTGTTCCGCTGGCGGCCGACGGCGATCAGCCTGATCGCCATCCCCACCTCGCTGATGGCGGGGGTGCTGGTGTTGTGGGCGCTGGACATCAGCATCAATGCGCTCACCCTGGGCGGGCTGGTGTTCGCCATCGGCGAGGTGGTGGACGACGCCATCATCGACGTCGAGAACATCCTGCGCCGCCTGCGCGAAAACAAGCTGGCCGACGCGCCGCTGCCGGCCCTGGACATCGTCTACGAAGGTTCGCGGGAGATCCGCAACTCGGTGGTCTTCGCCACCCTCATCATCCTGGTGGCGTTCACTCCGATCTTTTTCCTGCAGGGCATCGAAGGCCGCATCTTCCAGCCGATGGCGATCGCCTACCTGGCTGCCATCGCCAGCTCGCTGATCGTGGCCATCACGCTGGTGCCGGTGCTGAGCTACTACCTGATGGGCAAAGAGCAGCAGACGCGCGAATACGGACTGGGTCCGATCTCGGAATTCCTGCTGGCGCGCTATCGACGCCTGCTGCAGCACCTGCAGGCGTGGCCGCTGCCGGTCGCCGCGAGCACGCTGGTGCTGCTGGTGGCGGCCGCGGTCACCTTCGCGGGGCTGGGCCGCTCCTTCATCCCGCCCTTCCATGAAGGCAACCTGGTGATCGCCACCACCATGATGCCCGGCACCTCGCTGGAGGAAAACCTGCGGATGGGCCGCGAGGTGGAAAAACTGATCGGCGAAATGCCCGAGGTCGCCAGCCTGGCGCAGCGCGCCGGCCGCTCGCGGCTGGACGAGGACGCCCAGCCGGTCAACTTCAGCGAGTTCGACATCGCGCTGAAGCCGGGAACGCCCAACGTGCCGGAAGTCATGCAGCGCATCCGCGAGCAGCTGGCGCAGATTCCCGGCATGTCGACCAACGTTTCGCAATTCATCACCCATCGCATGTCGGAAATCCTCTCCGGGGTGCGCTCGCAGGTGGCGGTGAAACTGTACGGCCAGGATTTCGCGGTGCTGCAGCAGAAACAGCAGGAGATCTATCAGGCGGTGCAGGGCGTTGCCGGCATCGTCGACCTGCAGATGGAGCCGATGATCCTGGTGCCGGGAGTGGATGTGCATGTCGACCGGGCCGACGCCGCCGCCTATGGCTTCACGCCGGCGTCCATCGTGGCCCAGGTGGAACAGGCATTCAACGGCGTGACGGCATCCAAGGTGCTGGAGCAGGATCGCACCTTCGACCTGTTCCTGCGCGTCAACGAAGCCGCCCGTGCCGACATCCGCACGCTGGGCGAGATGCCCCTGATCTCGCCCGAGGGCGTGGTGGTGCCGCTGCGGGATCTGGCGCGAATCAAGGTCGTGCAGGAGCCCTACATGATCAACCGCGACAGCGGCGCGCGCCGCGCCGTGGTGCAATGGAACACCGAAGGCCGCGACCTCGACGGGGTGGTGCGCGAAGCCCAGGCCCGCATCAAGGAGAAGGTCGAGCTGCCGCCCGGCTACGCGCTGGAAATCGGCGGCGATTTCGAGGGCCAGCAGCGCGCCACGCGCAACCTGCTGCTGTCCGGCAGCGCCGCCCTGGTGCTGATGACGCTCATCATGTTCCAGGCTTTCCGCCAGTGGTCGCTGGTGATGCTGGTGATGCTCAACCTGCCGTTCGCCTTGATCGGCGGCGTGTTCGCCCTCGCCCTGGCGGGCGAAACCCTGAACGTGTCGTCCATGATCGGCATGGTGGCGCTGTTTGGCGTGGCGACCCGCAACAGCCTGCTGCTCATCTCCCGCTACCAGCACCTGATGCAGGCGCAGCCGCAGCTGAGCATGGCCGAGATCGCCGTCAAGGGCGCCTGCGATCGCCTGGTGCCGATCCTGCTGACCGCTTTGACGGCGGCGCTGGCGGTGACGCCCCTGATTCTCGGCGACCCCACCGGCAAGGAGATGGAACGCCCGCTTGCCATCGTGCTGCTGGGCGGCATGCTGAGCTCCACCTTGCTGAACCTGGTGGTCATCCCGATCCTGTTCCGCTGGCTGGCCACCCGCTGGCCGGACCGGTTCGTTGCGGCGGCCGCCTGAGCGATTCGACGGGGCGGGCCGCTATGGCCCAGTCCCGGTTCGCGACGTAAAATGAAAGCCCATCGGCTTGACGACGGTGAAGACCATGTTCGCTAAATCTCCCGCCCCGTTCACTGCCGCATTTCTGGCCGACATCAGGCGTGCGGCCAGCGCGCGCCTTGCACTGCTCAGCCTGCCGGAGATCGGCGTCTTTGTCTGGCTGCTGCTGCTGGTGGGCGCGCCGGTGCTGATTTTTTCGCAGGCGCCCCTCACCTTCCAGCAACACATCTTCATCGAACCGCAGAGCCATCTGCTGGTCGAGGCGTTCTGCGGCCTGACGGCGCTGACCATTGCCGGCATGATCCTGTCGACCTGCCTGAAGCGGTGCGACCCCAGCATGGTCCTGTTCGGCCTGGGCTTTCTGGCCATGGGCGTGTTCGACATGCTGCATGCCTGGAGCGATCCCCATACCCAGCAGGCGCGTTTCGTCCTGTACCACACGCTCTCCACCTTTCTGGGCGGCGCCTTCATTTTCGCCGGCGTGGCGGCCCGCATCGCGGTCGAACGCAATCATGGCTTTTCCAGGGCGGATCTGGCGACGGTCGCGGCCGGTATGGCCGTGGTCGTACTGGTGGCGGCGCTCTACCGCTATTTCATCCCGAGCCTGTTTCCCGATTCCGCAAGCAATCTCAGGTTTTCCTCCGTCCTCCATGCGACGCATTATCTGGCCGGGCTGCTCTATGCGCTGGCGGCCATAGCGTTCTACCGCTATTTCCGCGAGCACAACCAGGTTCTGGCGCTGCTGGTGTTCAGCCTGCTGGTAGTGTTTGCGCAAAGCGCCTATCTGTTCAGCTTTTCCAGCATGTGGAACCTGGCCTGGTGGATGTGGCACGGCGTCAAGCTGCTGTTTTACCTCGGCATCATGCTGTCGGTATTCGTCGGCTTCCTGCTGGCGCTGCGCACGATCGAGACGTCGCGTCATTCGCTGGCCCAGATCAACCGCCGGCTGAAGCTTTCCAAGCAGGAAATCCGCCAGGTCAACCGGGAACTCGAGATACGCAACCGCATGGTTCAGGAAGCGATGCTCTCGCTCGACCTGGACAACACCCTGGACGTGGTGTCCAAGGCCATCCGTCAACTGCTGGGATTCACCAGCAGCGAACTCATTCTGCGCATCCCCGCGGATGAAGTGGACGAGTTCGACCGCCGCGCGCTGCATCTCAGCAGCCGCTGGCCGGTGCGTGCCCTGCGGACCGAGTCCAGGTGCAATAGCGCCATTTGCCAGGTCATGCATGCGACGAAAGACGTGTTCGAATGCGGCCAGCGCGATGAATTGGGGCGCCTCTCCCTCTGCCTGTCGCTCACCGCCAATGGCCAGGAAATCGGCCGCCTGCGCCTGCGCGCCAACAATCCGGGCTCGGAGAAGCAGAACCTGGGCGGATTGCAGGCGCTGGCCGTGGAGGTGGGGGCGATCGTGCACAACGCGCTGCTTTACCATCAATGGCTCGATGCCAACGATTTCCGGCTGGCGCTGCTGCGGGTTTCCACCATGCTCACCTCCACCCTGGAGCTGGACCGGGTGCTCGAAGCCGTGTGCAAGGAAAGCGCCGCATTGTTCGAAAGCGACGGCGCGATGGTGTGGCTGCCGAGCAGCGAAGACGGCGCGTTCTATCTGGCGGCCAAATGGTTTGCGCAGGCGGATCAGCCGGTATCGGAAGAGCTCGAGGTCTGGTGCGGCAACGGCAAGCTGTGTTCCACCCTGCTGCAGGGCATCAGCGGCCAGTACCAGCCGCTTGGCGTCCTGTGGAAGGACGCAAGCCAGACGCCCCCGTTCAGCCGGCCGAGCGGCTGTCCCTGGGAGGCGCTGGCCCTGTTTCCGCTGCTGGACGGCGAAAATCTCATCGGTGCGATGATGCTGGCGCGCAAGGCGCCTGTGCGTTTCAGCGCCGCCACGCTGGACAAGGGCGAACTGCTCGCAGGCCAGGTGCGTATCGCCATCAACAATGCGCGCAGCTACACGCAGCTGGCCGAATTCAATCAGCAGCTCAAGCTGGCCGAGGCGGACAAGATACGCAGCGAGCGCATGGCGGTGATGGGCCAGTTGGCCGCCTCGGTGGCGCACGAAGTACGCAATCCGCTGTCCGCCATCAACAACTGCCTGGCCGTGCTGCGCGCGGACAGCGGCGAAAATTCGCGCAGCCGGGCGGCGCTGGAAATCATCCAGGACGAAGTGGAGCGGCTGACCAACCTCACCAGCAACTTCCTGTCCTTCGGCAAGCCGCGCGCGTCGGTCAGCAAGCCCATCGTGCTGGAGCAGCTGGTGAAAAAAACCTGCGGCCTGCTGGAGCGGCATATCAGCCAGGAGGAGCTTTCCATCCAGGTGGGCTTGAATATCCAGCCCGCTTCCTCGCTGCTGCTGTTCGATGCCGACGGCCTGGAGACGGTGCTTTGGAATCTCCTGCTCAACGCCTCCCAGTCGATCCAGGGATCGGGCCGCATCGATGTCGCGCTGCGGATTTATCCGGGGTATTTCCTGCTGGTGGTGATGGATTCCGGCAAGGGTATCGCCCGCGAAGACCAGGCGCGGATTTTCGAGCCGTTCTATTCGCAACGGTCTTTGGGCGCCGGCCTGGGGCTGGCCATTGTGCTGCGCCTGGTGCGGGAATGGGGCGGCCGCATCCGGCTGCGCAGCCGGGTGGGCCAGGGGACGGCCTTCTTCCTGCGCGTGCCGGTGCGCATCGAGGAAACCTTTGACCGGCGCGAGGTCGCCTGATGCGCATTTTGCTGGTAGACGACCAGAAAAGCCTGCGCCGCAGCCTTTCGCTGATGCTGCAGGGCGCCGGCTTCGAAACCGACGAGGCGGAAAGCGGCGAGGGTGCGCTGTCCCGCCTGGGCAACCAGAAGTACGACCTGGTGATTACCGACTTGCGCATGGACGGGATGTCCGGCGTCGATCTGCTGCGTGAGATCAAGCGCGAAAACCCGGCCCTGCCGGTGATTCTCATCACCGCCTACGGCAGCATCGATTCCGCGGTCGACGCCATGCGCCTGGGCGCCTTCGATTACCTGACCAAGCCTTTCCGCGAGCAGGACATCCTGGAGAAAATCCACGCCAGCCAGGCCGTTCCCGCGGGCGCGGCCTGGCCGGCCATTGCCGTGCCGTCCCGCGAAGCGGAGGATATCGTCGCCGAAACCCCGCAGATGCGCGCCACCCTGATCAAGGCGGAGCGGATCGCGCGGACCGACATCAGCGTTCTCATCACCGGCGAAACCGGAACCGGCAAAACCCGCGTGGCGCGCTTCATTCACCAGAACAGCGCCCGCCAGCAGGCGCCCTTCGTCAGCATCAACTGCGCCAGCCTGCCCGAAAACCTGCTGGAGAGCGAGCTGTTCGGCCACGTCAAGGGCAGCTTCACCGGCGCCACGGAATCGCGCGCGGGACTCTTCGAGGAAGCGGACGGCGGCACCCTTTTTCTGGACGAAGTGGACACCCTGTCGCCCGCCATGCAGGCCAAGCTGCTTTCCGTCCTGCAGGAAAAAATTATCCGCCGGGTCGGCTCCAACAAGGGCAAGAAGGTCGACATCCGCATCATGTCGGCGAGCAACCAGGATCTCAGCCTGCTCATCGAGAAAGGCCATTTCCGTTCCGACCTGTATTTCCGCCTCAACGGCATCCGCCTGCACCTGCCGCCCCTGCGCGAACGCGGCCTGGACCTGCACAATCTGCTGCAGCGTTTCCTCGCCATTTACGGCAGCAAGTATGGTCGCAGCGGCCTTCGGCTGACGCCGCGGGCCGAGGCCTATGTGCTGGGATACCCCTATCCGGGCAATATCCGCCAGCTGGAAAGCTTCGTGGAGCAGATGGCGGTATTTGCCGACGACGCCGGCCACATCGACGTCGACGCTCTGCCGGAGGATCTGCTGCAGCAAGCGGCGCCCCTTGCCGCGAAAAACGGCCATACCGAGCTGGCCGAGGGCAGCGGCAGCATCGCCGACTCGGAACGCAGGATGATCGAGGCCGCCCTGCAGCGTTCCGTCAACATCGGCGAGGCGGCGCGCGTGCTGGGAATCGGCCGCACCACGCTGTGGCGCAAGATGCGCGAATACAACCTGCATTTCCATCCGCACGGCCGCACGCGCTGAACGTTTCCGCTCTGCCCGATTCTGGTACGGGGTTTGCTTTTCCGGACTGCGGGGGCATGGTGCCCACCGTTTTGGAACATACAAGGAGACGGAAGCATGTCCGCCAAGCATTTTTTCACACCCTGGGCCCTGGCTCTGGCCGCTCTGCTGTTTTCGCTGCAAGCGGCGCCGCTGTGGGCGAAGGATCCCGCCGTCCTGGCGACCCCGGTCAAATATGAAGTCACCCTCGCCGACAGCTTGCCGGCGGTGCGGGATCTGCTCGTCTCGGCCCTCGAAGCCAGGAATTACGCCGTCATCAATATACTCAACGTGCAGGAAGGCCTGGCCAGCCGGGGCATCGAGGCGCATCCGCTGCAGCTCATCGAGTTCTGCAACCTGACCAAGGCATACAGCATCACCCGCAACGTGCCCGACTTCGAGATGTTTGCGCCATGCCGGCTCGCCCTGTTCGAAAACGACGGCAAAACCACGGTGATGGTGCATCGTCCCGCCCATGTGCTGTCGATTCTGGCCAAGAACCCGAAGCTGTCGAAGGAAGGCAAAGCCAATCTGGAGCAGTTCGACCGCGATCTGAAAGCGATGCTGACGGAACTGGCAAGCGGAGGGTTCTGAACGTTTTCATTCCATTATGAAACATGAAGGAACATGCCGTTCGGCTGGCTTCCCAAGGAGACAATGATGCGTGCCCCCAGACAATCCGTATCCCGCATCCGCCGCGGCATCCTGCCGCGCGCCCTCGCGGCCGCCGGTCTGCTGTTCGGTGCCGGGCCGGCGCCAGTGCCAGTGGCCGCCCACGACAACATGATGGCGTCCACGGCGGTTCTGGCGGCGACCTCAGGCAGTTCCGTCAACGGGTCGCTGAAGTTCCAGGAGTCGAAGGATCGCGTCGTGCATATCAGCGGGACGGTCGAAGGGCTGACGCCGGGAAAACACGGTTTTCACATCCATGTGAACGGTAATTGCGATTCGCCCGACGGCATGAGCGCCGGCGGCCATTACGCGCCCACCGGCGGCCGTCACGGCGCACCCGGCAGCAAGGATCGCCACCTCGGCGATCTTGGCAACATCGAGGCCGATGCGAATGGCCGGGCGGCGGTGGACGTGACGGCGCACGGCATCAGCATCGCGCTGATGGGCGCGGCATCCGTCGACGGCCGCAGCATTGTGATCCATGCCAGTGAAGACGACTTTTCCGACCCCGCAGGCAATTCGGGCGCCCGCGTCGCCTGCGGCGTGATCGAGTCGGACATGATGCGCATGTAGCCGCCCGCTCAAGCGGGGTGGCGATGCGTCAATATGCCACATTCCCGCACCGTCTGGCGCGGGGTAAGCTTGGGCGCCACGAGGTCAAGAAAGACGGATAGGTGTCAGATGGGTCAATTTAGCTTTGCATTGCTGCTGGCGGCAACGCTGGCATACCAGCCGGCCGCGGCGATGGAGCATCGCCACGATGCGAAACCGCAAGCGGCCAAGCCGACCCTGGCGGTAGGCGCGACGCTCGACAGCAGCGGACGCGTATGGCTGGCCAGGGTGGAGAACCAGCAGCTCTGGGTTTCCCGGTCGGACGACGGCGGGCAGCGTTTCTCCCGCCCGGTCGCGGTTTCGTCCGCGCCGGAAGAGATTGCCGCCAACGCGGAAAACCGTCCCAAGATCGCCGTTGCGCAGGACGGCACGGTGCTGCTGAGCTGGAGCCAGTCGCTGCCGAAAAGGTTCACCGGCAACGTCCGCTTTGCCCGCTCCACCGACGGCGGCCGCAGCTTTTCCGCACCGATCACCCTCAACGACGATGGCCGCATCGGCAGCCACAGCTTCGATTCGCTGGCGATCGATGGCGCGGGCCGGGTGGCGGTGCTGTGGCTGGATGGGCGCGACCGCGATGCGGCGCGTGAAAAAGGCGGCGCGTTCGCCGGCTCGTCGGTCTACTTCGCGCAGTCAGCCGACAACGGCGCCCATTTCAGCGCCAATCGCCGGCTCACCGAACATACCTGCGAATGCTGCCGCACCGCGCTGACCTGGACCGCGGAGGGGCCGGTGGCGCTGTGGCGCAACCTCTACGGCAGCAACACGCGCGATTTCGCCCTCGCCAACCTGGATAGCGGCAAACGGCGCCGCGTCACCGACGACGAATGGCGGATCGACGCCTGCCCCCACCACGGCGGCGGCCTCGCGGTCGACGCCCGCGGTGCCCTGCACCTGGTCTGGTTCACCCAAGGCAAGACGCGTCAGGGGCTGTTCTACAAACGCATCGCGGACGGACGCGAGTCGGCGCCCATGGCGCTGGGCAATCCGGCGGCCCAGGCCGGCCATGCGGCGGTGGCGGCGGCGGGCAGCATGGTGCTGCTCGCCTGGCGCGAGTTCGACGGACGCGCCTACGTCGTGCAGGCCATGCACTCGACCGATGGCGGCGCATCCTGGAGCGCGCCGCGGCGTCTGGCGGAATCCGCCGGCGCGGCCGACTATCCGCTGCCGCTGACCGACGGCGCGCGCGCGCTGGTGGTGTGGAACAGCGCCAGCGAAGGCGTGCGCGTCCTGCCGTTGGAACTGGGGTCGCCGCAATGATCCGCCGCTTGCTGCTCGGCATGCTGGCGGCGCTGGTGCTCGCCGCGCCGGCCGGTGCCGGCGCGCCGGCTGGGTTCACCACCGACAGCCTGGCAAAGATCAAGGCGCGGTACGCCGGCCGCCCCTTCATTCTCAACCTGTGGTCGGTCAACGAATGCAGCTATTGCATTACCGAACTGACCCTGCTGGGCAAGCTGGCAAAAACCCAGAAACGCCTGCCGCTGGTGCTGGTGGCGACGGATACGCCCGACTATGCCGCGGCCATGCAGAAAACCCTGGCTCCGCTCGGTCTCGGCGGCGTCGACAGCTGGGTGTTCGACGATCCGATTCCCGAGCGGCTGCGCCATGCCATCGATCCGTCGTGGTACGGCGAATTGCCGCGCACCTACCTGTACGACGCCCAGCATCAGCGTGAAACCGTTGTCGGCGTGCTGAGCGAGCAGCGCCTGCGCGCCTGGCTCAGGAAGCACAAGCTGGCCAACTGATTCAAAAATAACGGAGGAAACATGAAGCTGAACCCCATTCCGCTCGCGCTGGCGGGCATCCTGTGCGCGCCCGCCGCCTCGGCGGCAGATCCGGCCGAGGCGGCGCTGCCTGAGATGACGGTGACCGGCACCCGCGAAGGCGAGCTGTTGAGCGAGACCCCGGCGACGGTCGGCATCGTCAGGGAGCAGACCCTGCGCGAAACCCGGCCCACCCACCCGAAGGAGATCCTCAACCAGGTGCCTGGCGTGTGGGTCAGCAATCTGTCGGGCGAGGGCCACTCCACCGCGATCCGTCAGCCGCTGACGACCGGCGCGGTCTACCTCTATCTCGAAGACGGCATCCCGACCCGCTCCACCGGCTTCTTCAACCACAACGCGCTGTACGAGATCAACGTGCCGCAGTCGGGCGGAATGGAAGTCATGAAAGGCCCGGGCAGCGCCCTCTACGGATCGGACGCGATCGGCGGCACGATCAACGTGCTGACCCGCACGCCGCCGAAGCAGGCCGAATTCGAACTGAGCGGGGAAGCCGGGTCGTACGGCTGGGGCCGCATCCTGGTGGGCGGCGGCAATGCCCACGGCGACGACGCCTGGCGCGCCAGCCTCAACCTGACACGCACCGACGGCTGGCAGGACAACGCCGGCTACGACCGCCAGACCGGCACCGCGCGCTGGGACCGCGCGCTCGGCGACGACGCGCTGCTGAAAACCGTGCTGTCGTTTTCCAAGGTCGACCAGCAGCACGTCGGCAAGCTGAGCGCGGGCGAACTCGCCGCCACGCCGCGCGCCAACAACGTGCCGTTCTCCTATCGCCAGGTCGACGCCTTCCGCCTGTCGACCGCCTACGAAAAGGAAACCGCCAATTCGCTGCTGTCGATCACCCCCTACTTCCGCGACAACAGCATGGAGATCCTGCCCAACTGGAGCGTGGGCTACGACCCCAGCCAATACGTCACCAAGAACAAGTCCTTCGGCTTCCTCGGCAAATACCGCCACGATTTCGAGCCGCTCAGAGCGCGCCTCATCGTCGGCCTGGACGTCGACTACAGCCCGGGATCGCGCGACGAGGATTCGGTCCGCCTCGACAAGTTCACCAACGCCTATGGCGGCGTGACCTACAGCCGCAATGCAGCGGCGCCGGTGCAGATCTACGACTACGACGTGACCTACCGCGGCATTTCCCCCTACGTCCACGGCGAGGCTTCGCTCAGCGACAGGCTGCGCCTCAACGCCGGCCTGCGTTACGACGACATGCAGTACGACTACGAGAACAAGTTCAACAACGGGTTGACGGGCGCGACCCAGGGCGCGGCGGGCCCCTTCCCGGGCAACGGCTGGTACGGCCACGTCGCCAGCACCAAGGTCGGCTACAGCCACTGGGGGCCCAAACTGGGCGCGACCTACGCCTTCAGCGACACGCTGAACGGCTTCGCGGCCTACAGCAATTCCTTCCGCACCCCGTCCGAGGGCCAGGTGTTCCGCGGCAGCCGCGAGTCCACGGCGGTCAAGGCGCAGGCCGCCGCCGAATCCCTGCTCAACCTCAAGCCGGTGATCGTCGACAACCTGGAACTCGGCCTGCGCGGCAAGTCCGGTACACTGCGCTACGAAGCGTCGGTGTATCACATGACCAAGAAGGACGACCTCGTCAGCTATGTCGATCCGGTCACCACCCAGCGAACCGTGGTCAACGCGGGCAAGACCCTGCACCGCGGCATCGAACTCGGCCTCGGCTTGCCGCTGGCGCAGGACTGGCAAATCGACGCCAGCCTGTCGTACGCCAAGCATACCTACGAGACCTGGACCGTTTCCGGGACCGCCGACTACAGCGGCAAGGAAATGGAGACCGCCCCGCGCGTGATCGCCAACACGCGCTTGAGCTATGCCCCCGGCTACATGAACGGCGGCCGCTTCCAGCTGGAATGGTTCAGGCTCGGCAGCTACTGGCTGGATGCCGCCAATACCGGCAAATACGGCGGCCACAACCTGGTCAACCTGCGCGCCAACTACCCCTTCGGCAAGGGCATGGAAGTGTTCGGCAGCGTCAGCAACCTGTTCGACAAGCGCTACGCCGAAACCGCCGACGGCACCGGCGCCGCGCCGACCTACACCGCCGGCCTGCCGCGCATGGCCATCCTCGGGCTGCAGGCGAAGTGGTAAGCCGGGCGCTGGGCAGACGGAGGAGATGAAGCGGATGCGGATGGACTGGAATCGTGCGGCCGGCCTGCTGACGGTGCTGGCGCTGCACGGCGGCGTGCTCTACGCCCTGTGGAGCGCGCGCGTGATTCCGCCGCCGACCGAGGCGGTGACCCTGTTCGTCAACTTCATCAATCCGCCGCCCCCGCAGCCGGCGCCGCGCGTCATCCCGCCGCCCCCGCCGCCGCCACGGCCGGTCAAGCGGGAAGCGCCGCCGCCCAAGCCGCCGCACTACCACCTGGCGACGGAAGCGCCGGTGACGTCGCCGCAGGAAGCGGTGGAGCCGCTGCCGCCGCCCGAGCCCGTGGTCGAGCCGCCGCCCGTGGCCGCGCCCGCACCGGTGCAGGCGCCGTCCCCGCCCGCGCCGCCGGCACCGCCGCCGGCGCCGCCCAAACCGGCCGGGCCGGTGACACTGGCGGCGGAGCTGGCGGTGAGCTGCCCCGAGCGCAGGCCGCCGGTCTACCCGCCCATGTCGCGCCGGCTGGGCGAAACCGGCAAGGTCGTGCTGCGCGTGGAACTCGACGAAAGCGGGCGCGTGAGCGCGGCGCAGGTGGCGAGCAGCAGCGGCTCCGCCCGCCTCGACGCCGCCGCGCTCGCGGCAGTCAAAAGCTGGCGCTGTACCCCCGCGCAACGCGACGGCCAGGCCGTCCGCTCGGTGGCGACGCAGCCATTCAATTTCACTCTGGAAGGACGCTGATCATGGAAAACAGTCTGGGCTTCGCCCATTTTCTCGCGCAGACCGACATGCTCGGGCGCATCGTGCTGCTGCTGCTGCTCTCGCTGTCGGCGGCAAGCTGGTACCTGATCGTGACCAAGGCGCTGGCGAATTATCTGGCGGGGCGCCGCGCCGAGGCTTTTCTCAAGCAGTTCTGGGCGGCCGATTCGCTGCAGGAGCTGGGTGCCGCGCTGCGCCGCCAGCCGGTGGACAACGCGTTTGCCGAACTCGCGCACGAGGCGCTCGAAGCCGCCCACGACAACCACCAGCACGGCATGCAGAAGCTGGCGGCGGCCGGCGGACTGGGCGAATTCCTCACCCGCCTGCTGCGCAACGGCATCGACCAGGAAGCGATGCGCGTGGAGCGCGGCCTCACGGTGATGGCGTCGGCCGGATCCGCCGCTCCCTACATCGGCCTGTTCGGCACCGTGTGGGGGATTTATCACGCGCTGGTCAATATCGGCCTGTCGGGCCAGGGCACGCTGGACAAGGTGTCGGGCCCGGTGGGCGAGGCGCTCATCATGACCGCGGTCGGTCTGGCCGTGGCGATTCCCGCCGTGCTTGCCTACAACGCGTTCAATCGCCGCAACCGGGTCTGGCTGGCCAAGCTCGATGCCTTTGCGCACGATCTGTACACGGTGATCACGGTGGGCGAGAAGGCCAACAGTTCGGCCGGCGAGGGGCGCCCGCTGCGTCCCGCGAAACAGGAAGCGCGCGCCGCCGCGCAGGGGTGACAACATGGCCATGGGAAGCTTCGATCCGCGCCGGCATCAGGGACCGATGTCGGAAATCAACGTCGTGCCGCTGGTGGACGTGATGCTGGTGCTGCTGGTGATCTTCATCATCACCACGCCGCTGCTCACCCATTCCGTCAAGATCGATCTGCCCAAGGCCAGCAGCGCGCCCAACATCACCCGGCCCGAGCATGTCGAATTCGGCATACGCGCGAACGGCGCCCTGTTCTGGAACGGCGCGCCGGTCACCCAGCAGGAGCTGGCGGCGCGCTTTGCCGCGGCGGCGAAAAAACAGCCGCAGCCCGAACTGCACATCCGCGCCGACCGCCTTGCGCACTACGAAACGGTGGCCCAGGTGATGTCGGCGGCCGCCAAGGCGGGACTGCTGCGCATCGGCTTCGTGACCGACCCGACGCAGTCCCGCGGGCCATAGCCGGCGCCGCCGCAGCGCCAGTGCCGCCGGGCGCTCGTGCTGCGCACGGCCGTTCGTTTCCTTGCGCATGCTCATGCCCATGCGTATCCGCGTCAGCCCGTTGCCGGTTCGCGTGCGCAGCCGGTGTTCGAAAAAAGAAACACGGGCGTTCCGATTTGAAATTTATCTGCAACACTCCCATCGGGATGTGTTTATATATTGTTGTTATATATAGAAATTATTTCTGGCACTGTTCGTGCTTAATAAGCGGCAGAAGGCGTCCCGAACGACGCCGGGCCGCTCGCCGATGAAAAACGGAGGGGCGGCCCGGAGCGGGCCGCCCCTCCTCCTCCTCTTGAACCGGCGCCT
>Ga0209916_1001060_pt1 | contig 29057 bp, 26 predicted proteins | sample ThiBio_1000_plan_FD_183956 | JGI IMG/M metagenome (GOLD analysis project Ga0209916, IMG submission 183956) | Wastewater bioreactor microbial communities from Cape Town, South Africa - Thiocy_solids_2 (SPAdes) | ecosystem: Engineered > Bioreactor > Thiocyanate-remediating > Anaerobic-Aerobic ... | reverse complement strand
CGCCCGGCCCGCTCACCCTGCGCAGCGCCGCCGACCTGTACTTCTACCCGAACACGCTGGCCGCGGTGAAGACCGACGGCGCCGGCCTGAAGGCCTGGCTGGAGAAATCCGCCGAACGCTTCAACCGCATCGACCCGGCCAAGACCGGCGAGCAGGCGTTGATCAACAGCCGCTTCACCGGCTACAACTTCGACCAGCTCCAGGGCGGCATCCGCTACGTCATCGACGTCTCCAAACCGGCCGGCCAGCGCATCACCACGCTGACCTTCCAGGGCAAGCCGGTCGAGCCGGGCCAGCCGTTCATCGTGGTCACCAACAACTACCGCGCCAGCGGCGGCGGCCACTTCCCCGGCCTCGACGGCAGCAACATCGTGCTGGCCGCGCCTGACGGCACCCGCGAGATCCTGGCCAGGTGGATCGAACACAGGAAGCAGATCGGCGCGAAGGATCTCGAACCGACCTCATGGGCCTTCGCCCCGCTGAAGACCCGCGGCCCGGTGGTGTTCACCGGCGCCAGCGGCAAGCAGGCGGTGGCGCGCGAGGCCGGTCTCGACAACATCCGCCAGCTGAAGGACCACGGCGACGGCACGGCGACGTATGCGATCGACTTGTCGCATTGACGCCGGCGCACGCGCGAAACCGCGCTGACGTCGGGGTTGCTCGAATCACGGGGCGGCATGGTTGCCGCCCTTCCCTCCTGCGCCGGCGTGCACGCTGGAAGAGCAAGAGCTTTCGTCCTCCTTCGGAGGGCGAGTCACTTTCTCTCGCTTGCCCGAGAGAAAGTAACTCGGGCGCCACAGGCGCACGAAAGCTCTTGCCTCTGGAGCTTTTCGCGCTGAACGAAGCAAGAGCATCGCCCGCGAGCGGGCTCCTACAGGCGCAGAGCGCGAAGGCCTTTGCGCAGAACGACAACAAGCCGGACATCTCTGCGACCGGACAGGCACCCTGCGGCGGCGACGCGACGGCCGCCTCAGCGCACCAGCACGAACACCGTGACGATCGCCAGCAGGGCGAGCGGATACAGGCTGGCGCGGTCGAACAGGCGCGCTGCCTGGCGGCCGTCCAGCGTGCGCGCAAGCTGGAACGCCGGTGGCAGCAGCAGGCCGGCGCCGGCGGCGAGGATGGCGAGCGGAAACAGCCAGCCGCCGCCGAGCGGCGACATCTGCGGCAGCAGTGCGCTGGCGAGCACCACCAGCACCAGGCAGACCACCACCAGCACGCCGGCCGTGCGCAGGCCGAACACCAGGGGGATGGTGCGCGCGCCGATGCGACGGTCTTCCTCGAGATCGTTCCAGTCGGCCGGGATGTTCTGCCCGCCGATTTCCCACAGCATCAGCCAGATCAGCAGCCCCAGCAGCCCCGACCACGAGGGCGCGGGAATCACCGCGAACACGGCGGCGACCGGCCCCGCCGACTTGACCAGGCCGCTGACCACGGTGCGCCACCAGGTGACCTTGAGCAGCTTGACGTAGAGCACCTCCAGCGCCGCCGCGGCGAACACGATCAGCAGGATCTTCGGGTTCAGCAGCCAGGTGCCGAGCACGGCCAGCGCGAACCAGCAGCCGAACCACGCCAGCGCGCCCTTCATGCTGATCAGGTTCTGCGCCAGCGGATAGCGCATGGCGGACGCCTCCACCGCGTAGCCCGGGGTGATGCCGCCGGCGACCTTTTCCTGGTCGTCCTTCACCCCGATCAGGTCGTTCAATGCGTAGATGGCCGTATAGCCGGCCAATGCAGTGGCCAGCGACAGCGCCAGCACCTGCCACGAGGGGAAGTGCCCCAGCCACAGCAGCGCGACGAAACCGGGCATGGCGATGTCGAGCACGCCATGGACGGAACGCGACAAGGCAAGAAAGCGCCGCATGGGTTCAACCCTTCCTGATGAAGCAGGCCATGTAGTTGATGTCTTCGCGGTTCGGCGCGACCCGGAAGCGGCGCGTCAGCGGGTTGTACATGAGGCTGTCCACCGCCTCGAAGTCGAGCCCCGCGGCGCTCGCCCACGCGCGCAGCTCCGCCGGACGGATCAGCTTGCGGTAGCTGTGGGTGCCGCGCGGCAGCAGGCCCAGGATGTACTCGCCGGCCACGATGGCGAAGGCGAACGCCTTGAAGGTGCGGTTGATGGTGGAGAAGAACGCCACGCCGCCCGGCTTGAGCAAGGTGGCGCAGGCGGCGATGACCTGCGCCGGCTGCGGCACGTGCTCGAGCATCTCCATGCAGGTCACGGCGTCGAAGCTGCCCGGCTCTTCGCGTGCGAGCGTCTCCGCGTCGAGCTCGCGGTAGTCGATGGCGAGCGCGCCGCGCTGCGCATGCTGGCGGGCGATCTCCAGCGACAGCCGCGACAGGTCGATGCCGGTCACCCGCGCGCCGGTGCGGGCCAGTGCCTCGGCCAGGATGCCGCCGCCGCAGCCCACGTCGACGATGCGCGGCGCCGGTACGCCGATGCGCTCGGTGATGAAGCGCAGGCGCAGGTCGTTGATCGCGTGCAGCTGCCCCATCTTGCCGTGCGGGTCCCACCACAGCTGGGCGATGCGGTTGAAGTGGGCGATTTCCGCGGCGTCAACGTTCGGCGATTCGGTCATGGTCTGTCGTGGTCCACTGGTGCAGGGTGCGGATGGAGGCTTCGATTTCCGCGCGCGCGATGTCGTTGACGAACACGCAATCGCCGATCGCCGCGGGCAGCGGCACGCGTTGCAGGCCGTTGCGGTGCTCGACGCGGTCGAGCAGCGACTGCCACATCAGTTCGGCGTCGAGCAGGGCAAGGTCGGGAATGAGCTGCAGGCATTCGGCCAGGGCGACGATGCGCCCGGCCGCGGCGGCGCCGAGCAGGCCGCGCCGATGCGCAATCGCGGTCGACGCCAGGATGTCCAGCAGCACCGCCTCGCCGTGCAGCAGCTCGTCCCCGTAACGGGTTTCCAGGCCGTAGCTGAAGGTGTGGCCGAAGTCGACCTTGCGCGCCAGCTCCTCCTCGTGCAGGTTCGGCGCCAGCTCTTCGAGCATGCCGCCGATGGCGCGGTCGAGGATGTCGCCGCCGTGCGCGTCCTGGAAGGCGCCCGCCAGCGCCGCCGCGCCGTGGCGTTCCAGCAGATCGAACAGCGCGGCGTCGCGGATCACCGCCAGCTTGACGATCTCGCACACGCCGTTGCGCAGGTGGCGCGGCGGCAAGCTGCGCAGCAGGCCGCGGTCCAGCAGCACGCGGCGCGGCGGCTCGAAGTTGCCCAGGCGGTTCTTGTGGTCGTTGAAGTTGATCCCGGTCTTGATCCCCACCGCGGCATCGACGTAGCCCATCAGCGTGGTCGGCACCTTGATGTGCGGTACGCCGCGGCGGTAGCTGGCCGCCGCGTAGCCGACCACGTCGGTGAGCACGCCGCCGCCGATGGCGATGACCGGCTCGTCGCGGCGATGGATCGGGAACTCGTCCAGCTCGCGCAGCACCGCGAGCCAGGCGTCCAGCGTCTTGCCGCCCTCGCCGCCCGGCAGGGTGACGATGCGGGCGTCGATCCGATGATGGGCGAAATAGGCGCGGATGCGCGCGCCGTGATGCGCGTGCACGCACTCGTCGACCACCACGAAGCGGCGCCCGTCATGCACGCGACCGATCGACAGCAGCGCGTCACTGCGCGGATCGAACACGTCGGCCACGTTGCACAGGTCGTACTCGATCCGGCGCGTGGCGCTGACCTGCCAGCGCGCGCCCAGCGCGGAACTCATGCGACGTCAGCCCAGGCCGCGCGCTGCGCCAGCACCTCGCGCGCCACGGCCTGCGCGCGCGCCAGGTCGTGATGGCGCCAGTGGCCGCACTGGTCGATGCGCGCATACGGCACGGCGTCGGCGGCGAGCACGCCTTCGAGGATGGCGACGAGCGCGTCCTCGATGAGGGCGCGCCGGCCTTCGCCGAGCAGGGTGAGGTAGAAGCCGGTCTGGCAGCCCATCACGCCGACGCCGATGAAATGCCGCGGCAGCAGGCGCTGGAAACCTTCCAGCAGGAAATGCTCGATCGAGTGCGCCTCGGTGCTGGACAGGCAGGCGTCGGCGTTCGGCCGGCGCAGGCGCAGGTCGATGCTGTAGACGACGTCACCCGCCGCGCCCGCGCGGGCGCCGCGCAGCTTGACGCTGGGCGCTTTCAGCAAGCGGTGGTCCAGTTCGCCGACGGTGTCGCCATGCCAGCCCAGTGCCTCGAAGTCGATCATCGCGCTTGCCCGGTGGGACGGATCGGTGTGCTCACGCCGGCTGCGCGATCGCGGCCAGGTGGCGGTAGCTTTGGTCGAGCGCCCGCTGCCAGCCCTCGACGTGGTGGTACAGCTCGACCGAACCGAAGCCGTCGAAGCCGTGCGTGTTCAGCGCCGCGAAGCTGGCGGTCAGGTCCAGCGTGCCCTCGCCGGGAATCTCGTGGAAATGCACGATGCCGGTACGCGTGTTGGCCACCATCCTCTCGAACAGCGCCGGACCGCGCACGCCGCGCAGGTAGGCGGCGATCGGCCAGGCCCGCTCGAGCACGTCGAAGCTCAGCCCCGGCACCGAGATCAGCCAGGTGAAGATCTCGTCGTCCAGCGGCGAGGCGCCGGCGTACAGGCTGGCGTAGTCGACCCGCTCCGCTGCCTGCGCGATGCCGGCCTGCGCCAGCAGGGCGTCGATGCGCCGGCGCCGCGCCGCGTCGGGCGCGCGATCCGCGAAGTACCGCGGGTGGCGGCGATCGAGCAGCAGGTAGTCCGCCGTGTCGGGGAAATAGACCAGCGCGCTGGCGAGATCGAGGTCGAGTTCCGGCAACGCATCGTCGCGCACGATGCGCAGGTTGTGGCCCGCGCGCGCATCGGAGATGTGCAGGTAGCGCGCGTGCGGCGCGGCCTGCGCCAGCGCGCCGAGGTAGTCCGGCTCGGAACAGTAGGCGTGGCAGATGTCGATGTGCAGCGCGAAGCGCGGCGAGCCGACCGCGCGGATCAGCGCCTGCCCCTGCGCCAGCGTCTCGATGTACATGCCCGGCTCGGGCTCGATCAGCAGCGTGATGTCCTCGTCGTCGCGGAGCTCGCGCAGGCACTCGCGGATGCTGTCGGCCAGCAGTTCGCCCGGATCGACCTGCGGCTGGCGCACGTGCTCCTCGCGCAGGAAGCCGCTGCCGAAGGTGACCAGCTTCACGCCCAGCCGCCGCGCCACCCGGATGCCGCGCTTGACCAGGTCGATGCGGCGCTTGCGCCCGGCCACGTCCAGCGTCATCAGCGAGGGCTCGTGCGGTCGCTGCGGGGTGAAGAAGTGCGAGGCGGTGGCCACGCAGGCCGGCACGATGCGCGCCGCATCCAGCCGCGCACGCACGGCGTCGAGATCGGCGTCGGTGAGGTTGAAGGGATTGAACTGGTCGCGGTGGAAGGACAGCTCGACGCCCGCGTAGCCGGCGCGCGCGACCACGTCGATGGCGTCCAGGAACGGCAGCTGGGTGAGGCCGAAGGTGCTGTAGCTGAGCTGGATCATGCCCGGGAACCGTGGTGAGCGAGCGGCGGGTGGCCATCCCGCGCAGCGTGCTGGTGCGCCGCCATGCCCGCCATGACCCACGTCAAACCGCGCCGGGCGGCGCCTGCGCCCGGATGCCGCAGTGCGCCGGCCGCCGGCAGCAAGAGCGCGCCGGCGCGCTCGCCTCCGCTCACTGCAGGGTCAGGCGTTCCGCCGGGATGGAGCAAAGATCAGGAGCGGACCCCACCGCGGCCCTCCCCTGCCCGCAGGGGAGGAAGCAGGTGGCACCGGCCGAAGTCCGCCGCAGCTCAGTCGACCGGCGTGTGCCGGTAATTGCCGACGTCGGCAGGCTGCACCGCGGCAGCGCGGTTCGACCACGACTGGCGGATGTAGCCGACCACCGCCGCGACGTCCGCGTCGCTCAGCGACTGCGCGAACGGCGGCATCGAGTACGGCTGCGGATTGCCGGCGGTGGCCGGGGCGAAGCCGCCGAGCAGCACGCTGCGGATCGCGTTGATGCCGGTCGGCTCGGTCACCGAGGTGTTGCCGTCCAGCGGCGGATAGACGCCGGCCACGCCGCGGCCGTCCTTGCCGTGGCAGTCGGCGCAGCGCTGCGCGTAGAGCTGGCCGCCGCGCTCGTGGCTGGCCGCCGGGGAGAACGGCGCGGACGCGGGCTGCGCGCGCGGCGGCAGCGACTGCAGATAGGTCGCCACCGCCTGCAGGTCGGCGTCGCTCATGTGCTGGGTGCTCAGGCGCACCACGTCGGCCATCGGCCCGAATGCAGTGCCCTTCGCCGACTGGCCGGTCTTCAGCAGGTCGACGATGTCCTGCGCGCGCCAGCCGTCGAGGCCGCCGCCGGCCTGCATGCTGAGGTCCGGCGCGTACCAGCCCAGCTGCGGGATCTGTCCGCCGGTGAGGTGGCGGTCCGGCTCGATGCCGCCGAGCGAATCGCGCGTGGTGTGGCACTCGTTGCAGTGGCCCAGGCCCTGCACCAGGTAGGCGCCGCGGTTCCACGCGGGCGACTTGGCCGGATCGGGCTTGAACTCGCCCGGCTTGAAATACAGCGCGCGCCACGCCACCAGGCTGCTGCGCACGTTGTAGGGAAAGTCCAGCCCCAGCTCCGCATCCGGCCGCTGCACCGGCGGCAACGATTTCAGGTAGGCGAAGATCGCCAGCGCATCGTCGCGACTCACCTTGGTGAACGAGGTGTAGGAGAACACCGGGTACAGCAGCTCGCCCTGGCGGCCCTTGCCTTCGTGCAGCGCGCGCCAGAAATCGTCGAAGCTCCACGCGCCGATGCCGGTGTCCGGGTCGGGCGTGATGTTCGGCGCCGGCACCTCGCCGAACGGCGTGCCCAGCGAGCGGCCGCCCGCGTAGCGCTGGCCGCCCTGCGCGGTGTGGCAGGCGGCGCAATCGCCCAGCGTGGCGAGGTATTCGCCGCGCGCGATCAACGCCGGATCGCGCAGCGCCGCGGCATCCGCCGCACGCTGCGCCGGCGCGGCGGCCGGCTGGCCGCCGGATGCGACGTACCACCAGCCCAGCCCCGCCACCACCAGCAATGCCGGCACCCACCCGCCACGTCGCCACCACTTCATTGACCTGCTCCGCTCTTGCCCATCACGCACCAGCCCGGCAGCGGTTCGGTATGTGCGCTGGCCGGCACCGGATGCATGTCGGCCGGCGGTTCCTGGCCGGCCAGCCACGCGGACACCGCGGCGATATCCGATTCGCGCATGCGGTTGGCGACCACGCCCATGCAGTACGGCCCTTCGGCCGCGCGCTGGCGCGTGCGCCACGACACCAGCTGGGTGGTGAGATAGTCGTAGGACAACCCCATCAGGCCGGGCATCATCGGCTCCACGCCGGTGAGGCGGTCGCCATGGCAGCTGACGCACGAGGGCACGCCGCGGGTGGAGTCGCCGCGCAGCACCAGCTGCTCGCCACGGCGCAGGGTCTCGGCCGATACCGCCGGCACCGGCTGCCTGCGGTAGGGCACGTCCTGCTGCGCGAAGTAGGCGGCGATGTCGCGCAGGTAGGCCGGGCTCAGCTGGCGCACCACGTATTCCATCGGCGCGTGCCGGCGCTGGCCGCTCTGGAAGTATTCGAGCTGCTGCAGCAGGTAACCCGCCGGCTTGCCGGCGAGGCGCGGGATCGCCACGTCGTTCGCCGAGCCCTCGCCGTGCGCGCCGTGGCAGCTGGCGCATGCCGCCACGCGCTGCTGCATGGTGTCGGGTACGCCAGGGACGGCGCCGGCCTGCGTGGCGGCCATCGCCGCGCTGCCGATGCCGAGCGCAAGCAGCGCGAAAGCCGCACGCGGCGCCTGCCCACGCAGGCGCCGGCACAGTGAAACGAAGCTGTTCATCCGGCAAATTGTAGGCCTCGCCAACGGCGTCGGCCGGCGGCAACCGGCCTGCCGCGACAACCTGCCGCAGGCATCGCGGCGCCCGAAAGTTGCAAATGCACCTGTTGACCGCAGTGCAGCATCGGCCTTAGTGTCGGTTCCATGTCGCCGCTTGCCGCGCCAGCACGCCTGCATCCTGCCCCGCTTCGCCGCGGATGCGTGACCGCGCGCGCGGGCGCCAGCGCCGCCATTGCCACCACCACGATTACCACCGGTACCCGTACCGGGCGGAGCGTCGTGCGTAGCTGATTTTTCCCACGCAACGGCCCGCCCTCGACGAGGCGGGCCGGCCCATACCGACACGCCAGCGAGCACGGGCCTCCACCGGAGAGGCCACCGTGATCACCTGTGCACCCGAGCAAGTCCAGCACTCCCTGCCGCCGCCGCTGTCGCTGGCGCGCACCGGCGCGACCCGGCGGCGCGCGTTGGCGGTGGGCGTGATCGGCCCCGGCCGCGTCGGCAGTGCGCTGCTGGAACAGCTGCGCGCGGCGCAGCCGCGGCTGGCCCGCGATGGCGCGCTGGAGCTGAAGCTCTGCGGCGTGGTGGCGAGCAAACGGATGTGGCTGGACTGCGACGACGCCGAACTCAACGCCCGCCACGGCGGCGCGCAGACCTGGCGGCCGAACGACCTGGACGCGTTCGCCGAGCACGTGCGCGGCAACGACGGCCGCCACGCGCTGCTGATCGACTGCAGCGCGAACGACGAGGTGGCCGCGCACTACCCGCGCTGGCTGGCCACCGGGTTGCACGTGGTCACGCCGAACAAGCTGGCCGGCAGCGGGCCGCTGGAACGCTGGCAGGCGATCCGCGCCGCCTGTGCCGGCGGCGCGCGCTTCCGTTACGAAGCCACCGTCTGCGCCGGCCTGCCGGTGGTGCAGACCCTGCGCGACCTGCTCGACACCGGCGACGAACTGCTCGCGGTCGACGGCATGTTCTCCGGCACGCTGGCCTGGCTGTGCAACCGCCACGATGGCCGCCAGCCGTTCTCCGCGCTGGTGCGCGAGGCGCACGCGCTGGGCTACACCGAGCCGGACCCGCGCGACGACCTGTCCGGCCTCGACGTGGCGCGCAAGCTGGTGATTCTGGCGCGCGAGGCGGGCTGGCCGCTGTCGCTGGAGGAGGTCGACCTGGAAAGCCTGGTGCCGCCCGCGCTGGCCGCGTTGCCGCGCGAGGCGTTCATGCAGCGGCTCGACGAGCTCGATGCACCCATGGCAGCGAAACTGGCCGAGGCGCGCGCCGCCGGCGGCGTGCTGCGCCACGTGGCCCAGCTGGACCGGCACGGCCGCGCCAGCGTGCGGCTGCGGGTGCTGCCGGCCAGCCACGCGTTCGCGCACACCCGGCTCACCGACAACATCGTGCAGTTCAGCACCCGTCGCTACTGCGATAATCCGCTGATCGTGCAAGGCCCCGGCGCCGGCCCCGAGGTGACCGCCGCCGGCGTGTTCACCGACCTGCTGCGCATCGCCGAGTCGCTGGAGGCGCGCGCATGAACTGCTCCCTGCTGGAACCCCTCATGGCTGCACCGCGCCCTGCCAAACATCCCCAAGTCGCCTGTGCCTTCGCGCCGGCCAGCGTGGGCAACGTCGGCGTCGGCTTCGACCTGCTCGGCCACAGCGTGGCCGGCGCCGGCGACCGCGCCCAGGTGCGCCGCATCGAGGAGCCGGTGGTGCGCATCGCGCCGATCCGCGGCTGCGTCACCGACCTGCCCACCGATCCGCGCCGCAACACCGCCGGCACCGCGCTGCTGTCGCTGCGCAAGGCGCTGGGCCTCGCGCACGGCTTCGAGCTGACCCTGCACAAGGGCATCGCGCTGGGCTCGGGCATGGGCGGCTCGGCCGCCTCCTGCGTGGCCGCACTGGTGGCCGCCAACGCGCTGCTGCCCAAGCCGCTGCCGCGCGAGGCGCTGTACGGCTTCGCGCTGGACGGCGAGGCGGTGGCCAGCGGCAGCCGCCATGGCGACAACCTCGGCTCGATGCTGCTCGGCGGCCTGGTGCTGGCCACCCACGAGCGCCTGCTGCGCCTCACCGTGCCGGCCGCGTGGCACTGCGCACTGGTGCATCCGCACGTGGTGCTGGAGACGCGCAGGGCGCGTGCCGCGCTGGCCGGCCACTACGCGCTGGACACGTTCGTGGCGCAAAGCGCCAACCTCGCGCTGGTGCTGGCCGGCTGCCAGCGCGGCGACGCCGCGCTGGTGCGCGAGGGCCTGAAGGACGTGCTGGTGGAACCGCGCCGCGCGCCGCTGATTCCGCGCTTCGCGCAAGTGAAGCAGGCCGCGCTCGACCACCGCGCGCTGGGCGCCAGCATCTCCGGCGCCGGCCCCAGCGTATTCGGCTGGTACGACAACCGCGCCGACGCCGAGGCGGCCAGCGTGGCGATGCGCGCCGCGTTCGCCGAAGGCGGCCTGGACAGCGACGCATGGGTGTCGCCGATCGAGGGGCCGGCGGCCAGCCTGATCGACGCCCTCGACGAGGCGCTGCCATGACCCGCCGCCCCACCTGCAGGAGCCCGCTCGCGGGCGATGCTCTTGAAGCCGGGAGGCCCGGACATTCGTCTGTCGAGAACCGGGATTCGCAAAAGCAGCAGCATCGCCCGCGAGCGGGCTCCTACGTGAGTACGCGCGGCGTGGCGCCAGCCGTGCCGATCGGGCAGGCGATCGCCGCGGGACTGGCGCCGGACGGCGGCCTGTACGTACCCGAATCCCTGCCGCAACTCGATCCTGCAACGTTCGACCCGCACGGCACGCTGACCGACACCGCCGCCACCTTGCTGGCACCGTTCTTCGCCGGCGATGCGCTGGCCGATGAGTTGCCCACGATCTGCGCCGAAGCGTTCACCTTCGACACGCCACTGCGCGCACTGCCCGCGCATCCGGGCACGCTGATGCTGGAGCTGTTCCACGGCCCCACCTCGGCGTTCAAGGACATCGGCGCGCGTTTCCTCGCCGCCTGCCTGCGCCGGCTGCCGCGCAGCGATGCGCGGCCGCTGACCATCCTGGTCGCCACCTCGGGCGACACCGGCGCGGCGGTGGCCGCCGCGTTCCATCGCCAGCCGGACGTGCGCGTGGTGATCCTCTACCCCGACGGGCGAGTCTCGCCGCGCCAGGCACACCAGCTCGGCTGCTTCGGCGACAACGTGACCGCGCTGCGCGTGGCCGGCCGCTTCGACGACTGCCAGCGCATGGTCAAGGCCGCGCTCAACGACGCGGAGCTGCAACGCGCCGTGCCGCTCAGCTCCGCCAACAGCATCAGCCTGGGCCGCCTGCTGCCGCAGATGAGCTACTACGCCCATGCCGCGCTGGGCTGGTGGCGCGAACACGGCACGCCACTGAACTTCATCGTGCCCACCGGCAACCTCGGCAATGCGCTGGCCTGCCTGTGGGTGCGCGAGCTCGGCCTGCCGGTCGGCGAGGTGCAGCTGGCCTGCAACGCGAACGCCACCCTGCCCGAGTTCTTCGCCGGCGCCGACTACGCGCCGCGCGAAGCCGTCGCCACCCTCGCCAACGCGATGGACGTCGGCGCACCCAGCAACTTCGAGCGGCTGCGCTGGAACTTCCCCGACGCCGCCCGCCTGCGCCGACGGCTGCAGGCACACAGCGTGGACGACGCGACGATCCGCCAGACCATCGCCCGCCACGCCCGCGAGCATGGCGAGGTGTTCTGCCCGCACACCGCCACCGCGATGCATCGGCTGGATCAACTGCGTACAGACGGCGACGACAAACCGTGGGCGATCGTCGCCACCGCCCATCCGGCCAAGTTCGAGCAGGTGGTGGAGCCGCTGCTCGGCCACCCGCTCGACCTGCCGCCGGCGCTGGCCGCGATGCTGGCACGCCCGGCCTCGGCGCAGGCGCTGCCCGCGGACGACGCGGGCTTCCGGCAATGGCTGCGCGAACAGGCGCCATGACGACGCGGCCGGCGGGACGGGCGAGCGACGTCATGCGCTGACGCGGCGCGGGCCGTTTGCGCAGCGGATACGGCAGGTCTAGATTGCCGCTGGCAGCCGCCCGACCGCTGTGGCCCGGGAACCGTTCGCGCGGCCTGGCCAACGGCGCCGGCCTGCCAGCTCTGCTACCGAGGGATCGTCATGAACCGACTGACCATCACCTGCGCGCTGATCGCGCTGGCCTCCCCCGCGCTGCACGCACAGCGCGCCGCGGATGTCCAGCCGAACGCGCAATCGAGCTACAACATCCAGCAGAACATGCAACGCGCACAGCAGCAACGGATGGGCGCCTATGCCGACACCGACCGCCACACCGCACGGATCTCCCTTGCCAACCTGACCAAGCTGCGCGCGAAGCTCGCGGAGGCCTGGCAGGCGCTGGGCATGACGCAGGAATCCGCCAAGGCGGTGGCGGCAGCCTATGACCCGAACTTCGCGCTGAACGCCCGTCGCGCCTCGCTGCAGGGCAAGAGCGACGCGGAGATCGCCGCGGTACTGCAGGCGGCGCTGGCCCGAAAGGACTATCAGCTGGCCAACCAGACGCTCATCGACTTCGAGCGCGGCCGGCTGAACCTCGGCGCGGATACCGCGCCGGACGGCCAGCGCTGACCTTCGCCGCCCGGCACCCTCATCCACGAACGCCGTTGCAGTCTGGCCATCTGGACGTCCAAATCGACGCGTCGAAAGATTTCAGATGAAACTGTTGACGGCGCCATGCCAAGTGCCCTAAGGTCGGTTTCATGTCGCAGCGCAGCAGCCATTGCCGCATCGCCGAAATGAACCGTCTTGCGACGGTCGACGGCCTGCTGCAGCTCGGCGGCACGCTCCTTATTACCCTCGTACTCGTACTCCTTATTACCAACGGAGGTGCGGGCTGAGGGCACGTGTCCAGGTAGCTAGAAAAACCTGAAAAACACCCGAAGAACCCCGCACCGGCAACGGATGCGGGGTTTTTTTGTGCCTTCGGCGCCGCGAAACCGCGGAGCCATGATGAAAAATCCCGACCAGCAAAACACCTCCGCCAGCGACGACGCCGTAGTCGCCGGCCGCGTGCGCATCTTCGACACCACCCTGCGCGACGGCGAGCAGGCGCCCGGTTTCTCGATGGACCGGCGCGCCAAACTGCGCATGGCGCAGCAGCTCGAGGCGCTCGGCGTGGACGTGCTCGAAGCGGGTTTTCCGCAGGCCTCGCCGGACGATTTTGCTGCGGTTGCGGAAATCGCCGGCGCGCTGAAAAGCACCACGGTGTGCGCGCTGGCGCGCTGCCAGGACGGCGACATCGACAGCGCGGCGCGCGCGCTGCAGGCCGCGCGCCACTCGCGCATCCACCTGTTCCTGTCGACCAGTCCGCTGCATCGCGAGCACAAGCTGGGCATGAGCCGCGCGCAGGTGCTGGACACCGCGGTGCGCGCGATCGAACGCGCCCGCGGCTTCTGCCACGAGGTGGAGTTTTCCGCCGAGGATGCGCTGCGCACCGAGCCCGAGTTCCTGGCCGAGGTGTTCAGCGCCGCGGTGGCCGCCGGCGCCAGCACGCTCAACGCGCCGGACACGGTGGGCTACACCACGCCGACCGAGATCGCCGCGCTGTTCCGCTACCTGCGCCAGCACGTACACGGCGCGGACAAGGTGGTGTTCTCCAGCCATTGCCACGACGACCTGGGGCTGGCGGTGGCCAACAGCCTGGCCGCGGTGGGCGCCGGCGCACGCCAGGTGGAGTGCACCATCAACGGTATCGGCGAGCGCGCCGGCAACGCCGCGCTGGAGGAAGTGGTGATGGCGCTGAAGGTGCGCGCGCCGCATTTCGGCGTGGACACCCGCATCGACACCCGCCAGCTGTATCCGTCCTCGTGCCTGCTGACCGAACTGACCGGCCAGGCGGTGCCGCGCAACAAGGCGATCGTGGGCGCCAACGCGTTCGCGCACGAATCCGGCATCCACCAGCACGGCATGCTCAAGCACCGCGGCACCTACGAAATCATGCGCCCGCAGGACGTCGGCATCGCCGCGACGCGCCTGGTGCTGGGCAAGCATTCGGGACGCGCCGCACTGCGCCAGCGCCTGCAGGTACTGGGCCACACGCCGGACGACACCGCGCTGGAGTCTATCTTCGCCCGCTTCAAGACGCTGGCCGACCACGGCCGCGAGCTGCACGACGAAGATCTGGAAGCGCTGGCGCTGGGCCGCGACCCGCAGGCCGCCGGCCCGTGGCACCTGCTGCAGCTGCACGCCAGCTCGCACTTCGGCGGCAGCGCCTCGGCCTCGGTGAAGCTGGCCCACGACGACGGCCATGAGGTGGGCGAGGCGGCGATCGGCGACGGTCCGGTGGATGCGACGCTGCGCGCGATCGAACGCGCCACCGGCACGGCGCTGGCGCTCACCCGCTTCCAGATCGACGCGCTCGGCGAAGGCGCCGACGCCATCGGCCACGCGCAGCTGAGCGCGCGTCACGCCGCGCGCGACTGGCGCGGCCACGGCAGCAGCAGCGACATCGTCGAGGCCGCCGCGCTGGCCGCGCTGGCCATCGTCAACCGGATCGAACGGCAGTCCGCCGCACACCCGCAGCCCAGCCAGCGGTCCGCGCACGGCCGCGCGCAGCAGGAGACCACCGCATGAACACGCCTTTCGTCTGGCACAACGGCCGCATCAAGCCGTGGGCCGAGGCCAACGTCCACGTCAGCACGCACGCGCTGCACTACGGCTCCTCCGTATTCGAGGGCGAGCGCGTGTACGCCACGCCGCGCGGGCCGGCCTACTTCCGCCTCGCCGAGCACACCCGCCGCCTGTTCGAGTCGGCCCGCGTCTACGAGATCGAGGTCGGCTACAGCGAGGACGAGATCAACGCCGCCTGCCTGGAGCTGATCCGCGCCAACGCGATGGCGTCGGCCTACGTGCGGCCGATCGTGTTCCGCGGCGCCGGCGGGCTGGGCGTGCTGGCGAAGGAAGGCGCGCCGGTGGAGGTGGCGATCATGGCGATGGCCTGGGGCGCATACCTGGGCGAGGCGGCCGAGCGCGGCGCCGACATCTGCGTATCGTCGTGGCACCGCCCCGCGCCGAACACCTTGCCGAGCTGGGCCAAGGCCGGCGGCAATTACCTCTCGAGCCAGCTGATCGGGCTGGAGGCGCGCCGCAACGGCTACGACGAAGGCCTCGCGCTGGGCGTGAACGGCCTGCTCAGCGAAGGCGCCGGCGAGAACGTCTTCCTGGTCAAGCGCGGCAAGCTGCTCACGCCGCCATCCAGCGCCGGCATCCTCGCCGGGATCACCCGCGACAGCGTGCTCGCGCTGGCCGCCGACCTCGGCATCGAAGCGGAAGAACGCGAGCTGCCGCGCGAGGCGCTGCATTCCGCCGACGAAGTGTTCATGACCGGCACCGCCGCCGAGATCACCCCGGTGCGCTCGGTCGACCGCAAGGCGATCGGCCAGGGCGCACCCGGACCCATCACGCAACAGCTGCGGCAGGCGTTCTTCGGCCTGTTCGACGGGCGCACTCCCGACAAGTGGGGCTGGCTGGATGTGGTGGAAAAGCGGGAGGTCGCGGCATGAGCGCGCAGACGCTGTTCGAAAAAATCTGGGACGCCCACGTGGTCGCCGCCGAGACCGCCGACACCCCGGCGATCCTCTACGTCGACCTGCACCTGGTGCACGAGGTCACCTCGCCGCAGGCGTTCAGCGAGCTGCGCGAGCGCGGCCTGAAGCTGCGCCGGCCCGACCGCATGTTGGCCACGCTGGACCACTCCACGCCGACCCTGCCCGCGCATGCCGACGGCAGCCGCCCGTATGCGAACGCCGAGGCGCGGGCGCAGGTCGCGCAGCTGGAAAGCAACTGCCGCGAGTTCGGCGTCGAGCTGCACGGCTGGGACAGCGCCGAGCGCGGCATAGTGCACGTGATCGGCCCCGAGCTGGGCGCGACGCAGCCGGGCATGACCATCGTCTGCGGCGACAGCCACACCTCCACGCATGGTGCGTTTGGAGCCTTGGCGTTCGGCATCGGCACCACCGAGGTCGGCCACGTGATGGCCACGCAGTGCCTGCTGCAGCGCCAGCCGAAGACCATGGCGATCCACGTCGATGGCGCGCTGCCGCCGGGCGTCGGCGCGAAGGACCTGATCCTGCACATCATCGGCACGATCGGCGTCGATGGCGGCACCGGCCACGTGCTGGAGTACCGCGGCGCGGCGATCGAGGCACTGTCGATGGACGAGCGCATGACCATCTGCAACATGTCGATCGAGGCCGGCGCGCGCGCGGGGCTGATCGCCCCGGACGAGACCACCTTCGCCTGGCTGCAGGGCCGCCCGCGCGTGCCGCGGGGCGCGGCGTGGGATGCGGCGGTGGCGTCGTGGCGCACGCTGAAGAGCGACGGCGGCGCGCGCTACGACCGCGAGGTGCGCATCGACGCCGGTGCGGTGAAACCCACCGTCACCTATGGCACCCATCCCGGCATGGCGATCGCGCTGGACGCGCCGGTGCCGGCGGCCACCAATGCGCAGGAACGCCGCGCGCTCGACTACATGCAGAGCCAGCCCGGCCAGCCGATGCAGGGCACGCCGGTGGACGTGGTGTTCGTCGGCAGCTGCACCAACTCGCGCCTGTCCGACCTGCGCGAAGTCGCGCGCGTGCTGCGCGGCCGGCGGATCGCCGCCGGCGTGCGCATGCTGGTGGTGCCCGGCTCCGAAGCGGTGCGCCGCGACGCCGAACGCGAAGGCCTGCACCAGGTGTTCACCGCCGCCGGCGCCGAGTGGCGCGTACCGGGCTGCTCGATGTGCATCGCGATGAACGGCGACCTGGCCCAGCCGGGCCAGCTGGTCGTGTCCACCTCCAACCGCAACTTCGAGGGCCGCCAGGGCAAGGGCGCGCGCACCGTGCTGGCCAGCCCGGCCACCGCCGCCGCCTCGGCCATCGCCGGGCGCATCGCCGACCCGCGCGACTACCTCGGCGCCGCCGATCACAGCCGGGAGCAAGCCGCATGAAGCCGATCACCCGCCTTCATTCCCGCACCGCCGTGCTGGCCGACGAGAACATCGACACCGACCGCATCATCCCGGCGCGCTTCCTCACCACCACCACGCGCGAGGGGCTGGGCCAGCTGTGCTTCCACGACTGGCGCTACCAGGCCGACGGCAGTGACAACCCCGCCTTTCCGCTCAACCGCCCGGAAGCGCGCGGCTGCGCGATCCTGGTGGCCGGGCGCAACTTCGGCTGCGGCTCCTCGCGCGAGCACGCGCCGTGGGCGCTGCTGGACTACGGCATCCAGGCCGTGCTGTGCAGCGAGATCGCGGACATCTTCCGCGGCAACGCGCTGAAGAACGGCCTGCTCGCCATCGTCATCGACGAGCTGGAGCATCGCTGGCTGCTCCGGCACCCGGGCATCGAGCTGGCGATCTACGTGCGTGAGCAGTACATCGCGCTGCCCGACGGCGGCCGCATCCGCTTCGCGCTGGAACCGTTCGCGCGGCACTGCCTGCTCCACGGCGTCGACCAGCTCGGCTACCTGCTGCAGCACGAAAAGGCGATCACCCACTACGAACAACAGGAGCAAGCGGCATGAAGGCACGCATCGTTACCCTGCCCGGCGATGGCGTCGGCCCCGAGGTCACCGCGGCGGCGGTAGCCGTGTTGAAGACCGTGGCCGCGCGCTACGAGCACGTGTTCGCGTTCGAGGAGCAGCCGATCGGCGGCGCCGCGATCGATGCTTGCGGCGAACCGCTGCCGGCCGCCACGCTGGCCGCCTGTCGCTCCGCCGACGCGGTGCTGCTCGGCGCCGTCGGCGGCCCGCAGTGGTCCGACCCGAACGCGCCGGTGCGTCCGGAACAGGGCCTGCTGGCCCTGCGCGCTGCGCTGGGCGTGTACGCGAACCTGCGCCCGCTGCAGGTGCATCCGGCGCTGGCCAATTTGTCGCCGCTGAAGAACGACAAGCTGCGGCACGTCGACGTGCTGTTCGTGCGCGAGCTCACCGGCGGCATGTACTTCGGCGCCCGTACGCGCACGGCCGACGCCGCCACCGACGAGTGCAAGTACACCGTGGCCGAGATCGAGCGCGTGGTGCGCCGTGCGTTCGAGCTGGCGCGCGCACGGCGCCAGCACCTCACCTCGGTGGACAAGGCCAACGTGCTGGAAACCTCGCGGCTGTGGCGCAGCACGGTGCAGCGCATCGCCGCCGACTACCCCGACGTGAAGCTCGAGCACCAGCTGGTCGACTCGATGGCGATGCTGCTGCTGACCCGGCCGAACCGCTACGACGTGGTGGTCACCGAGAACCTGTTCGGCGACATCCTCACCGACGAGGCCGCCGCGCTGGCCGGCTCGCTGGGCCTGCTGCCGTCGGCCTCGCTGGGCGACGGTCGCCGTGGACTGTACGAGCCGATCCATGGCTCGGCGCCGGACATCGCCGGGCAAGGCGTGGCCAACCCGGTCGGCGCGATCCTCTCCGCCGCGCTGCTGCTGCGCCACTCGCTGGGCCTGGAGGCCGAGGCGGTCGCGGTGGAGTCGGCGGTGGAGCAGGTCTTGCGCCACGGCCCGCACAGCCGCGACATCGGCGGCGACGCCGGCACCGACGCGGTGCGCGATGCCGTGATCGCCGCGATCGACGACCACGCCGACACCGCCGCCGCGTTCTTCGCCGGAGCACGCGCATGCAGCTGATGTCCTTGCCCGGTTCCCCAAGCGGCCACACGGACGTGTCCGCGTTTTCTGCTGCCCCCTGCGCGCATGCGGCGCGGACGGCTCCTGCACGCCGCGACGGCGCCGACTCCCTGGCCGTCCCGTCGACCTCCCTCGCGCGCAGGGGGCGCTTCTCTTCCTTCACCCAGCGGAATCACCATGCGCAGTGACCTGATCAAGAGCGGCCCCGACCGCGCCCCCGCCCGCGCCATGCTGCGCGCCACCGGCCTGGACGACGCCGCGCTATCGAGGCCGCTGGTGGCGGTGGTGCACACCTGGTCGGACGTGTCGCCGTGCAACCTCAACCTGCGCGAGCTGGCGCAGGCGGCGATGGCCGGCGTGCGCGCCGCCGGCGGCACGCCGGTGGAGTTCAACACCATCGCGGTCACCGACGGCATCGCCATGGGCACGCCGGGCATGCGCTATTCGCTGGTCAGCCGCGAGGTGATCACCGACTCGATCGAGGCCGCGGTGGAAGGCCACCTGTGCGACGCCATGGTGGTGCTGTGCGGCTGCGACAAGACGATTCCCGCCGCGGCGATGGCGATGGCGCGGCTGGACATCCCCGCGGTGGCGCTGTACGGCGGCACCATCGCGCACGGCCTGCACAAGAACCGGCCGATCACCATCCAGCAGGTGTTCGAGGCGGTGGGTGCGCACGGCGCGGGCAAGATCGACGACGCCGAACTGCGTTCGGTCGAATGCGACGCCTGCGGCGGCGCCGGCGCCTGCGGCGGCCAGTTCACCGCCAACACCATGGCGATGGTGCTGACCACGCTGGGGCTGTCGCCGCTGGGCCTGAACGACATTCCCGCCACGCACCCGGACAAGCTCGCCGCCGCGCATCGCTGCGGCGAGCTGGTGATGGACTGCCTGCGCAGCGGCCGCACGCCGCGCGCGCTGATCAACCGCACCTCGCTGGCCAACGTCGCGCGCATGGTGGCGGCCACCGCCGGCTCCACCAATGCGGTGCTGCACACCCTGGCGATCGCGCGCGAAGCCGGCGTCGAGTGGTCGCTGGAGGATTTCCAGCCGGCCACCGAGGCCACTCCGGTGATCGCCGACCTGCTGCCCTCGGGCCGCTACACCGCGGTGGAGATGTTCGACGCCGGCGGCGCCGCGCGCGTGGCGCAGGAGCTGATCGAGGCCGGCATGCTGGTCGACGCGCCCACCGTCACCGGCCGCAGCCTGTTCGCGGAAGCCGCCGCCGCGCCGCGTTTCGCCGATCAATCGGTGATCGCGTCGGTAAGCGCACCGCTGAAAGCGCACGGCGGCTATTCCATCCTGTACGGCAACCTGGCGCCGGACGGCTGCATCCTGAAGATCCCCGGCAAGAACGCCGCCGGCCACGGCAGCACCCGCTTCGAGGGCAGCGCGCGCGTGTTCGAAAGCGAGGAAGCCGCCTTCGCCGCCGTGCAGGAGGGCCGCATCACCAAGGGCGACGTGGTGGTGATCCGCAACGAAGGCCCGGCCGGCGGCCCCGGCATGCGCGAGATGCTGGGCGTCACCGCCGCGCTGATCGGCCGCGGCCTGGGCGACGACGTGGCGCTGATCACCGACGGCCGCTTCTCCGGCGCCACCCACGGCTTCATGGTCGGGCATATCGCGCCCGAAGCCGCGCGTGGCGGCGCCATCGGCCTGCTCAGGGACGGCGATCCGCTGGTGATCGACGCCATCACCCGCGAGATCAACACCAGCGCCGACCTCGCCGAACGCCGCCGGCACTGGACGCCGCCCGCACCGAAGGTGACGCGCGGCGTGCTGGCCAAGTTCGCCCTGCTGGTCGGCTCGGCCTCCGACGGCGCCTGCACCTCGCCCACCACCACACCCGCATCCCACACCACTGCATCCAACCAGGGAGTCACCGCATGAGCAGCCACAACCCTCTCGCTTCATCCCGCATCGTCGTGCTCGGCTACGGCAGCCAGGGCCGCGCGCATGCGCTGAACCTGCGCGACTCCGGCCTCGACGTGGTGGTCGGCCTGCGCCCGAACGGCCCGACCTGGCACAAGGCCAGGGCCGACGGCTTCAAGGTCGCCGAACCCGCCGAGGCAGTGAAAGGCGCCGACCTGGTCGCCGTGCTCACCCCCGACATGGTGCAGCCGGCGCTGTACAGGGATGCGATCGAACCGAACCTCGAGCCGGGCGCCGCGCTCTTGTTCGCGCACGGCTTCAACGTGCACTTCGGGCAGATCGTGCCGCGCGCCGACGTCGACGTGATCCTGGTCGCGCCAAAGGGCCCCGGCGCACTGGTGCGCAGCGAGTACGAGCGCGGCCGTGGCGTGCCGTGCCTCTGGGCGGTGCACCAGGACGCCAGCGGCCACGCCGAGGCGAAGACGAAGGGCTACGCCGACGGCATCGGTGGTGGCCGCGCCTTGCTCATCCGCACCGACTTCAAGGAAGAGACCGAGACGGATCTGTTCGGCGAGCAGGCGGTGCTGTGCGGCGGTGCCAGCGAGCTGGTGACCAAGGGTTTCGAGACCCTGGTGGAAGCCGGCTACCAGCCGGAGATCGCTTATTACGAGGTGATGCACGAGCTGAAGCTGATCGTCGACCTGTTCTACGAGGGCGGCCTGGCCAGGATGCTGCAGTTCGTTTCCGAGACCGCGCAGTACGGCGACTACGTCAGCGGCCCGCGCGTGGTCGACGCCGGCGTGAAGGCGCGCATGAAGGAAGTGCTCGCCGACATCCAGGACGGCACGTTCGCGCGCAACTGGACGGCCGAATACGCCGCCGGCCTGCCGAACTACAAGCGGCTGAAGCAGGCCGACCTCGAGCACCCGATCGAGGTGGTCGGCGCCAAGCTGCGCGCGCGCATGCCGTGGCTGCAGCCGAACACCGCAGCCGCCGCCGTCGCGCCGTTGAAGAAGGCCGGCTGACGCTCAGCTCCTCCCCTGCTGCGCAGGAGGAGGTTGGGAGCGGGTGCTTTTGCCCTTGCGGCAAAGAGCACCCACCCCAGCCCTCCCCTGCGTTGCCGGGGAGGGAGCACCCACACCCTTGGGAATCCACTCGTGAACGCACCCGCACTGAAAGCCGACACCACCACCGACCGGCACCCGCTGGCGGGCCACGGCATGAGCGGCGCCGAAGTGATCGTGCAGGTACTCGCCGACGAGGGCGTCGACGTGCTGTTCGGCTACTCCGGTGGCGCCATCCTGCCGGTGTACGACGCGGTGTTCCGCCACAACGCCACGCAGGCGCGCGCCGACGGCCACGGCGAGGCAATGCACGAGGCGATGCGTCTGGTGGTGCCGGCCAACGAGCAGGGCGCCGGCTTCATGGCCGCCGGCTACGCGCGCGCGTCGGGCAAGGTCGGCGTGGCCATCGTCACCTCCGGCCCCGGCGCCACCAACATGGTCACGCCGGTACGCGACTCGATGGCCGACTCGATCCCGCTGGTGGTGATCTGCGGCCAGGTCGGCACCACGGCGATCGGCAGCGACGCGTTCCAGGAAGCGCCGGTCAGCAACATCATGGGGGCCTGCGCCAAGCACGTGTTCCTGGTCACCGATGCGGCGCAACTGGAAGCCACCGTGCGCACCGCGTTCACCCTCGCCCGCAGCGGCCGGCCCGGCCCGGTGGTGGTGGACGTGCCGAAGGACGTGCAGAACACCGCACTGTCGTTCCGCGGCGCCGGCGAGCTGGCGCTGGCCGGCTACCGCACGCGGTTGCGCGCGGTGGAACAGGCGACGCTGGGCGATGCCGATTGCGCCGCGCTGTTCGACGCGCTGATGCAGGCCAAGCGGCCATTGATCTACGCCGGCGGCGGCGTGATCGCGGCAGAGGCGGCCGACGCGCTGCGTGGGTTCGTCGACGCGTTCGGCCTGCCGGTCGCCACCACCTTGATGGGCCTGGGCGGCTTCGACAGCACCGATCCGCTGGCGCTGCACCTGCTCGGCATGCACGGTACCGCCTACGCGAACTACGCGGTGGAGGACTGCGACTTCGTGCTGGCGCTGGGCGCGCGCTTCGACGATCGCGTGGCCGGCGTGCCGGAGAAGTTCGCGCCGCGGGCGAAGTTCATCGCGCAGGTCGACATCGACCCGGCCGAGATCGGCAAGGTGAAGCGCGTTGGCTGGCATCACGTGGGGCCGCTGCGGCAGGCGCTGGAACGGCTCACCGCCTGGGGCCGCGCGCACGGCCTGCAACCGCAGCTCGCCGCCTGGCATGCGCACGTGGCCGAACTCAAGCGCGCGCACCCGATGAACTACGACCGCACCAGCGCGCTGGTCCAGCCGTACGCGGTGATCGAGGCGATCAACCGCCACGCGCGGGGCCGCGCCATCGTCAGTACCGGCGTCGGCCAGCACCAGATGTGGGCAGCGCAGTACTTCGACTTCCGCGCGCCGCGGCACTGGCTCACCTCCGGCTCGATGGGCACGATGGGGTTCGGCCTGCCCGCCGCGATCGGCGCGCAGTTCGCGCAGCCGCGCAAGCTGGTGATCGACATCGACGGCGACGCCAGCATCCGCATGAACCTCGGCGAGCTGGAAACCGTCACCACCTACGGTCTGCCGATCAAGGTGGTGGTGCTGAACAACGTCGGCGACGGCATGGTGCGGCAGTGGCAGAAGCTGTATTTCAAGGGCCGCTTCGCCGCCTCGGACAAGAGCCTGCACAAGAAGGACTTCGTGCTCGCCGCGCAGGCCGACGGCTTCGGCTGGGCACGGCGGCTGCAGCGCGTGGACGAGCTGGAGCCGGTGATCGCCGAGTTCCTCGCCTTCGATGGCCCGGCGTTCCTGGAGGTGATGATCGACCCGGACGCCGGCGTGTACCCGATGGTCGGCCCCGGCGCCAGTTACGCGCAGATGATCACCGGCGATTTCATCGCCTCGCGCGCGGCACCGGCCACGGACGAAGACGCGACGTCACACATGTTCTGAGCTTTGGACCTTTCCCTTCTCCCCTTGGGAGAGGGATTTACCGACTGGAGTCCCGCCATGCACCACTCCCTGTCCATCCTGCTGCAGAACGAAGCCGGCGCGCTGGTGCGCGTGGCCGGGCTGTTCGCCGCGCGCGGCTACAACATCGACACGCTGAACGTGGCGCCCACCCACGACCCCGCCGTATCGCGGCTGACCCTCAGCCTGCAGTGCGACGACGCCGCGCTGGGCCAGATCCTGCAGCAGACGCGCAAGCTGGTCGACGTGCTGCAGGTGGCGCACCCGGCCACCGCGCTCGCCGCATGAGCGCCGTCGCCCCGCTCGGCGACGACGACGACCTACTGGCGCAGATCCGCGCCGCGCGCGTGTACGAGGTGGCGCAGGTCTCGGCGCTGGAGGCGGCGCCGCTGCTCGGCGAGCGGCTGGGCCGGCCGGTGCTGCTCAAGCGCGAGGACCAGCAGAGCGTGTTCTCGTTCAAGCTGCGCGGCGCGTACAACCGCATGCTGCAGCTGGATGCGGCGCAACGCGCGCGCGGCGTGGTGGCCGCCTCCGCCGGCAACCATGCGCAGGGCGTGGCGCTGGCCGCGGCGAAGCTGGGCATCCGCGCCGCCATCGTGATGCCGGTGACCGCGCCGCCGGTGAAGGTGGAAGCGGTGCGCCGCCTCGGCGGAGCGATGGTGGAGCTGTTGCTGGCCGGCGATTCCTACAGCAACGCGCAGGCCGCCGCGGCGCAGCTGCAGGCCGAGCGCGGCGCGGTGTTCGTGCACCCGTTCGACGACCCGGCGGTGATCGCCGGCCAGGGCACCATCGGCCTGGAGATCCTGCGCCAGCATCCGGGTCCGCTGCAGGCGGTGTTCGTGCCGGTGGGCGGCGGCGGCCTCGCCGCCGGCGTGGCGGCATGCATCAAGGCGCTGCGGCCGGAAGTGCGCGTGATCGGCGTGCAGGCGGCGGATTCGGATGCGATGGCGCGCTCGCTCGAATGCGGCGAGCGCGTGGTCCTCCCCGAGGTGGGCCTGTTCGCCGACGGCACCGCGGTGAAGCAGGTGGGCGCGCTGACCTTCGCGCTGTGCCGGCGCCATCTCGACGCCGTGCTGCGCGTGGACGGCGACGCGCTGTGCGCCGCCATCCGCGACATCTACCAGGAAACCCGCAGCGTGCCCGAACCTTCCGGCGCGCTGGCGCTGGCGGGGCTGAAGCAATATGCCGCCGGTGACGCCAGCGACGGCGCGCTGGTGGCGGTGGTTTCCGGCGCCAACATGAACTTCGAGCGCCTGCGCTTCGTGGCCGAACGTGCCGAAGCCGGCGAGCAGCGCGAGGCGCTGTTCGCGGTGGCCATTCCGGAGGAGCGCGGCAGCTTCCGCCGCTTCTGCGCCGCACTGGGCCGCCACGCCGTCACCGAGTTCAACTACCGCATCGGCGACGCGCGACAGGCGCACATTTTCGTCGGCGTGCGGATCGCCCACCGCGGCGAGCGCGACGCGCTGGCCGCGACGTTCCGCGCGCAGGGCCTCGACCTGCTCGACCTCACCGACGACGAACTGGCCAAGCTGCACCTGCGCCACATGGTCGGCGGCCGCTCGCCGCTGGCGCACGACGAGCGCCTGTACCGTTTCGAGTTTCCCGAGCGCCCCGGCGCACTCATCGAATTTCTCGGCCACCTGCACCCGGACTGGAACATCAGCCTGTTCCACTACCGCAATCACGGCGCCGACCACGGCCGCATCCTGGTCGGCCTGCAGGTGCCGGCCGCCGAGCAGCCGCTGCTGCGGCAGTTCCTGGCCGCGCTCGGCTATCCGCACGTGGACGAGAGCGCGCACCCGGCCTACCGGCGGTTGCTGCGCGCTTGACTCAGAACAGGTCGATGCTGCCCGCCGCCATTTCCCGCCCGAGCAAGCCGCGCGTGCTCAGGCTCTCGTAGCCGCAGACGCTGTTGCGGCCGTGCTGCTTGGCGTAGTACAGCGCCTTGTCGGCGCGGTCCAGCGCGCTGGCCGGGTAGTCGTGGCAACCGACGCCGGCGTAGCCGATGCTGACGGTGACGCTGCCCACCTGCGGAAACACGTGCTCGGCGATGCGCTGGCGGAAGCGCTCCAGCACCGCGTGCACGATGCCTTCCGCGGCCGCGCCGAACAGGATCACGAACTCCTCGCCGCCGAAGCGGAACAGCACGTCGCTGCGGCGGAAGCAGGCGCGCATCTGCTGCGCCAGCAGCAGGATCACCTCGTCGCCGTAGATGTGCCCGTAGGTGTCGTTGATGCGCTTGAAATGGTCGATGTCGAGGATCGCCAGCCACACTTGCGGCGGCGCTTCGGCAAGCTCGCCGCGGGACGCGCACGCCGGCGGCACGCCCATGCGCAGCGCCTGTTCGCGCTGGTGCAGCAGCCGCTGCAGCTGGCGTTCGAGGCTGCGCCGGTTGTACAGGCCGGTCAGCTTGTCGTGCTCGCTTTCGTGCAGCAGCGCGGTGTAGTTGGCATAGATGCGGGCGAAGCCGTCGGTGAGCGGCCGGCTGGCGGCCGGCGGCAGGTCGCTGTCCAGCTGCAGCGCGCCGATCGCGCGGCCGTCGCACAGGATCGGCACCACCAGTCGATGCCGGCCCTGCACCGTTTCCGTCTGCGCCTCCAGTCGGTGCATGCAGCGGCGCAGCAGCTGCAGCGCCGGGTCGATCGCGTCCGGATCGACCTCCTGCAGCTGATAGGCACCGTTGGCGCCCGGCATGCAGCGCACGATCGCCTCCACGTACGCGCCGTCGATCGCCCGCTTGGCCAGCACCACGCGCTGTGCCGAGGTCAGTTCCGCCAGCGACAGCACCAGGCTGTGGTCGAGCGCGCCGATGTCGCGGTGATGGGTGAACGAGGCCACCGAATCGAGCAGGCGCGAATGCACGAACGAGTCGGCCAGCGCCACTTCCGCGACCGGCGCCGGCGTGCTGCCGTCGGGCGCCGACGCGTCGGGCGAGAGTGTGAGGTCTTCCTCGCTGGTTTCACATCCGGCCATCTGGGTTCCCGCGCCGACGGCTGCGGGCTGCGGCGCATGCTTGGCGTTACCCCGAACGGTTTCGCTCACTCGCTGCATCGGCCGCGGCACGGCGGACTTTAGAGCCAGCGCGCGGTTCGCCCCGCTACGGCGCGCTAGACTTCGCCGCATGGCTCCCCCTTCCCGCACCCGCCAGCGGCGCCCTGGCGCGCCTCCCCCCGCAGCCCGGCCGCGACCCGCCGCGGCGAAGCCGAGCGCCCGCGCGGGGCAGCCGGCGGACAGCTCGACCCGCGCCACGCGGGTGCTGGACTGGCTGTTGCGCAAGCTGCCGGCGCGCCATCGCGCCAAGGCACGCGACTACCTGGTGCTGACCCGGATGGATCGCCCGATCGGCGCGCTGCTGCTGCTGTGGCCAACCTGGTGGGCGCTGTGGCTGGCGGCCGGCGACTTCCCGCCGTGGCAGCCGCTGCTGATCTTCACCCTGGGCGTGTTCGCGATGCGCGCGGCCGGCTGCGCGATCAACGACTACGCCGACCGCAAGCTCGATCCGCTGGTGAAACGCACTGCCGGACGGCCGCTCGCCAGCGGCCGGGTGACGCCGCGCGAGGCGCTCATCGTGTTCGGCGCGCTGCTGGCGTTTTCCTTCGTGCTGGTGCTGTTCACCAATGCGCTGACCATCCAGCTGGCGTTCGCCGGCGCCGCGCTGGCGGCGGTCTATCCGTTCACCAAGCGCTGGACCTACCTGCCGCAGGTGGTGCTGGGCGCGGCGTTCGGCTGGTCGATCCCGATGGCGTTCGGCGCGGTGACGCACACGGTACCGCCGCTGGGCTGGCTGCTGTTCATCGGCAACATCCTGTGGACGGTGAGCTACGACACCGAGTACGCGATGGTCGACCGCGACGACGACCTCAAGGTTGGCGCGAAATCCACCGCGATCCTGTTCGGCGACGCCGACCTGCCGATCCTCGCCATGCTGATGGGCACTTTCCTGCTGGCGATGCTGTTCGTCGGCCAGCGCGCCGCGCTGGGCTGGCCGTACTGGCTGTCCCTGCTGGCCGCCGCCGGGCTGTTCGGCTGGCAGCTGTGGCTGATCCGCGCACGCGCCCGCGACGCCTGCCTCGCTGCATTCCGCCACAACAACTGGCTGGGGCTGACGCTGTGGATCGGCATCGTGCTGGCGCTGGCGGTGAAATGAGCGACGCGCAGGAGCCCGCTCGCGGGCGAGGCTTTGGCCGTTGCGAATCCCGCATCCCGAATCCCGGCTTTCGCAGCATCGCCCGCCAGCGGGTGCCTACGATCTGTTTCCGGCGCGCGCCAGCGCCCACACGTCCACCCGCTGCACGCCGGCGCGGCGCAGCACGCGGGCGCATTCGGCCAGGGTCGCGCCGGTGGTCATCACGTCGTCGAGGATCGCCACGTGCGCGGGCAGGGCGATGCCTTCGCGCAGCGCGAAGGCGCCGTGCACGTTGCGGCGGCGGGCGAGCGCATCCAGTTCGGTCTGCGCCGCGGTGGAGCGCCGGCGCAGCAGCGCGTCGTGGCGCAGCGGCACGCCGCACGCGCGCGCCAGCGAGCGGGCCAGCTCCAGCGCCTGGTTGTAGCCGCGTCGGCGCAGGCGGCTGTGGTGCAGCGGCACCGGCAGCAGCAGCTGCGGCAGGCGCAGCGGGCACGGCTCGCGCTGCCACAGCTGGGCCAGCGCGCGGCCGGCCGCCAGGTCGGCGGAAAACTTGTAGCGCGATTCCAGCCGGTCCAGCGGCCAGCCGTAGCGGAACGGCGCCCACGCCGCGTCCCATGGCGGCAAACGACGCTGGCACTCGCCGCACAGGGCCGCTGGCGCGGCCAGCGGCAGCGCGCAGCGCGCGCAGCAACTGCGGTTGCGCGGCAGCTCGGCCGCGCACTCGGCGCACAAGTCGGCGCCGGCGGCGCCGGGCGCGCCGCACAACAGGCAGCGCCACGGCAGCAGCCATCGCCGCAGCGCATGCCAGGGTTGCAGCCGGCGTGACTGATCCATGCGTCCTCCCCGTTCCTCCGCCGAAATGGTAGCGGCAAGCAGTCGCGGGATATCACCCTGCTTCGCATCGGCGACGTACACTCGGCTGTCGCCGCATCGCGACGCATGAATCCATCCGCAATTTCATTCGCTCACGGAGGTTCCCATGTCCGTACCCGACGGCGGCAAGCCCGCTCCTTCCACTTGGCCGGCAGTAGCCGGCACCGCGTTGCGCGTTGCCTTCGGCCTGATCTGGGCGGTGAGCGCCGCGCTGACCTGGACCGCCGACTTCGCCAGCCACTACGTGGGCTACCTGCACAACGCCGCGACCGGCCAGCCGGCCTGGTCGGCGTGGTGGTTCGAGCTGTGGATCGGGCTGGTGACGCCGCACGTGGGCTTCTTCGTGTGGGCCACGCGCGTCGCCGAAACGCTGCTGGCGCTGGCGTTGCTGCTGGGCTTCGCGCGCAAGATCACCTATGTCGTCGGCATCCTCTTCAGCCTGTTGATCTGGAGCACGGCCGAAGGCTTCGGCGGCCCGTACTCGGTGGGCGCGAACAACATCGGCGCGGCACTCAGCTACGTGCTGATCTTCGCGGCGCTGATCGTGATCAACCTGCGCTCGGGTCCCAGCCCCTACAGCCTGGACTATCTGATCGAGAGCCGCTGGCCGCGCTGGCGCCGCTTCGCCGACTGGAACGACACGCTGCCGCTGGCCAACGTGCACCCGTTGCCGTGGCGCGTGCAGGGGCCGGCGCTGGCCGGCGTGCTGATCCTGG
>Ga0209916_1001059_pt1 | contig 29077 bp, 20 predicted proteins | sample ThiBio_1000_plan_FD_183956 | JGI IMG/M metagenome (GOLD analysis project Ga0209916, IMG submission 183956) | Wastewater bioreactor microbial communities from Cape Town, South Africa - Thiocy_solids_2 (SPAdes) | ecosystem: Engineered > Bioreactor > Thiocyanate-remediating > Anaerobic-Aerobic ... | reverse complement strand
TTGAAAGGGTTAAATTAAGGGGATATACATGCATTCTAAGGTAATGAAATATATCGGTAAGATGGCTGAGTGCAAAGCTGCCACCTCTATATCCTTTTGAAATCCCTACGAGCGCACATTTCTTTCCTGCAAAAGTTTTAGGAACCTCTAACCCGTCAATGAAGGACTTTAAAATACCTGGAAATGATGCATTATAGTCAGGTACAATAAATACGTATTTTTGTGCTTGTTCCATTTGCAATTTAGCTTGGTTAAACGCATCATTTTTACCAATATTTTCATATAAGGCACTATACATGAAATCGGTAGGTAAGCTGGCAAGTTCTAGCACATGTGCTGAAGCAGATTTCTTTTTTAACATATCAGCGTAATAGTGGGCTAAAGCTGAAGTTAATGAGTTGAAACGATTGGTTCCTGCTATAACTAAAATGGGTTGATCTGGCATATCCTATTGGTTTGCGTAATTTGAAATATAGCTTGTGAATGAAATGGAAAGGTCTTTTACATCCAATAATTAAGCATCAAAATGTAATATACTTAACTTTTTACTTTCACATCATGAAAAGAAAGCATAAAATTAGTAATTTTTGAAACTTACAGGCAACTTAGTCTGTCTAGGTATTCTTAAGATATAATAAGCATGATATGCCATAGTACAAGATAATAGATTTATAGATTTAACTAATCTGTAAAAAATTTGCATTAATTTGTGTGGGCCTATCGGAAATACTTGTAGAAATAGTGCGTCAAGCAGAGCTTGATCTCTTATGAGAAGAACTAAGCGTACCTACAAAAAGCAGTCCAAAATAGCAATGAGGATTAAAGTATCAATACTTTATCAGTTGTTTGATGCTTGACAGCATCTTAGTTCCATATGTTACTAAGTAAGGTTAGGCAGCTTACATTGTTTATTGTTTAATATGGATAATTCCTATCCTAATAAGGATTAATAAGGTATATGGTTTTGTAGGATATACTGTATAGTTGCGTGATGAACTTGGGCAAAGCCTAAAATACCATACTTAAGCCCTTGTGCTTTTAAGTAACAGGCCCAGCGTGTTCCTTTCCTTGCTGCGTTTTCTATCCAACTATGCAGTTGAATAAGGTCTTGCTCATAACCATATTTACTACTAGATTTACCACTAGCGAGGCCCTCTATTTTTCGCTGAATAACTATCTCATTACCTTGTTCAGCTAAAGAATCATTGAAGGCAACAGTAGCTTCTGGATTCTTTCCATAGCCATAGTACCCCTTAGCAAGTCCTTCTAGTTTTCGCTTAATAGCTCTTTCATTGCCTTGTTCAACTAAAAAGTCGTTTAAGATAACAGTAGCTGCAGGGTTCTCATCATAGCCATATTCACCAAAAGTAAGCCCATTTATTTTTCTTTTAATAGCTTTCTCATTGCCGTGTTCAATCAAAGAATTATTCAAGTCAACAGCAGCCTTGGGATTATACTCATAGCCATAGTGCCCATTAGCAAGACCATCTATTTTTCGCCGAATAGCTTTCTCACTACCTTGTTCAGCTAAAGAATCATTCAAGTCAACAGCAGCCTTGGGATTATACTCATAGCCATATTTACCAAAAGTAAGACCATCTATTTTTCTCCGAATAGCTTTCTCACTACCTTGTTCAGCTAAAGAATCATTTAAGACAACAGCAGCCTTGGGATTATACTCATAGCCATAGTACACCTGAACAAGACCATTTATTTTCCGCTGAATAGCTTTTTTATTGCCTTGTTTAACCAAAAAATCATTGAAGATAGCAGCAGCTTTTAGATCCTTTTCATAGCCATATCTACCCTTAGCAAGTCCTTTTATTTTTCGCTCAATAGCTTCCTCATTACCTTGTTCAGCTAAAGAATCATTTAAGACAACAGCAGCTTCCGGATTCTTTTCATTGCCATATCTACCCTTAACGAGCCCTTTTATTTTCCGCTCAATAGCTTTTTCGTTACCCTGCTCAGTCAAAGAATCAATGAAAGCAACAGCAGCTTCTGGATTCTTCTTATAGCCATAGTACCCCTTAGCAAGCCCCTCTAGTTTTCGCTGAATAGCTTCTTGATTGCCTTGTGCCGCATAATTATCTATCATTTCTGGCCTTTGGCCAGAAATCCTATTTAATAAACTTTGGTATATTTTAAAGGGATGCTGCTCATTAAGCTTATACTTATGCACTAAATTCTGAATAGAGAAAACATCAGAAAGGCTATTAATGTATACTCGTAAAATATGTTTTATAGCCTGTTGTTTTGTAGCTTCACTTTCTAAGTAGTCTCCCTGAATACGTAAGCGTACTGCTCTCCATAAAACAGGATCTTCAGTTAGCGCTTGCCAGTGTTTACAGACCACGCTTGCATGAGCAATATCTTTAACGGATAGCTCACTAAAGACCTGTAACATCACTTCATCAGGTAGATTGTTAATAGAAAGTGTAGATGAGGCCCCATCTGTTAACCCTTGTACTTGGTTTCCACCGATGGCTATTGATTGCTCGTCATTTGGCTGGACGTTAGCTTTTTGCTCTGTTGTTTTATTTTTATCTGTATAAGATTCAGCAATATTTTCGTTAGTTAGTTCAGTCTTGCAGCCAGCAAGTAGTAAAAGGCTTGCAAAGAGGAAAGTAGAGAATAGTTTAAACATAAGATACTATTTGAATATGTTAGAAGATGCTGCAATCTATGAGTTGTTTTTTTATTTCACAACCATACATTAATTTTTTAAACTTCTGTATTTGAGATACAAGTAACAATTTCGCATCACTAAATTAGCTCTAATTAAAAAAGATTGAAAAATATCCGGCTGATAATAATAATATAACAGCTTCACCTAGCAGATTTTATAGGCCAAGCTGGTTGTTTTAACACAATAGCATTAATCTTTAGTAAGCTATACACACTGGTAAGTTAAAAGAAGATAGGTGTGAATCTTTTTCTTTTTATTGTATTTAGAATTGTTTAGGAAAAGTATATATAGCACTTATATTGTGTCAAAAGAAGTATAAATTAGTACATCCTTTGCAAGCTTTAATATACCTAACACACATTTTTATCATTTTTAGCATGTATATCTGCCTTGACCTAGCGGTAGCTTAATAATAGATTTGTGAAAAAACATGATGTAAAGGAGCGCTTACCTGTTTCTATGATTAATGTTAAATCCTGGACTTAATTTATTCCTCTTTTACAAGCAAAACAAGCCTTGTCCTGCTATTTCTATACTTGTGGGTAGTAGTAAGATTCGGAGCTCGGGGAGGCTAAAGCCTTCCCGGCCCCCATCACCACAGTGGTATAACACATGATAGTCCATTCTTTCATGCAATCTCAATTGTTGAAGCTATACTAATCTAACAATAACCTAAAAAAGCTCACTTTAATTAAGCTTGATAAGCTTTTGCCTTGATGCTAGCAGACTTTAACTGGCCGCAAGCTGCCATGATATCTTCTCCTCTAGGAGTCCTAACAGGTGCTATATATCCTGCCTTTTCTATAATAGCAGCAAATTGCTTGATATTTGGCTCTGTTGAACACTCAAACTCGGTTCCTGGCCATGGATTAAATGGGATCAAGTTGATCTTGGCAGGTATGCCTTTGATCAAGTCTACTAATTTTTTAGCATCAGCTGGACTGTCATTGACGCCCTTGAGCATCACGTATTCAAATGTAATTCTTCTATATCCTGTTATTGATGCATAGTCTCTACAGGCTTGGAGTAATTCGTTAATAGGATATTTTTTATTGATGGGTACCAGGTAATTACGCAATTCGTCTGTTACAGCATGTAAAGATATAGCTAGATTAACACCTAATTCTTCGGCACAACGTTTAATTTGAGGAACTATACCTGAAGTGGACAAGGTAATCTTTTTCCGAGAGATATCAAGCCCTTGCGGGTGCATCATAATTTGGATAGCTTTAGCTACTTGCTCATAGTTAAGGAGCGGTTCACCCATTCCCATCATCACTATATTATTAATTTTTCTGGTAGGAGCATGAGAGGGCCAATCTTGGAGTACATCTTTTGCATGAAGCAGCTGCGCTACTATTTCACCTGCCCTGAGGTTACGTACCAATGGTTGTGTACCTGTGTGACAAAACTTACAGTTTAATGTACACCCTACTTGAGAAGAGATACACAGTGTACTACGAGTTTGCTCGGGTATCCATACCGTTTCTACCTCATTGGCATCTCTAAAGGCAAGTAACCACTTTATTGTCTTATCTTTTGAAATAAGTACTTGATGTTCCTGAGTACGTTCCAAACTATAATGTAGGCCTAGGGTCTCTCTGAATAACAAGGGTACATTATTCATGGTTGAAAAGGACTGTGCGCCTAGCTGATATACCCATCTCCATACCTGGTCTGCACGAAAAGCAGGTCCTTTTAATAGCTCCATGGCTGTGTGTAATTCTTTTATGGTTAAATCAAAGAAATTTTTTGTAGTACCCAACAGTAAAAACGATTTAAAAGAGTTAAGCTATCCAAGTAGAATAATGGCAAAGTTAGCTAAAATAGCCTTAAAAACCAATGGTCTTTTTAAAATGACAACTGCTTTACCAAGCATTCAGATAACTCTACACTAAGGAACTCTGAGGGGGTAATAGGGTAAACCTGGATCTATTTGAAACGATATATACTAACACAAAAAGAAATTGTTGTAACAGAAAGCCCTGTTGAATCACTGAGTCATAAGCAGCTTCATGGTACAGCACATACTTTGTATTTGGCTACTTGTGGGAATATCGGTCGAAAGATAGCCCATATTTTGGAGGAAGTATTTTTATAGGCTAAGCAGCAAGGCATAGGAATAACCTTAGGCTTTAATGACGATGAAGCAGGCAGAAAAATGGCTAAACAGGCAGCAGAAATATCAAGCCGGAAAGGGTTAACTTGTCAAACGGATTGTCCTAGTAAAGGTAAAGACTAGGATGAGGTGTTAGTAGCTTCCAATCATTAGGTAGCTCAAGTAAATAAGCTAAAAAATCATACAGCCTTTGCTAGGACTCTTTAAGGGTAAAGAAAATTAGGCAGTATAAAACAGTGATTCCAGCCTAGCATAATTTTTCATTCTTTTTAATGCTAGATTTGAGCTAACATAGCTTACTAAATAGACTCTATAGGACTCTGATCGTCAACTTAAACAATTGATTTATTCATTACTTAACCTAAGTTGTTAGTAAGTTGTTAGCTAAAAAGAGCTTTGTTGATTTTCAAAGCTAACAAGAACAAGAGTATTTTGATCAAAAAGCCTTGGAAGGTAACAGCATGAATCTTCCTTAAGAAAAGGACTTTAATACCACTAATGCTGGTCTCTATCACTTTTCGCATGTGCTCTTTGAGATAAGCTAGCGAAGGCCTATCCTCTCGATGAACATTAGCTTTACGTTGCGAATAAAGCATAATACCCTCATCAGCCAACATATCTTCTAGATGGTAGTTGGTATAAGCCGAGTCAGCATAAAGTGCACTACCAGCAGGCATAGAAAAAGGCAGTTGATGCAATGCTTTTACATCTGCTTGGCTGCCAGCCATTATTGAGAATTCAACCGGGATGCCACTACTAGTTGTAATCAATTGCACTTTGATACCATAAAAGTAACGGTGCATAGAGGCTTTATAGCCTCTGTACGCTTCACTTTGTATTTGTAATAGCTTACACCTACTACTACGTATATTATCGCACACAGGCACGGGAAAGGAATCCAATACAAAATCTTTACAAGTGGCTATTTGCTTGATGAGAGTGCCTATTGCTAAAAAGAGAGAAGTTATCTCTTCTCCTATAGCATGCAAGTGGCGATTGTACCTACTTTTATCGAACATGTTAGGAATAAGCGTAGCGGAAACGATCGAGCTTTGACAAGATGTCCTCCGAAGTATAAAGCTGAGATGATAGCTGTTGAGAGTACTTGTGCATCGGACAATTTCCTTTTTTTATCTTCTTGATGGTGCAAATACTAATACTTGAGCAGATCGTCAATAAATGAGTATATTGCTATTGATTGCTCAATCATAATGACCTCCGATTTATTGGTTTAAGCCAAAAACAAGATCGGAGGTTTTTTATTTTTTACCTATCAATCACTAGCAACTTGGGTTAAATATGAAATTTAACTTTCAAAAACCCAATAGTTTTATCAAATTTTTGTTTCGCAGTGGGTCTATTGAATTTTATTTTTTTCAACTATTCTACAGTCAGTTTCTATTTCTTAATTCATGCAAGCTTTGATGTTGCCTTATTTTAAATATTTTTATGATATTTACTATAAAACCCTATATAACTTTCACAATCTATATTAAATTTGTAGTTATGCAGATATGACAAGAATGCTGACATGCCTTCTATATGATGGTTTTATAGCTCTCTGCTAACTAACCTATAATAAAACCGGTCTCATAGCTCAATGGATAGAGCAACTGCCTTCTAAGCAGTAGGTTGAAGGTTCGAATCCTTCTGAGACCACTATAATTTAGTAGGTAAAATGTGCAGTTTTTGCCTATTCTGTTGTAGTTTAAATTGCTGAACTCACATTATCTTATCATCAAACTCTTCCCTACTTACCTTTGATTTTTTTCACTATTTTTGGTATTTATATAACTCAATCGTCACCTATAGCGTCACTTATTTATTGTAGTTTAGTGGCATGAAAATAGTTGCTATATTTTATAAATTGAATAGGATGGCGTTCACTTAAGCTAGTTGCTGAGGTTGCTGCTAAAATAGATTTACTCAGGTTAGTATCTGGGAAGAAAATATATAGGCTCTCCTTTAAACCAAAATTTCACTACGTAGTTGGTCTGAAACAGGTGACTTCTGGACTTGATTAAGTCAGTCATTAGCATATTTTATTTTAAATAATTCTAGATTATTAGCTGCTTCCACAGTTTCAAATTACATGCCCAGGTCTGTAGCTAGCTATATGGTTTGGTAGGGTAGGAGATGCACTTAAAAAGTAAAATGTGTTGTCTAGTAGGGTGTGTTAGGATGGCTAATTAAGAAATATACTCTATAGCTTTTTCTTACATAGTTTTAAATGTTGTACTAGAAAATAAAAGGACAGTACCTTTAGAAAAGATTTTAAATAATGGATTGTTTAAATATTAATAGCGTGCATTTTACCTGTCTACTGATCTACTGAAATTACCTATCAGCTATAAAACATTATCTATATCAACTATAATGTAAATGTATACTCCGATATTGTTTTGATACTCATCTAGAAAAAACACATTTTTATCTAAACTTAAAGGGTAGCATCTCAGGATAAAAAGATTAAAAATAGGAAGTAATGCTTTCTTTATTTATTAACCAATTATTGTTCCTATGAGGCTTTATTTTATGATATGTAAATACTAAATAATTCTTCTACTTTTTGATAGATGATTTTTCTTATAGGATGATTTGTCTTGGAAAAAGGCCTTTTCCAAGACAAATCATCCTATAGGTTATTATACTTTTTAATGCAATAACAGCAATAATTCACTCTATATGTTAAGAGTAGATACCCCAAGACAAAGGAGGTTACTTACCTCATCTGCTAAGAATAGCTACAATTTTTTGGTGGCCTCTTTCTCTAGCTATATCTATAGCTTTGCTACCAAACCTATTCTTAGTCTCCTTATTAATTCCTTTATCTATTAAATATTTCACTACTTCTGTATGTCCATGGAAAGCAGCTGGATGAAGGGATGTCTCGCCATCATTATCTGCAGCGTTCTTGTTGGCTCCTTTATCTATTAAGTATTTGACTATTTCTATATGTCCGTTTCTAGCAGCTAAATAAAGAGCAGTACGACCATGCTTCTCTGTGGCTTCTTTATTAACTCTTTTATCTATTAAGTATTTGGCTACTTTTGATCTACCTCTATCAACAGCTATGTGAAGAGGCGTATAACCAAAAACATCAGTTTTAGCCTCTTTGTTAGCTCCTTGCTCTATTAATAGTTCAACTAATTCTCTATAGTTAGTTTCTACAGCTGTATGAAGGAGTGTATAACCAGTATTATCTGTAGTGTATTTGTCAGCTCCTTGAGCTACTAAATATTGTGCTACTTTTTTATTTTTATAAAAAGTAGCTGTATGAAGGGGAGTAGAACCAATATTAGTTTTAGCGTCTTTATTAGCACCTTCTTCAATTAAATACTTGACTATTTCTAGCTCGCCAGTACAAGCAGCTTCATGAAGAGGTGTCTCACCATTATTAGTTTTAGCGTCTTTGTTAGCTCTTTTATTGACTAAGCATTTCACTACTTCTATATGGCCGCCTCTAGCAGCTATATGAAGAGGTGTATAACCATGATCAGTAGTTTTAGCCTCTTTGTCAGCTCCTTGATCTATTAGTAGTTCAACCAACTCTCTATTGTCATGAACAGCACCAGCAGCTATATGAAGGGGAGTCCAATCATACCTGCCTTTAGCTTTAACAGCAGAGGGGTCTTTCATTATTAACTCGGTTATAGCTGGAACATAAGCTTTTCTAATAGTGCTTACTGACAAGTATTGTATACTATTACTATCCATATTGTGTATATCTATACCCAACTTTTCTAAACGCTCATTTAAGAATATAGCCGTTTGTCTAATAGCCAAATGTAAAGGTGTGGCTCCTTCATGGTTCCGTCTAAAGCCTGATGAATTGAGTAAATCGGTAATGTATCTTCTAATCTTTTGATCTTCCTCTTTGATTATTTGAGCATTTAAGCTGCTTGTTCCTATAGATACTTGTTCTGTATTTCGACTACTTGTGTTTTCTTCTCTTTGATTCTCATCCTCAAGTCTCTCTTTTCCTTTTTTGTTAATCTTATGATCCTTTTTCTTTGATTCAGTGTTCTGTGTTTGAAAGTCTTGTATCAGCTTACGCAGATTATGGTTAGGGATTAATTCAGTGCTAGATAGTCGTTCTCTTGTCATAGGACTATTGAGGTTGCCTCTAGCAAACCATTCTTGTATGGCTGACATCTCATAAGTATGCCCATCTGCGACAACAACAGGCTTTTCCATAAGTTCTTGTGTGATCGGGCACAAAAATTCGTTAGGTATATCATTGTTGTCTTGGTACAATGCTTCTTCTTCCTCTTCTTCTGCTTCCTCTTCTCCTTCTTCCTCTTCTCCTTCTGGCATACCTCCTTTCAAGCCAACACCCTTATAAATAACTAAATATGCTGGCTGCTCGCCTTTGTCTAATTGAAGGTGAATACGACGCTCTTGTGCTTTTGTATCTAAGCTAGATAAAGTAGCCAGTTCTGTTCCTTGTTCAATATATGCCTTTACTCTTTTATATGTTTTACTAAACCCTTGGGGTGCATTAACTATTACATCTGCTTTTAATTCGCCTGCTTCTTGATAAAAATTAACAGCATGGCCTCCTTGCGCCGTTAGTTCCTGACCAACTAAAGTATTAATGTTTGTTTGTAAAATGATAGGTTGAGCATGGGCTTGTATAGATGTTGCTCGCTCTTCAGTAAAAACATTTAATTCATCATTACAGCTTTGTAAAAGTAAGCTTACAAGCAGAGCATAAGCTATATGTTGATAAAACAGTGTATACTTTTTTTTCATCATTATTTAAAGGTTAGTTGATAGAGGGAGTTATATTAGTATATAATGAGCTTATCTGCAAATTTCAAGCTCAGAATTAATGCACATTCTATAATTTGAATATTTAAATTATAGCTGACCGATGGTGAAGAAAAAGTAACAAGAAGTAAACTGTCATCTATTAACATTATAATGCTTTATTTTATAAGACTGTAATATTCGACAATTTTTATGGCTTTTGATAGGCTCTGCCTTTAGAATATTTTATCTCAAGAAGCACCTTTTTTAAGACACATAAGCCTCCAACTTATGGTCCTTTTTTAAAGCAAGGGCAATAACCATTACCTCTGTGTGGGAAGGGCCGGTATTCCAAGCCAAAGATTAAAGAATATTAGACCTGCTGCGATTTCTATGACTCTAGCAAATTTTTAGAGAGATTTTTTTTACTAAACCTTAAGTCTAAGGGAAACTTAAATAAATAACCTAAGTTGCTAGCTAAAAAAAGCTTTGTTGATTTGCAAAGCTAACAAGAACAAGAGTATTTTGATCAGAAAGCCTTGGAAGGTAACAGCATGAATCTTCCTTAAGAAGAGGCCTTTAATGCCGTTAATGCTTGTCTCTATTACTTTTCGCATGCGTTCTTTGAGATAAGCTAGGCAAGGGGGGGCTGTCGGTGAGCATTAACTTTACGCTGAGAGTAAATCTTAATACCCTCATCAGCTAACATATCTTCCACTTGGTAGTTAGTATAAGCCGAGTCAGCATAGAGTGCGCTTCCAGTAGGCAAATAAAAAGTCAACTCGTGCAATGCTTTTAGATCTGCTTGGCTGCCAGGCACCATTGAAAACTCAACTGATATGCCACTACTAGTGGTAATAAGCTGCACTTTAATGCCATAAAAGTAACGTCTCATAGAGGCTTGGTAACCTCTGTAAGCCTGACTTTTTAACAGCTTGCATCTGCTAATTCATATGTTATCACAGACAGGAATGGGAAAGGAGCTCAAACAGTTGGCTACTTGTTTGCTATGAGTGCCTATTGCTAAAAAGATCGTAGTTATTTGTTTTCCTATAGCGTGCAAGCGACGATTGTATCTACTCTTATGGAGCATATTAGGGATAAGGCTAGTGGAATGCACAAACGAGGGTGCTTTGTCAAGATGTCCGCCAAAGTACAAAGCTGCGACAATAGCTGTTGTTAGGACTTCTGTATCTGGCAATTTCCTTTTTTATTCTCTTGGTGGTGCAAAAGTTTGAGTAGTTCGTCAATAAATGAGTATATTGCTATTGATTGATCAATCATATAAGAATATCCACAATTTCTTGATAGCCTTTATCACTAGCTAGATCTATAGCTTTGCGACCTTTCTTATTTTTAGCCTCTTTGTCAGCTCCTTTATCTATTAAGAACTGGACTACTTCTATGTGCCCCTTAAAGGCAGCTATATGAAGGGGGGTACAGCCAGCAATATCTTTAAAACCTGTCTCGTCCTAAAAAAAGTTTACAAGTTATTAAATAAATACTACTATAAATTTACACTTCAAATTTAGTCCTGCAAGAGGTTTACAAGTTCCAAATTTTTCTGATAATAATTTTTCCATAATCTGTCAGTTTTAACAGTTGTACTAGCATGATGAACTTGGTTAGGAGTAAGGTTGCTAATACTCATATGTGGTCTATCATCATTATATAGCTTGACAACCTTTTGCAAGATTTCTTTTGCTTCTTGGATAGAGGACACTTGATAATTAGCAAGATATTCCTCTTTGATAATTCCATTGACACGCTCGGCTACAGCATTCTCGAGAGGATCTCCATTATTATTCATACTGATTTGTATTTGGTAGGCCTCTAATAGCTTGACATAAGCATTACTACAATATTGCGTACCCCTGTCGCTATGATGAATGAGATTAAAATGGCTCTCTGTACTTTTAAGAGTGGAGAGAGCCATTTGTAGAGCTTGGATGCTTTCTATAGCTTCTAAGCTTTGAGCAAGTTGATAGCCCACTATTTTATGAGAATAAGCATCTGTTATCAAGCTAATATACCAATATTTGCCTGCTATATCCCAGTAGGTAATATCACTCACCCACAACTGATTAGGTCCTGTTGGAGTAAAGTTTATGATCTGGTTAGGATATTTTTTAAATCGATGTAGGGATTGGGTTGTTTGTATATACCTTTTCCTTCTTCTAATCAGTAAATAATGGGCAGCTAACAGATTAAACAAACCATCTCTTCCTAGCTTAATACCATGTAATTTCATAAACGGTTGTAGTTTAAGATATAGTTTACGACCACCCATGCTAGGATATTTTACTCTAAGCTCTTTTACTTGTTTGATGATTAATTCTTCTGCTATACGTGTAGCTTTTTCTTTTTGTTTGTATTGATAATAAGCCTGTCTACTAATACCAAACCATTCACATATGTTGGCTAAGTTTATGTGTGGGAAGTTACTCCTGATTCTTTCTATGATTTGGTATTTTACTTTTTTCTGATAGGTATATTAAATTCTTTTTCAGCTATATCTATCATAGTTGAATAAGCAACTGCTCGTATTTGGGTTAATTGTAGCTCTTTTTCAAGTGCTGCTATTCTATCTTGTAGCTCTGCCATACTGAGCTCTTGCGTTGATGATGTTTGGGTGATTGTTAATTTATTCTTTGGCATCAGAGCATTCTTTATAACAATTCTAGCATCATTTTTAGTAACAATGGTTTTGTTTGTTGTATCTACATTGGAATAACCTAACTCTCGCATCCAAGTAAGCAAATTACCGTGTTCTTCCTTTTGCCCAGTATACTTTTGCCAAATTTCTCTTTTCGTGCATCCACTCTGGAGATACTCTTGAATGATGTACTCTCTTTCTGATTGACTAAAATACTTAGCTGATTTTGGGAACATTATCCTTTCCCCACTTTGTCCTAATATAACTTTACTTTTTCTGTTTTTGTCCATCTTTATCTTTTGGTTTGTGTAAACCTATTTCAGGACAAGACAATAATTGCTTACCTTTTTTATCTTTACCACTCCCCATCAACCCTGCATCCTTATAGATAATGACTCTGGTAGGGTTGCCACTTTGGCTTAATTGGAAATGGATACGGCGCCTTTGAGATTGGTTGTCTAAAACCAATCTAGCTACATCTGTTCCTTGTTCTAGTAATACTTCTACTCCTTGATAGGTCTTACTAAATCCTTGAGGTGCATTCATCTCGACATTTGCCTTTAATATGCCTGCTTCTTGATAACAGGTAACAATATCTCCCCCTTGGGCTGTTAGTTCTTGATCTAATAAAGGCTCAATATTGATTGGTAGTAGGGTTGCTTGAGCATGAGTTTGGACAGATACTGTTTGCACTCCTTCTATAGGTACCAGTGGATTATTATCTAAACCTCCACAATTTTGTAGAGATAAGCTTACAAATAAAACATAAGCTATATGTTGCTGAAACAGTGTATATTTTCTTTTCATAGGTTTATTTGAGATCATAGTAAGGGCTTTGTAGTAAGTTATGCTTGCTTATTTTTCAAACTTAAATCCCCCGATAACTATATACGTTGAATGTCTAAAGTAATAAGATGATTCTACACAACGGAACGCTTTTATCTCTGGCTGCTGGGCATTTGTACTGTAACTAGAGAACTTAGTAAATTTCTGTATAACATTTTAGCTTTTTATGCTGATATCCAGCTATAACCTATTTCTAAAAGGGAAATAAAGTGATTCTATGTGCTGCATACAGTAAAAGCATATGCTCTTTCTTAAATTTTAAGATATACTGCATTCAAACATTTAATCAGAATTTTATTATTGTATATTTGCAACTTAACTAACTATATAGCTATTGTCTCATATGTTTACACAAATTGTTTCACTCTTTCTAGCGTCTTTACTAGGAGGATTTGTGGTATTAATGTTACCGAAACTAAAACCTTCTACATTTAACTTTCTGTTGGTATTTGTTGGTAGCTATCTATTCTCTCTCACTATCTTACATCTACTTCCAGACTTGCTTGCTTTTGAAACTTCAACACATTTTATTGGCTTTTATGTGTTGGTAGGTTTCTTTTTGCAATTACTTTTAGGTATGTTCAGTAAAGGAGTAGAACATGGTCATACGTACGAGTCTCAACTTCATGAGTACCATGGAGTCTCTGCTACAGCATTATTTATCTCTTTATGTGTACATGCTTTTTTAGACGGTGTTATTTTAAGTAATGCTACACTCGCAGTTTGTTCTCATTCGCATGTAGCTACTAATACACGATTATTGGTTGGTATAGTACTCCATAAATCTTCTGAAGCTTTTGCTTTAGTGAGTGTTCTGCAAGGAATTATACATAAAAGGCGAGCGGTCTTTGGTTACTTATTTGGTTTTTCTTTTGCTTCTCCGCTAGGGTTATGGATCAGTAAGTATTGTAGCCAAAGCCTCTTATTTAACCAAAAAGTTTTTGTTGCCTTAGCTGCTGTGGCAGTTGGTAATTTACTTCATATTTCCACTACTATATTTTTTGAATCTAGCCCGCATCATCGAATAAACGTTAGAAGATTATTAGCTATTGTGGCAGGCGTTGGTCTAGTAATGATGTTAGAGTATTTTTTGTAGATTGTAGTCATATTTAGCTACTATAAGATTATTGATTATTATATCCTAATCTTTACCTATGATATGGACGAGCAAATACATCAACTTTAAGTAAATATTTGTAGAGGTTAGTATAAAGCATTTTTACTAAATGATATAGGTAATGATGGATAAAGAGCAGGCTAAAAAAGAAATAAAAAGGCTGACTGCGTTGGTTGTCTACCACAATAAGCTATACTATGAAAAAGCTAAGCCTGAAATATCAGACTATGATTTTGATCAGCTTTTAGAAAAGCTTATAGCACTTGAAAACCAATATCCTGATCTTAGACTACCTAATTCTCCTACCCAACGTGTAGGCGGAGAATCTTCTAAGAACTTTGCAACAGTTTATCATCAGTATCCTATGCTCTCTTTGAGTAATACTTACTCAGCAGAAGAGGTTATGCAATTTGTAAAGCGTGCTCAAAAGCAGCTTCCGGGAGCTACTATAGAATTCTTTTGTGAGCTTAAATTTGATGGTGTTGCTATTAGCCTTTTATATAAAGAAGGAGAATTAGATAAAGTTGTAACGCGTGGAGACGGTGTTAAAGGTGATGATATTACTGAAAATGCTAAGCAAATACCTAATATTCCACAAATAATCGAGCATAAAGATCTGCCACCAGCATTTGAAGTAAGGGGAGAGGCCTTCATGTCACTAGCTGATTTCGAAAAATTAAATAAAGATAGGCTAGCACATGGGCTGGAACCCTTAGCTAATCCCAGAAATGCTACTGCAGGTACTCTTAAAACACTTAAGGGTACAGGGCCCAAAAGATCGTTGGACTGCTATATGTATTCTTTGTTGTCTACGGATATGGATTTGCCAACCCATGAAGTATGTATTCAATGGCTAGAAAAGTGTGGTTTTCATGTTTCTCCTACTTATAAAAAATGCCAAACTCTGGAAGAGGTAATGGCTTATATTAAATATTGGGAGTCTGCTAAAAGCTCACTTCCTGTTGCTATAGATGGGGTAGTAATTAAAGTAAATGATACGCTTCAGCAGAATAAGCTAGGCTTAACTGCTAAAAGCCCTCGCTGGGCTATTGCCTATAAATATAAACCAGAGAATGTAGCTACTATACTAGAATCTGTAGATTATCAAGTAGGTAGAACAGGAGTAATTACGCCAGTAGCTCATTTAAAGCCTATTCTTTTGGCAGGTACTATTGTTAAAAGAGCCACTTTACATAATGCAGGTGAGATTCAGCGTCTAGACCTTCACTTAGGTGATACAGTTTTTATAGAAAAGGGGGGTGAAATTATACCTAAGATAACAGGTGTAGATGTAAGCAAAAGAAATCTGGGTAGCGAGCCTGTAAAATTTGTAACACATTGTCCTGCATGTGGCACTGAGTTAATAAAAAGATATGAAAAGCCACTATACTATTGTCCCAATACAAAAGGTTGTCCTTATCAACTACAAGGATTGCTCAAGCATTTTGTGCATAGAAAAGCTATGGATATCCGCTCTATTGGCAAGCAGACTATAGAAATGTTGATTAATAGGGGCTTGGTGCATACACCAGCCGACTTATATTTGCTCAGATATCAAGATATACGTTCTTTAGAAGGTTTTAAAGACTTGGCTACTCGCAATGTACTAAGTGGTATAGAGAGCTCTAAACAACGTCCTTTTGAACGCGTTTTATTTGCTCTAGGAATTAGACATGTGGGCGAAGTAATTGCCGATAAAATTACGCAGTATTATACTGATATAGATACTTTATCTAATGCTACTGTAGAGGATTTAATCGCTATTCCTTTTATTGGCATAGAGATTGCCCATAGTGTAACCAACTATTTTGAAAACCCTGAAAATTTAGCACTCATAGATGCACTTAAGCAAGCTGGTTTGCAGTTAAGCAGGCCTCAGCTAGCAACTGTTTCTGCCACCCAGTCGCTACCACTATTAGGAAAAACTTTTGTAATTTCAGGTACCTTTCAGCGTTTCGAAAGAGAAGAGTTAAAAGAGTTGATCAAAAAGAAAGGAGGGGGGATACTAACTAATATCTCGGCTAAACTAAACTATTTGATAATAGGTGAAAATCCTGGTCCTAGTAAAGTAGCACAAGCGCAAGCGCTAGGTATTTCTACCATCAATGAAACGGAAATCTTACAAATGCTGGAATTATGATTTCTTTTTTTAAAGATAAATTAAAAGATAAACTTTTAGCTTTATATACTCGTTACTCCAAACAGTATAAAAAGAGGATACCTATTATTACTAATAGCCAAGTACCTTTGGCAATAGGTTTGATATATACAGTAGAGGTAGATAATCCAGAAAAAACTGAAGCTGTATTACGTGCTATAGAAAAAATAAAAGCTAGTGGTAAGCAAGTTAAAGTGTTATGCTATCTACCTACCCACCAAATGAATCCTAACATAAAATTTAAGGCTTTTTCTAAGCAGGATATCAATTTACTAGGAAATACCAAAAATCGGGAGTTAAATGATTTTTTAAAAACTCCATTTGAACACTTATATCATCTAGACCTAACCAGTGATCCTGTGTTAGACTATATCATTACTATCTGTAACGCTAAATGTAAGATTGGAAATTTTATGGTTGGAAGAAATACTATATTTGATATACTTTTTAAGGGGCTTGTTGAAACAGATAAAAAATTTACGTTTGATAGTTTAATCAGCAAGATGCTTAACTATATGCAACTGTTACAAGTATGATAGAAAAATTAAAAGGAATAGGGGTGGCGCTAGTGACACCGTTTGATGAAAAACTACAAGTTGATTTTGAAGGATTGTCTAAGTTGTTACAGCTAAATACGGCAGGGGGCGTAAACTATTGGGTGGTACATGGTACTACGGGAGAAGCTGCTACTACAACATCTAGAGAAAAAAAAGAAATACTCGGATTTATACAAGCCAATAACCCTAATGCTATACCTATTGTATATGGACTTGGAGGAAATAATACCAATGATCTAATGGGGCAAATAGAAGAAATGGATTTTAATGGTATTGATTTTGTCATGGCTGTAAGTCCATATTATAATAAACCATCTCAAGAAGGTATTTATCTACATTATAAAATGTTGGCAGACGTTTGTCCGGTGCCTATATTATTATACAATGTGCCTAGCAGAACAGGCTCTAGCATAGCTCCTGAAACTGTTATTAGATTAAGTGCGCATCCTAATATAATAGGTATCAAAGAAGCTTCTGGTAACTTAGTAAGTTGTATCGAAATAGCTAGAAAAAAACCAGCGGATTTTCTACTTATTTCAGGCGATGATGTTTTAACGGTGCCTATTATGTCTATAGGTGGTGTAGGCGTCATATCTACGCTAGCAAATGCTTTTCCTAAACAAATGGCTGCCATGGTACAAGCTGCACGTAATAAGGATTTTCAATTGGGTGCCGAATATCAGTTTGAATTATTTCCTTTGCATCAACTAATAGCACAAGGTGGTAATCCAGTAGCTACTAAACAAATGTTAGCAGCATTAGGCATTTGTAGAAACTATGTAAGGTTACCTTTAACTCCACCTGATACACTATTTATCGAACAGATGCAAGCTGTTATGCGGCCTTGGCTATATAAGGTATAATTTACTTATGTATCTGATATAAAAAGCATGTATTATTATATCCTATTTTAAATTGAAGTAGGACACACCTGTTTGTAGAGTAGGTGCCTTAGCCTATATACTGAATAATATAGTAGCTAAGGCTAAAAACTGATACTTATTTTACTGAGATTCTATTTCTAAACTATCCGCATCTGTTATAGCGTTAGGATCGCCATTTTTTTCTTCCTCTAAGATATTATCATTTGATTGATTAGTATCCTCTGCAGTAGGAATGTTAGATTGTAAATCAGATTCTATACTCAGCGTACTGCTGTCAGAATAGATTTCAGCAACATCCGGTATAGGCTTATCTCCTATAATAGGTTCATCTATTTTAGGCTCAACATCTATTGTATGCGGGTTGGCTTCTACCACCCATATATGAATAGGATCTCCTAAATTTACTTGGCTACCTACCTTAGGTTGTTGCTGGAAAATTGTTCCGGCTTGTAGCAAATCAATATATTCATAAGCTGTTTTTCCAACACACATGCCCGCATCTAAAAGTAATAGCTCAACTTCTTCTGCTGGCATACCTATTAAGTCAGGAACTACTACCAAGTTTTTATTCAATCCAGCACCCACTATTAAATCAATTTTAGAGCCTTGTGGAATTCGTGTGCCTGGATCAATAGGTTTTCCATTATACCATTGCTCTAATACTGCATTTTTTGCAATATCAGTAACATATGTAATAGTATTATAAGCAAGTCCTCTACTTTTTAGAGTAATATGTGCATTTCTTACAGAGCCATCTACTAAGTTAGGCATAACTACTTCCGGTGGCTGTGCAGCATTAAGTGTAATATAAATGCTTCTTCCTTCTTTAACATGTGCACCAGGCTTAGGATATTGTTCTAGTACTACAGAAGGTGGATAGCTAGGTAAATAGATAATATCTTCAGTAAGCTTGTAACGCAAATGCCGTGTAGCCAAAATTTCTTTTAGCTCTTCAATAGGTATGCCTTTAAGATTAGGTACTGTAATGGCTTGTCCATGTTTGGTAATAGCAGGAAGACCCCATTGGAAAAATATCCATATCAAGCCACATAAAATACCTGATATAAGTCCTACATGTAAAAACAAAATGGCAATCAATTTTTTTATCCTTTTTGATGACATAATAAAAGACATTATATGGTTGCTATACGAGCTTTTTTATACCCATATTGAATAATAGTATGTATAAAATCAAAGGGCCTATAACCGTTTATAGCACATTGGTGAAAAATACAAGTAGCAGGTGTAAGTGCTGGTAAAGTATTAATTTCAATAATCCAAGTTTCTATGTGTGTAGGATATATTTTTACCATAGTATCAATACGAGCATATCCTTCAATGTCTACTAGTTGTGCTACCTTTTGTAAATCTTCTTTAACTTTTGTAGAAATAGCAACATTTGTAGTAACATCTGGATGAAATCTAGCTGGCGTAATATTTTGTCCTTCGCCTGCTAAAAACTTTTCTTCAAGCGATAGTATATCTCCTGTGGCAACTACTTCAGAAGGTTCAAACATTTCATATTGCCGATTTCCTTGTTCATCTAAATGTGTTAGAAGTCCTCCTGTAATTTCCAAAAAATGGGTGGCTGTTCCCTTTTCTATTAGATCTTCTACTAAAAATTGTTGATAATTAGGAAAAGCTGCATTTGGCTTTAGTCCTAGCATCTGTGTCAGGTTAGTAGGTTGGTTAAAGTCTGTTCTAAATATATTCTCTGCATAAGCTGTAAACATGTCTCTGTTCTGAATTTTAAGTACAGCTACACTACAGCCATCATCTACAGGTTTGACAATAAATGGATATTTAAAAGTGGCTTCAATAGTCTCTATAGTTGCTGATGTATTGTTTTTCCATTGGTCTATTGTAACCACAGCTTGATTGGCTACATATACACCATGTTCATGTAAAAAGCGGTTAGTAGCAAATTTATCAATGGTAAGGCTTGTGGTTGCTACCCCTGAACCATTATAGGGCAACCCATGCTGTTCCAAAATAGCTTGCAAAGTCCCATCTTCTCCTGGTCGCCCGTGTAAAGCAATAAAAACACTGTCTACTAAATGTGCTAGTTCTTGGTAGGTTATAGCTGTAGGCTGCATGGTAAATGAACCTACATACTTTTTAATAATTGAATCTATGGCTGGCTCTTCAGCCCAGTTGGTTGAATTGTCTATAGTAGGAGGAATATGCTTGAGTCTTTCATGGATATCGTCAGCACTATCTTTCAGCAAAATATGAATAGGTAAAATAAATAGTGAATGTTGTAGGGGTGAACCAGTCAAAAAAATAGGAATAGGTATGTATGTTCCAGAAGAAGCCAGTTTTTCGTATACATTTCTCCCGCTTTCTACAGAAATATGGCGTTCAGCTGAAAAGCCACCCATAATAATACCTATGCGCATATTGTTAGTATAATATAAATGATAAAAGTTTTTAACTATTGAGGCATGAACAAAGATAATAACTGAACAACTAGATAGATAATTTGTTAAGAAGATACTTATAAGTTTTATGTACTAATCCCTTGAAAATTACTTAATATATCTTATATTTTAAATAGTGTTTAACATAAACAAGTATCAACTTATTCAACTCTATTTTTTTATGGTAAAATTGAAGATTAAGCCGGTTAATGTGCGAAGACAGGTATATACTTTATTTTTTTTAATGCTGGTACTACTACATACCAGTTGTGGTGAACGTCCAGAAGAAGATGCCACCGTAAATGCACAAAAAGAACTTAATGAACAGCTTCGGAATGATGATCCTCAAACACGATTTAAAAAAGCACTTCGAGCAATAGGTGATACCTCAGATAACGACAAAGATCAAAGAGAAGGATTTGCCAACGAGGCTTTAAAGATTATAAAAGACGATCTAAAAGATCTAAATACAGACGAAGGATCTTTCGAGAATGCATTAAATCTTGTATTAGATGCCATGAAGAAAGTTTCCAATGGAGCTGACGTACTAAGAGTCCTTGATGGTTCAATTATTAAAAAGTATATAGAGATGTTTGAGGTTCTTTATAAGAAAGGGGTTAGACTAAACGATAAAATATTAAATCCTCTTACAGTTAGCGCAACAAGCGATGATGGAATAGAAATTCTATACTATCCTTTGGTAGTTTTGGGTGCACTAAAATCTGATAAAAAAGTTCCATTTAAACAGCAGGGTACTGTTAGGGAACATGTGCCTATTTTATGGTGGACACTTAGGAATACACAGTTAAATATGGCTCTTACAAAAGAAATGGTAAAAATCTTGGTGAGGCCTAAAAATCCGGAAGGGACTGAAAATATTGTACCTATGATCAATGAGATTGATACAATTCCACCTAGACCTGGATATGATAAAGATAGTGAAAAAAAATTAACGCCTGCTATGTATGTGGCGTATCATGAGCATACAACCTCTGTTGAGAGTAATGCTGATGATATTGTTGAAATGTTTAAGTATTTCTTAGATAATCCTGGGATTAAGTTGCTTGAGAAACCAAAAAAAGAGAGTTCAGATGTAGATGTGTTAGAGTTAAACGGCGTGCCACTTTTAAGTTTTATAGTATTTAATGCTACAAGCGATGCAGTAGTGTTTCAGGATAGATGGTTGGCAGTATTAGATAAGGCACTTCAATCGGGGGATTTGCGTGTTCCAACAAATCATAATAAAAATTCTATCAAAAGATACATAGAACTGTATATAGATCCATATATAAATCAAGAAGGAAGTAGTCTAAACGAAAATAAACAGAAAAGGCTAAAAGAGGTACGCACTAAATTAGAGAAATATATTGGCGAAACTATTCCTCCGACTAAGCTTAAAGCACCTCATAGTGGTAATGGAAATGGCAATCCACAGGACAATAACAAGAAGCAAAAAAAGAATAATAAGGGTAAAAAAGGTAACAGTTAAACAAGCCATTAGATAGATTAGTAGTAATTAGTCAGAAGTCTTTCTTAACCAGGTTAATAATGAAAGATTTTTGGCTATTTACTTTTAAAAACTAGCTATTATCATGCTACAACTATGTACACTTAATATCCTAGCTTGCCACGTATTGTAGACAGCGTTTCAGTAGCTACAACACTTGCTTTAGCTTCTCCGGACATCAGTATTTTTTCCAGATTGCTTATGTCGGTTATATATTGAGCGAATTTTGCTCTGGCAACAGCAAATCTTTCTAAAATAGTAGCAAAAAGTGCTTCTTTAGCTTGACCATAGCCATACCCGCCTGCTGTATAATTTTTGTGCATGGTAGCAATATCTGCTGGGTTAGCTAACAAACTATACAGTTTAAAAACAATGCAGCTATCTGGATTTTTAGGCTCTGCAACAGACTTGCTGTCTGTTTGTATTCGCATAACCAGCTTTCGGAGTTCTTTTTCTGGTAAAAATATATCAATAGTATTATGATATGATTTACTCATTTTCTGTCCGTCTATGCCAGGAACGGTTGCTATAGAGTTATCTACTAACGCCTGGGGCAAATGAAATACAGGACCATATTGATGGTTAAAGCTGGTGGCAATATCACGAGTAATCTCTAAATGTTGTAGCTGATCTTTTCCAACTGGTACTATATCTGCATGATATAGTAAGATGTCTGCTGCCATCAGTATGGGGTAGGTAAATAAGCCAGCACTTACCATTGACATGCGTTCTGCTTTATCTTTAAATGCATGTGCATTGGCTAGCATAGGGTAGGGGGTAAAACAGCTTAAATACCATACTAGCTCGCATACTGCTGGTACTTTAGATTGCCTATAAAAGGTAACTTTTGCTGGGTCAAGGCCCAAGGCGAGCCAAGCAGCAGCAGCAGCGTATACATAATTTCTTCTTTCTTGAGGATCTTTAAGAGTAGTAAGGGTATGTAAGTCTGCCAGAAAGATAAAAGTGTCATTGATCGGGTTGGCAGCAAATTCTAAAGTAGGTAACATGGCACCCAGTACATTACCTAAATGGGGCCTGCCTGTACATTGAATGCCTGTGAGTATGCGTGGCATAATTATCAAATATAATTAGTTGTTTTTAAAGAATTTATACGTATAAGTGGCAACTCTTCCCATAGACAATCCAGCTAGTAGGCCTGAGCTAGCCATCTTAAAACAGTTTACTGGTAAGGTAAAAAAAGCAGGATGTACAGCATGCATATAGCCCCAAAAGTAATTTAATACAAAAATACTTATTAGTAGAAAAAGAGTAATATAGCCACCTGGTAGTATAATCGACTTTGTAGAGCGATCGATTATAAGGTGTGTATTTCTAAAAAATAGCCAACCCATTAATCCACCCAATACAAAAAAAGCACAATAACTATACCATATGGTTGGTTGCATAATATTAGGTTGCTTAAGTAGGCTAGCTACAGATAATGCAGTAATAATAAGTGGAAGTATAAATAATTTAGGAAGCCATATCGTTTGTGGCTTGATAGCTTTAATGCCTGTATAAGTCAAATACCATAAGAGAATCCATACCTTAAGGGGCGTGCCTGTAAGTATATTAATAATATAGTTCATGTTTATAAAAAGTTATTTATATAATAGCTTAGATTACAATATTAACCATTTTGTAAGAAATGACAATAACCCTTTTTATCTGTTGTCCTTGTATCCATTTTTGAATACTTTCATGAATTAATACTTGCTCCTCTATTTGTTTTTGAGGCATGTTAACAGGGAAATTAATTTTAGCACGTACTTTACCATTAATAGCAACTGGGTATTCGTAAATTTCTTCTTGCAAGTATATTTCCTCATATGGTGGGAAAGGAGCTTGTGTAATACTATACTGATGGCCTAGTATTTCCCAAAGTTCTTCAGCCAAATGCGGAGCAAAAGGAGCTAATATAAGTACTAAATTGGTTAGTGCCTCCCGATTATTACACTTAAGGGCTGTAAGTTCATTAACACAAATCATTAAGTTGCTTACTGCTGTATTAAAAGTATATCGTTTAATATCTTCTTCTATTTTCTTAATAGCCTTATGTATAGCCTTTTGTGCTTCCTTGGTAGGTGCTTCATCAATAGCTCCGAACCCTTTTTCTGAGTGAAATAATCTCCATATTTTAACTAAAAACCTAAATATACCTTCTATACCATGCATGTCCCAAGGCTTAGCTTGTTCAATAGGTCCTAAGAACATAGTATATAACCTTAAAGTGTCTGCTCCGTATTGCTCAACTACTGTGTCTGGGTTTACTGTATTATATTTTGATTTAGACATCTTTTCCACCTCACTACCACATATATATTGCCCGTTTTCCAATACAAAAGTAGCGTTCTGCAAATCAGGGCGCCAGTTTTTAAATCTTTCGAGGTCTAGGATATTGTTTTTTACTAACTGAATATCAACATGCATCGCAGTGGTATCATATGCGTGTCGTAAGTTATAGCTTACAAACTGATTGGTTCCTTTAATTCTATACGCAAAGCTAGACTTACCTTGTATCATCCCTTGGTGAATAAGCTCTTGAAAAGGTTCTTCTACATTCACATACCCTAAGTCATATAAAAATTGAGTCCAAAATCGTGCATAAAGTAAATGACCTGTAGTGTGTTCTGCTCCGCCTAAGTATAAGTCTACTGCTTGCCAGTAATTCTGTGCTGTTGAGTCTACCAAGCTTGCTTTATTATTAGGATCCATATATCGGAAAAAATACCAGCTAGACCCTGCCCATCCTGGCATGGTGCTCAGCTCTATAGGATAGCCTTCTTTGGTTTTCCAATTAGGAGCATGACCTAACGGAGGTTCTCCAGTAGGGGTAGGTTTAAAGTTTGTTAGAGATGGTAGCTCTAAAGGAAGTTCTTCAACTGGAATAGGATATGGTATATTATTTTTATAGTAGATAGGAATAGGTTCTCCCCAATAGCGTTGCCTGCTAAATATAGCATTACGTAGTCGATAGGTAGTTTTTTGCTTTCCAATACCTAAGGACTCTAACTTTTGTATTACTTGTTTAGTAGCTTCCTGTATAGAAAGACCATCCAAGAATTGAGAATTAAATAAACTGCCTTCTTTTGCTTCATAAGCTGATTGGGCAGTGTCTCCTCCTGCTACTACTTGTATAATAGGTAATTGAAAATGTTTTGCAAAGGCATAGTCTCGGCTGTCATGTGCAGGTACACCCATTACAGCTCCTGTTCCATAGCCTGCTAACACGTAGTCTGCTATCCAAATAGGTAAGGGCTGCTTAGTAAAAGGATGAATAGCATAAGCACCTGTAAACATACCAGTAACATGATTAACATCCGCTAGTCGATCTCTTTCAGACCGGTTAGTAGCTTGAGTAATATAAGTATCTATAGCAGCTTGTTGCGTATCTGTACTAATTAGCTTAGCTAATGGATGTTCCGGAGACAGTGCTAAATAGGTAACACCAAATAAAGTGTCGGGCCGGGTAGTAAATACAGGAATAGTATACTCTTGACCATTGACTATTACTGTAAAGTTAACTTCAGCACCTGTTGACTTTCCTATCCAGTTACGTTGCATTTCTTTGGTAGACAAAGGCCATTTTAGATAGTCTAAGCCTGCTAGTAGTCTATCTGCATACGCAGTGATACGCAAACTCCATTGCTTCATTTGTTTACGTATAACAGGATATCCGCCTCGTTCTGAAAGTCCATCTTTTACTTCTTCATTGGCTAATACGGTTCCCAATTCAGGGCACCAGTTAACAGTGGTATCTTCTAAAAATGCTAAACGATAGGCAAGTAAATGCTGTTGTTTAGACTCTTCATCCATTGCTTGCCATTCTTTGGCAGTAAATAAAGACACTTCTTTATCACAGCTAGCTTGTACTTGTTGATTGCCTTGTTGGTCAAATAAGGTTATAAGTTCATCAATAGGCCGAGCCTTTTGTAGAGATATATCATACCAACTATTAAACAATTGTATAAAAATCCATTGTGTCCATTTATAATAAGCTGGCTCGCATGTGCTAATGCATCTGTCCCAGTCATAAGAAAGTCCTAACTGGCGAAGCTGTTGCTTATAGCGCTCTATATTTTTAGCAGTAGTTATAGCAGGATGTTGTCCTGTTTGAATAGCAAATTGTTCTGCAGGTAAACCGAATGCATCGAACCCCATTGGATGAAGTACCTGGTATCCTTTGCTTCTTTTATACCTAGCCACAATATCCGAGGCAATATAGCCCAATGGGTGGCCTACATGGAGTCCCTCACCAGAAGGGTAAGGAAACATATCTAAAATGTAGTATTTGGGCTTGTTAGGTTCTATGGTTGTACGAAAGGTTTGGTTATTTTTCCAGTATTGTTGCCATTTCTGCTCAATGGCTTTAAAATCATAATGACTCATGCCTATCTGTTATACTGCTATAAGTTGGTTGATAGGCAAAGATAAGTTGTTGTAAAAATTTTACCGCATACTATAAAGCTTATTCAAGTAATATAACTGTAAACTGATCATCTAGTTTTATTGTAAAAATTCTCTGTTTACCCAATGGTTCTCTTACCTTGCAATTCAGGATGGGTTAGATTTTTTTACATTTTAAATTAAACGAATATGAAAAGACTAATAACTAGAATGTATATAGTGGATAATTTTATTAATATTTGCCTATAGTTATAGAGGTAGTAAGCCGCTTCAGCTCAAGGAGGTGGATCAGCAGTGCCTAATCTAGATAAGATATAAATTGGACATAAGATAAGCTTAGATAGTTCTAAGAAAATTAAAGAAAGAAGGCAATAAGGTTTACTATAAGGTTCCAATTAGGACAAATGTTATTATTACGGCAAAGGTTACAGGTTGGCAAGGTGTAATGATAAATTGGACGCCAAATGCTACTCAACTCTCAGGAGTGGAGACATCTATGAATAAAGATGGAAGTAATACTCAACATTTCCATTATAGTAAATCTACAAAAAATGGTAAAGTGAACACTAAGTCTAGTTCAGGAAATATAGATGAACTAACTTGGAGATATACTGCTACAAAATTAGAATCTGTAGAAGTATCTGGAAAACCTCATGAGCTAGATCCTACCATTTCTAAGAATGATATTGTCCATCAAGAAAAGGTTTTTGTTATTAGTTGAAAATAAGCATTATTAATACATCAGATCTTTAAGCTATTTTGTTTGTAGTAATACTTGCTTGCACTGTTGCAATTTATGTTTTATTTTTGTATAAAATATGTTCTTTAAAATTATGGGGTCGACTGGATTTGACGATAAGTTCAGATGCAATGTAAGCATGCGAGGTGTTGTAAGTAGTACCTCTTATAACAAACTTTCGCTATATATAATTGGCAACAATCAATTAATCAGAGCTGCTGCCTAATTGATAATTAGGTAAGCAACTGTCTCGCTAACTTTTTGTTCTGCAAGGCTAGCATAGAGACATCATTTAGTAGAACTAGCTATAGTAGGTTACGTGATGCTATAGTAAAATTGAGCGCGTATAAGGATTGTTCTAAGGTCTGTAACTAACCTAGGAGCATCCCGACAATGAGATAGTTACTAAGCATGTAGAAAGCGTTGTTTTTGCTTGTTCGGACGAGGGTTCGATTCCCTCCGACTCCACTTTCTCTTTATACATCTCTTTAATAACCTTTATTACTTTTCTAAAACTATATATGAGTGATATCAATCAAAAAGGCTATCTAGCAATATTAACTGAGTCACCCAATGAAGCTGTAGTTCCTACAGAAAAACACAGAGCAAGGGCTAAATATTTTAGTATTCCTTTTGCTGTCTTTTTGGTATTGTACGTTTTTACAGGAAGTTATTTTAAAATTTACTGGTTGTATTGTAATTGGAGGGCTATTAGAAGAGCAGAAAAGCGTGATATTTCTCCATTTTGGCGCTCTATATTTGCTGCCTTTTTTATGGATGAATTCTTCCAAAATATTTTTGATTCTGCTAAAATGAAGGGTTATACTGGTTTTACAAAGTATCGGTTGTTAAATGGTTATTATGCTACTTTTTTAATACTAAGTTGGTCATTTTATTTTTTAGCAGCTTTTTCTGCAAGATTTATACTATATAACAATCTCGGTGACAGTGAGTTAGCTTCAGGTATCATTCCGCTATTTTACGTGTTAGGTAGTGTATTTTTAGTCCTTAAGATTCTATGCTTTTGGCCTGTACAAAAAGCTATCAATTTTTATCAAGACAAGGTTGAACAGGAAAATTTAACAGCGCTAGCATCTAACCCAACATCTCCTGTTATTGGATACTTTGATGTATCATCTACTCGGTTCTTAATATTTAATATATTGACGGCAAGACTATATTCACTCTACTGGGCATATAAAAATTGGCAGGCTATTAAACGAGCAGAAAATCGAAATATTGTACCTTTCTGGCGTGGTTTATTTTCAGTCTTTTTTATATACAGCCTTTTTAAAAAGATTTACCATTCTGCTAGAGAACAAGGATTTTCTAAAAGCATCCCTTATGGTCAGTTATCTATAGTCTATATATTTTTATTCTTATTTTTGATCTTCTTGGCTAGATTTGTTATTCGGTTGCCAGAATATATGTCCGAGTATTGGTATGATATATTTATTATAGGGGTTGGTGTAATATTTGATGTCCTATGCTTTCGTCCTTTGCAAAAAGCAATACACTTTTACAATAACAAAACTATCCGAAATTATAAACCAAGGCAAGGTGTTAGCCGTGGTGAGGTATTAATGCTTATTATAGGTGGACTTTACTGTATGGTATTATTAAAGGCAAAGCTTGAGGCACCTAAGAAACCTTCTTCTATGGCTTTCTCATCTAAGCTTACCCAAAATCTTATGATTTGGAAAGCTTTTCAACCTGCTTCTAAAATTTTTGAGGTCAAATTTTCAGCCCAGCCAAATTACGAGAAAGAAGAATTGACTATTGAGGGTACTAAGCTAAAAAGTACTTATGAATGTTATGAAAGTACAATTGCCCGAGGAGGTAATTATTCTGTCAGCCATAATATAGCCTATCCAGCGGATATAGAACTTACAAAAATTAGTCTTAATGATTTTGTAGAAGATATGGTTCAATCTTCTTCTAACAATAAGCTTCTTAGAGCCTATTCATAATCTTTAAAACCAGCCTTAGAAAAGCTAAATTATGCAGATGAATACTAATCCGCACTTCTTTTTTGTGTAAATACATGATTTAAACTTATAAAACTAGCATCCAATCCATAATCTCTTGGTTCATAATTTAATAGAGATCTTCTGAAACCTAAGGATTAAGCATACATGTATATATTAGGGTAAAAAGTTCAGAAATATTAATGAAAAATAGTGATATAAAAACCTTGAAACCAGAAGAATTTCGTCGCTTAACAGG
>Ga0209916_1001058_pt1 | contig 29109 bp, 28 predicted proteins | sample ThiBio_1000_plan_FD_183956 | JGI IMG/M metagenome (GOLD analysis project Ga0209916, IMG submission 183956) | Wastewater bioreactor microbial communities from Cape Town, South Africa - Thiocy_solids_2 (SPAdes) | ecosystem: Engineered > Bioreactor > Thiocyanate-remediating > Anaerobic-Aerobic ... | reverse complement strand
GCAAGCTCGATGCCTTTGCCGGCATGAACCCCGCCATCCGCGAGTCGGGCAAATGGGCGGGACAAAGTCGCCTGTCCAAGCTGGGTCATGCACTGCTACGCGCCAAGCTCTACATGCCGGCGATGACCGCCATCCGCCACAACGTGGCCGTGCGTGCCTTGTTCGATCGGCTGGTAGCCCGCGGCAAGCCACGCAAGCTCGCCTTGGGCGCGGCCATGCGCAAGCTGCTCCACATCGCCTGGGGCGTCATCCGTTCCGGCAAACTTTTTGATCCCAAAACCGCACTTGCCTGACGAGAGCCAAGACGGTATCTACCCTGTCGGGCGGTCAGAAGTTGCGGTCGCCGCCGAGGATGTCGCCCAGGCCGCCGAGGATCGAGCCCTCGCCGCGGCGCTGGCCACCGCCCTGCGGTGCCGCCGCCAGCATGCGCCCGGCCATGCGCGAGAACGGCAACGACTGCAGCCACACCGTGCCCGGTCCGGTCAGCGTGGCCAGGAACACGCCTTCGCCGCCGAACAGCATGCTCTTGATGCCGCCGACGGGACGCACGTCCATGCTCACCGTGTCGTGGAAGGCGACCACGCAGCCGGTGTCCACGTCGAGCCGTTCGCCGGCTTGCAGCTCGCGCCGCACCACGGTGCCGCCGGCGTGCACGAAGACCCAGCCGTCGCCTTCGAGCTTCTGCATGATGAAGCCCTCGCCGCCGAACAATCCGGTGAGGATCTTGCGCTGGAAGAAGATGCCCAGCTGCACGCCGCGCGCACCAGCCAGGAACGCATCCTTCTGGCAGATCAGCCGGCCGCCGTGGTCGGACAGCTTCATCGCCATCACCGTGCCGGGGTAGGGCGCGGCGAACGCGACCTTCGCCTTGCCGCTGCCGGCGTGGGTGAACACCGTGGTGAACAGGCTCTCGCCAGTGATCACGCGCTTGCCGGCGGAGAGCAGCTTGTCCATCAGGCCGCCGCCCTGGCCGGAAGTGGAGCCGTCGCCGAATACCGTGTCCATCTGCACCGCGGCTTCCTTGTACATCAGCGCGCCGGCCTCGGCGATCGCGCTTTCGCCGGGGTCCAGCTCGATCTCGACGAACTGCATGTCGGTGCCGACGATGCGGTAGTCGATCTCGTCGGCGCGGCCGCCGCCCATCGCCGGCGGCATCGGCGGCGGTGCCAGCGGCGTGCCGCCGAACTCGGCCACGCTGCGGATCGGCTTCCACTCGGCGAAGCCCTCGCACCAGCAGTAGCCGTCCGGCTGGCGTTGCGCCTGCGCCCGCGCCGCGGCGTCGTCGAGCGGGCCGATCCGGTCGGTGTTCTTGCCGTAGCTGAAAAACCACTGCGCCATGGTCCATCTCCTGGTGGGAAGGCCCGAGTCTAGGGCGGGAAAACGCGTGGCGGGAGTGACCGTTGTCATGCCCCGCGGGCTAGAATCGGCCGATGCGCGCCTATCTCGACCTGCTCCGCCACGTGCTCGACCACGGCACCGAAAAGACCGACCGCACCGGCACCGGCACGAAGAGCGTGTTCGGCTGGCAGATGCGCTTCGACCTCAACGAAGGCTTCCCGCTGGTCACCACCAAGAAACTGCACGTGAAGTCGATCGTGCACGAGCTGATCTGGTTCCTGCGCGGCGACACCAACATCGCCTACCTGAAGGAACACGGCGTGCGCATCTGGGACGAGTGGGCCGACGCGAACGGCGACCTCGGCCCGGTCTACGGGCAGCAGTGGCGTGCGTGGCCCACCGCCGACGGCGGCGCGGTCGACCAGATCGCCTGGGTGGTCGAGGAGATCCGGCGCAACCCGGACTCGCGGCGGCTGATCGTCAGCGCGTGGAACGTGGGCGAGCTGCCGAAGATGGCGCTGATGCCCTGCCACACCATGTTCCAGTTCTACGTGGCGGACGGCAAACTCAGCTGTCAGCTGTACCAGCGCTCGGGCGACATCTTTCTCGGCGTGCCGTTCAACATCGCCAGTTACGCGCTGCTCACCCACATGATCGCGCAGGTCTGTGGCCTGGGCGTGGGCGACTTCGTGCACACGCTGGGCGACGCCCACCTGTACAACAACCACCTGGAGCAGGCGCGGCTGCAGCTGAGCCGTGAACCGCTGCCGCTGCCGCGGCTCGCCCTCAATCCGGCGGTGCGCTCGGTGTTCGATTTCCGCTACGAGGACATCGCGATCGAGGACTACCGGTCGCACCCGGCAATCAAGGCGGCCGTGGCGGTGTGACCACGGCGCAGGAACGTGCGGCGCCGGCGCTCCGGTCGCCTGTTAAGATCGGCGCCAGCGGCGGCGCCATTCGCGGACGCTGGCTGTCCCACTGACCATCCAGCTTTCCAAGGATTCGCCATGGCCATTTCGCTGATCGCCGCACTCGACGAAAACTTCGCAATCGGCCGCAAGGGGCAGTTGCCCTGGCACCTGCCCGACGACTTGCGCTGGTTCAAGCAGTTGACCACCGGCAGGAACGTGCTGATGGGCTACCACACCGCGCTGTCGATCGGCCGCGCCTTGCCGAACCGGGTCAACCTGGTGCTGACGCGTCGGCACGAGGCGCCGTATCCGGGCCAGATCACCGTGCGCTCGATCGACGAGGCGCAGGCGCGCTGCGACAACACCGGCCTGATGGTGATCGGCGGCAGCCAGGTGTTCGCCGAGGCGCTGCCGCGCGCGCGCCGCATGTACCTCACCTGGGTCAGCGCCGCGGTCGACGGCGCCGACGCGTTCTTCCCCGGCGTGCACTTCAGCGACTGGACCGAGGTCTCCCGCGTGCACCACAAGGCCGACGCCGAACACGCCTACGACTTCGACATGGTCGAGTATCTGCGCAGCGCCTGATGCCGGCTTCCCTGCCATGTGCGGTCATGCACGTGATGGCCGGGTTGCTGCTGGGCGCCGACGGCCGCGTGCTGCTGGCGCAGCGCCCGCCCGGCAAGCACCTGGCTGGCATGTGGGAATTCCCCGGCGGCAAGCGCGAGCCGGGCGAGACGCCGCTGGCGGCGCTGGCGCGCGAACTGCGCGAGGAGCTGGGCATCACGCTGCAGCACGCCGAGCCGCTGGTCGCGCTGCCGTGGAACTATGGCGAGCGCGAACTGCTGCTCGACGCCTGGCGGGTCGAGGCGTGGACCGGCGAGCCGCACCCGCTGGAAGGGCAGGCGCTGCAATGGCAATTCCCCACCCGGGTGGACATGGGCCTCCTCACTCCGGCGGATCGGCCGATCCTGCAAACCCTGATCGACGCATGCGACGCCGCTGCGCCCGACCGCTAGGAGCCCGCTCGCGGGCGATGCTTTTCCGAGTTCCGAATCCCGAACCCCGGCCTTGGAGGCATCGCCCGCGAGCGGGCTCCTACCGGTGGGATGCCAGGTCCAGGTAACGCTGGTGCAGAGCGGCGACGGCGTGGTCCAGCGCACTTTCGTCGCCACTGTTCTCGATCACGTCGTCGGCCACCGCCAGGCGCTCGGCGCGGCAGGCCTGGTGCGCCAGCATGCGGCGGGCGAGGGCCTCGTCGATGCCATCGCGCTCGATCAGGCGCGCCAGCTGCACCGGTTCGGGGGCGTCGACCAGCAGCACGCGGTCGACCCAGCGGTAGTGTTCGATGTTCTCGGCCAGCAGCGGAATTGCCAGCAGGCAGTACGGCCCGCGTTCGGCCAGCGCGCGCTCGTGCAGCCACTCGCGCACGAGCGGGTGGACGATTCCCTCCAGCGTCCGGCGCGCGGCCGGGTCGGCAAACACATGCCGGCGCATCGCCGCGCGGTCCAGCCGGCCCGCGTCGTCCAGCACCCCGATGCCGAAGGCGTCGACCACCGCAGCCAGTCCGGGCGTGCCCGGCTCGATGACTTCGCGGGCGGCGACGTCGGCGTCGTGCACGTGCACGCCCAGCGCCTCGAAGCGCCGCGTCACCGCGGTCTTGCCGGCGGCGACCCCGCCGGTCAGGGCGACCACCATGGCGTGCGGGCGTTGGGTCATCGCAAACCGGTCAGTTGCATGTAGCCCTGCAGCAGCTCCGCGCCCGCCACGAACCAGACCCAGCCTGCGGCGGCGAGGAACGGGCCGAACGGCATCGGAATCTGGCGCTCATGCCGGCGCAGCGCGATCAGGGTGCCGCCGACCAGCGCGCCGATCAGCGAAGACAGCAAGATGATCGGCAACAGCGACAGCGGCCCCATCCACGCGCCCAGCGCGGCAAGCAGCTTGAAGTCGCCGTGGCCCATGCCTTCCTTGCCGGTCAGCAGCTTGAACGCCCAGTACACGCTCCACAGGCTGAGGTAGCCGATCGCCGCAGCCAGGATCGACGCTGGCGCGGTGACGAACATCGGCAGCAGCGACAGCAGCAGGCCCAGCCACAGCAGCGGCAGGGTGAGCTGGTCGGGCAGCAGCTGGGTACGGAAGTCGATGCCGGACAGCGCAATCAGGGTCCAGGTCAGCGCCAGCCCGGCCAGCGCGGCCCACGAGGGGCCGAACTTCCACACGATCACCGCACTCAGCACGCCGCTGAGCAGTTCCACCAGCGGGTACTGCGGCGAGATCTTCGCCTGGCAGTAGCGGCAACGCCCGCGCAGCAGCAGCCAGCCGAACAGCGGGATGTTGTCCCGCGCCGACAACGGATGCTTGCATTGCGGGCAGTGCGACGGCTCGCGCACGATGCCCGGCGGCAGCGGCGTGGCATCGGCCTGCAGTTCCAGCACGTCGCGCGCTTCCTGCCGCCACGCCGCCGCCATGCGTGCGGGCAGGCGCAGGATCACCACGTTGAGAAAGCTGCCCACCAGCAGGCCGAGCACGCCGGCCAGGGTGATCCAGATGGATAGCGGAAAATCAGGCATGCGTCAGCCTTGTGTTCTTTTAAAGCCCCTCCCCCTCCGGGGGAGGGGTGGGGGAGAGGGTACGGTCCCGCGCGAAGCCCAAAATCGCCTCGAGCACCGCGTCGATTTCCTGCAGCACCTGATTGTCCCAGAATCTCAGGACAAGCAAACCCTGACGTTCGAGAGCATGTGTACGCGTGCTGTCGATTTCTTCGCCGTGCTGTGAACCATCCAACTCAATGACCAGCTTGAGCTCGTCGCAGTAAAAGTCCACGACGTAGGGCGGTATGGGATGTTGACAGCGAAACTTGAATCCACTCAGGCGTCGTGCACGCAGGTGGTACCACAGCTTGTGTTCCGCATCAGTGCCTGTGGTTCGCAGCAACTTCGCCGTATTGAGCGTGTGCGTGGGTAGTGGCGGCTTGGGGTTCATTGCTCGAGCGTAGCCTCTCCCCCACCCCTCTCCCGAGGGGAGAGGGGCCCCAGAGCAGGTGCGGGATTTCTGAAGGCCACCCTCCCCAAGGGAGAGGGGCTTTTGTGGCATTGGCGTCAGAACGTGCCGGCGAGCTTGAAGATCGGCAGGTACAGGGCGACCACCATGCCGCCGACCAAAGTACCCAGCACCACCATGATGATTGGTTCGAGCAAGGTGGAGAGGGTGTCGACGGCGTTGCTCACTTCTTCCTCGTAGAACTCGGCCACCTTGAACAGCATGTTGTCCAGCGCGCCGGATTCCTCGCCGATCGCGGTCATCTGCACCACCATGTTCGGGAACAGGCCGGTCTGCTTCATCGCCAGCTGCAGCTGGTGGCCCACCGAGATGTCGTCGCGCATCTGCTTGACCGCGTCGCCGTAGACCACGCTGCCGGTGGCGCCGGCCACCGCGTCCATCGCCTCCACCAGCGGCACGCCGGCGCGGAAGGTCACGCCCAGCGTGCGGGCGAATCGGGCGATCGCCGAGTTGCGCACGATGTTGCCCATCACCGGCATCTTCAGCGACATGCGGTCGAGGAAGTGGGCGAACTTCACCGAGCGTTTCTTCGCGATGATGATCGCGGCGATGCTGCCACCGATGATGCCGACGACGACGAACCAGTAGCTCTGCATGAACTCCGAGGAGGTCACCAGCAGCTGGGTCGGAGCCGGCAGCTGCGCACCGGCGTCCTGGAAGGTCTTGGCGAACACCGGCACCACGAACAGCAGCATGATCAGGCAGACCAGGAACACCACCACCAGCACCATCGCCGGGTAGAACAGCGCCTTCTTGATCTTCTTCTTGATCGCCTCGGTGCGTTCCTTGTAGGTGGCCACGGTGTCCAGCACGGTGTCAAGCACGCCGGAGGCCTCGCCGGCCCTCACCAGGTTGCAGTACAGCTCGTCGAACTGCACCGGGTAGCGGCCCAATGCCTCATGCAGCGACGAGCCGCCTTCGATGTTCTGCTTGATGTCGGTGAGGACGTTCTTGAAGCGGACGTTCTTCTGGCCGTCGGCGATGATGTCGAAGGCCTGGATCATCGGCACGCCGGACGCCATCATGGTGGCGATCTGGCGGCTGAAGATGGCCACGTCGCCCGGCTTGATGGTGCTGCCGGTGGCGCCGAACAGCGGCTTCGCGCGCTCGCGCACGGTCTGCGGGTTCATGCCCTGGCGGCGCAGCTCGGCCTTGACCAGCGTGGCGTTCTTCGCCGGCATGTCGCCTTTCATGCGCTTGCCGCGCTTGTCCAGCGCAACCCACTCGTAGACGGTCAGCTTGCTGACTTCGGCGCGCTGGGCACCCAGCTCGCGCGCCTTGTTGATGTTGGTTGCGGTAGCCGTGGCCATGCGCATCTTCCCCCAGTGGTCCAGTCCCGGAGCCGCCCCGTGCGGGCGGCAGACAAGATATTTGGTACAGCTTATGCCAATTTTGCGGCGCCAAACCGTGGCGGCGGACGCAAGTTTGGCGCGACGGAGGCTCCGGACCCGCCGCTCATTCCTTGGTGACGCGGTCGATTTCGGTCAGGCTGGTCAGCCCCTGCTTCACCTTCAGCAGGGCCGAGGCGCGCAAGTCGTTGACCCCGGCCGCCCTGGCCGCCTCGGCGATCTGCAGCGCGTTGCCGCCCTGCAGGATGATCTTCTGGATCTCCTCCAGCATCGGCATCACCTGGTAGATGCCCACGCGGCCCTTGTAGCCGTCGTTGCAGCCGTCGCAGCCGACGGCCTCGTAAACGGTCAGCCCGGCGTCGATGTCGGCCTGGGTGAAGCCGGCGGCCAGCAGCACCTGCGGCGGCAGGTCGATCGGCTTCTTGCAGTCGTGCAGGCGCCGCGCCAGGCGCTGGGCGATGATCAGGCTCACCGACGACGTGATGTTGTACGGCGCGATGCCCATGTTCATCAGGCGCGAGACGGTCTGCGCCGCGTCGTTGGTGTGCAGGGTGGACAGCACCATGTGGCCGGTCTGCGCCGCCTTGATGGCGATCTCGGCGGTCTCCAGGTCACGGATCTCGCCGACCATGATCACGTCGGGGTCCTGGCGCAGGAACGAACGCAGCGCGCTGGCGAAGGTCATGCCGCGCTTCACGTTCTGCTGCACCTGGTTGATGCCCTCCACGCGGATTTCCACCGGGTCTTCCACCGTGGAGATGTTGCGCTCGGCGGTGTTGAGCATGTTCAGGCCGGTGTACAGCGACACCGTCTTGCCCGAGCCGGTAGGGCCGGTGACCAGCACCATGCCGTACGGCTTGTGGATGGCGTCGACGTAGAGCTTCTGCTGCTCCGGCTCGTAGCCCAGCTTCTCGATGCCGATCCTGGCCGCCGAGCCGTCCAGGATGCGCAGCACGATCTTCTCGCCGAACAGGGTGGGCAGGGTGCTCACGCGGAAGTCGACGGCGCGGGTCTTGGACAGGTTGAGCTTGATGCGACCGTCCTGCGGCACGCGCTTCTCGGCGATGTCCAGCTGCGCCATGACCTTGATGCGCGAGGCGATGCGGTTGGCCATCTTCATGGGCGGGTTGGACACCGCCTTGAGGATGCCGTCCATGCGCAGGCGCACCCGGTACTGGCTTTCGAACGGCTCGAAATGGATGTCCGAGGCGCCGCGGCGGATCGCGTCGACCAGGATCTTGTTGACGAACTTCACCACCGGCGCGTCGTCGTTCGCGTTCGCGTCGACACCGCTGCTCGACTCGCCCTCGTCCTCGCCGCCCTCGATGTCCAGCTCGTCCAGCTCGCCGCCGCCCATCTCGGGCATGGTGTTGCGCAGGTTGTTGAGCAGGCTCTCGATCACCCGCTGCAGCGAGCCGCGCTCCACCAGGATCGGCTCCACCATGCAGTTGGAGTGGAACTTGATCTCGTCCAGCGCGTGCGACTGCATCGGGTCGGCAATGCCCACGAACAAGCGCTTGCCGCGGCGGAACAGCGGCAGCGCCTGGTGCTTGGTGATCAGCGCTTCGCTGATCAGGTCCAGCGGCATGGTGGCCGGGTTCAATACGGACACGTCCATCATCGGCATGCCGAACTCGGCCGAGGCAACCCGGGTCAGTTCGGCGCTGTCGACCAGATTGTGGTCCAGCAGCCAGGCACTCAGCGTGGCCTTCTGCTGGTTGCTGTCGAGCATGGCCTTGCGGACCACGTCCTCGGGCATCACGCCCTCGGAGACCAACCGGCGGGCCATGCCGGACAGGCCCGCGAGCGATGGCTGCAATTGAGATGACATAAACGACTCGACATGGCCCCTGTATGTGGTTGAATCTACCGCAGTCCGGCGCGCAGGTCACCCATCGCCGGCAGCCGGGGCCGCGCAGGTTGACGCAGCGCACAAGCCGGCTTCGCAGGGGCGCTGCGCGGCAGCCGCCTACCGGTCCTTCCCTGCGCAGTGGCTCCCTATCCGGCCGCTTCCTCGGCGCGGGGCCCTCGTAATCGGTTCTTTCCTTGGAACAGGAACCCATATTCGGTCCCCTCTTGGAACAGGAACGCCATATTTGGTCCCCCCTGCGTGCAGGAGGAGGGCAGGAGGGGGTAGGGCTCTTGATCTCCCGCAGAGCCTCTCGAAGCTTCCCTCCAGCTTCGTTGCCGCCTCTTGGTCGTCGCGTTGGACGAGGCCGTAAAACCCCAACCCCGTCCGCAACCCCGGCCAGCCTTCACGCTATGATCCCCGCTCCACCCAGGGGAGCCGCCTGTTGAACCGTTTGAGCATCATCCTGCCCGCCAAGAACGAGGCACCCGCGCTGGCCACGCTGCTGCCGCGCTTGCGCGCGGCGCACCCGGAGGCCGAGATCATCGTGGTCGACGACGGTTCCACCGACGACACCCGCGGCATCTGCGCAAGCAGCGGCGTGCAGTGCCTGTCCTCGCCGTACTCGATGGGCAACGGCGCCGCGATCAAGCGCGGCGCCCGCGCCGCCACTGGCGACATCCTGGTGTTCATGGATGGCGATGGCCAGCACGACCCGGCCGACATCGCCCGCCTGCTGGAGAAACTCGGGCAGGGCTACGACATGGTGGTCGGCGCCCGTGGCTGGGGCAGCCAGGCCGGCGTGGGCCGCGGCCTCGCCAACACGCTGTACAACTGGCTGGCCACGCGCATGACCGGCCACCTGGTCGCCGACCTCACCTCCGGCTTCCGCGCCGTGCGCGCGGACAAGTTCCGCGAATTCCTGCACCTGCTGCCCAACGGCTTCAGCTACCCCACCACCAGCACCATGGCCTTCTTCCGCAGCGCCTACCCGGTGGCCTACGTTCCCATCAAGGCCGCCCAGCGCGTGGGCAAGAGCCACATCCGGCCGCTGCGCGATGGCATCCGCTTCCTGCTGATCATCTTCAAGATCGCCACGCTGTACTCGCCGCTGAAGCTGTTCGTGCCGGCCAGCGGCCTGTTCTTCCTGCTCGGCTGCGCCAACTACGCCTGGACCTTCGCGCACGAAGGCCGCCTGACCAACGGCAGCACGTTGATGTGGAGCGCGGCGGTGATCGTGTTCCTGATCGGGCTGGTGTCGGAGCAGATCACGGCGCTGACGTATCGCCGCGATGCGTGATCAGCTCGATGGGCTGATTGTCCTGAGCGCGCTGATGCCGACCAGGGCGCGAGAATGAGCAGGAACGTCGCCAGAAACGCTTTGTGGAACGTTGGTGGACAGCTCGTATCGCTGGGCGTGGGAGTGGTGGCGCTTCCACTGTTGCTGCTGGAACTGGGCACTGCGCGGCTGGGCGTATTCACGTTGGCACTGGGGCTGATCGGTTTCTCCGGATTATTCGATCTGGGTCTCGGTCGGGCGCTGACGCAAACCGTGTCCAGCAGTCTCGGGTTAGGCCATTCACGAGCACAAATCGCGGCGCTGGTGTCGCGCGTTGTCAGCCTGCTGGCCGGTTTCGGCATGCTATGGGTGGTGGCGCTGTGGTGGGCCGCGCCGTTTGTGGTGGATCGGCTGTTCTCACTTACTGGCGAGATGGCGCGCGAAACGATCTTTGGCTTGCGCGCGCTGGCGTTGTCCATTCCCTTTGCGCTGGCTGCCACCGGGGCCATGGGTACGCTGGAAGGCTTGCAGCAGTTCCGCCTCCTTAGTCTGTGGCGCATGCCGATGAGCGTGTTGCAGTTTGGTTTGCCAGTCGGCGTAGCGTTTATTCGTCCGGATGTGGGCTGGGTGATCGCGGCACTGGCCGCCACGCGCGTGATGTGGATGCTGCTGTGGCTCACGCAATTGCACCGACTGTTGCCGCGCGTGCCGGGGATCGCGGCTAGCCACGCCGATCTGCGCCACGCTTTGCATTTTGGCGGCTGGTTGTCGGTCAGCAACCTCATCGGTCCGTTAATGGTCTACGCGGATCGTTTCTATCTGGCTAGCGTGTTTCCTCCAGCGACGGTGGCGTACTACACGGTGCCGTTCGATACCGCATTTCGTGCGACGTCCTTGCCGCAAATGGCGGCGAACGCACTTTTCCCTGCGCTGGCTGAAACCCAATCCCGGCCCGAGGCATCGACACGTTTGTTGGCGCTTGCGATCCGCGCAGTGGTGGTGCTGGTGCTGCCTGCGGTGCTCGTGGTCGCGGTGTTCGCGCATCCCTTGCTGGCGCTGTGGCTCAACGCGGGCTTCGCAGGCCCGGCGACGTCCGTGCTGCAACTGTTGCTGGTCGGCATTTTTCTGAATAGTGCCGCGCATCTGCCTTATGCCCTATTGCAAGCGCATGGCCGCTCGGACTTGACCGCCAAACTGCATTTGCTGGAGTTGCCGGTGTTCGCCGCGCTGCTGGTTGCGGGGGCTCACCTGTTCGGTATCGCAGGCGCGGCACTGGCATGGTCATTGCGCGTGGCGATGGATACGGCGCTGCTCTATGCGACGGCGTGGTGGTTGCACCCAGCGCAGCGCACCATGCTGGCGCGAGGTGTTGGCCTGTTGAGCCTGGCGACCGGCACGTTCTTGATAGTGGTTTACGCGGCGCATGGTCTGGCTCAACTCGCGCTGACTGTCATCGTCATCGCGACCTGCGTTTTTGCCGCGCTGCGCATGCTGCGCCTGACACGGCTCGAAACGCACAAGGAAATTTAACGATGAGTAACCCCCCGCGCCCTTGGCCGCAGGCTGATCTTGAAGCGGTGCCGTATTGTCCGGTGTGCGGCAGCGCCGAGCGTAGCCTGCTTTACAAGGGGTTGACTGATCGCGTGTTCTGCGTCGCCGATGGTGCGTGGGACTTGTACCGCTGCTCGCAGTGCGCCAGCGGCTTCCTCGACCCAAGGCCAACGCCCGAAAGCATCGGTCGCGCCTATGCGGCCTACTACACTCACGATGCCGAGGATCACCCTATCGTGCGCCGCAAGGGCAGTATCCGGAGCCTGCTGCACGATTTGATCAACGGCTATCAAAATCAGCGCTATGGATTGCGGCGCAGCCCTGCATTGTCAATTGGGCGTTGGCTATTGCCATTGCTGCCCTCGCTCCGCACGGCGGCGGATGCCGAATGTCGCCATTTGCCGTCGCTCCCCAGTGGCGGCGGGCGTCTGCTCGATGTCGGTTGCGGCAACGGCGGTTTCCTGATGTTGGCCAAGCAAGCCGGGTGGCAGGTAGAAGGGTTGGATTTCGATGCGGGTGCGGTGCACGCCGCGCGGTCGCGGGGCTTGGAAGTGCATCACGGTGGAATTGAGGTGCTGAGCGGGCGCAATGTCTGCTACGACGTGATCACCCTGTGCCATGTGATTGAGCACGTGCATGACCCCATTGCCACCTTGCGCCGACTGCACGCACTGCTCAAGCCGGGTGGCGTGTTGTGGCTGGATACACCGAATCTGTCCAGTCTTGGTGCCTCGCGGTTTGGGCCGCATTGGCGTGATCTTGATCCGCCGCGCCATCTTGTCTTGTTCACACGTTCGAGTTTGATGAAAGCTCTCGTCGCAGCCGGTTTTAGCTCGTACAAACAGCATTGGCGCGGCATGTCACTTTTCGATGTATATGCACCAAGTGAGGCCATCGCAAACGGAGGAAATGGGATCAATGCTAGCCACCAAGGTCGCCCCCCGCTGCGCGATATCCTCGCCGAATTGCGCGAGATGATTCAGCCCGCGCGGCGTGAATTCCTCACTCTTTCGGTGCGCAAGTAAATCCGCATGCGGCCCTCCATGAACGACCGGGTTTTTGCTGTAGTAGTGGCTTATTTGCCCGACACCGAGGTGTTGCGCGCGCTGTTGGATGCGCTTCTGGTGCAAACCGAAGGCGTGGTCGTTGTGGACAACACGCCTGTGGACGACCGGCGCGTGGAAACACTATGTACGACCTTGGCTCGAGACGAACTGCAGCTGATGCGCCTGGGGCAGAATCTAGGCATCGCCCATGCGCTGAATGTTGGCATCGACACCGCCATCGCCGCGGGTGCAACTCATGTGTTGCTCAGCGATCAGGACAGCCTGCCAGCGCCTGACATGGTGACTGAGTTGCTGCGCGCTCATGATGAGCTGACGAGGTCTGGACGTAGGGTTGGTGCTGTGGGCCCCACGTATACCGACCGCCACACTGGTATCACTTTTCCCTTCCAGGCCAACGTGCCGGGCAAGTTCTTCTACGGCCACCGTCGGCCCGATGCGACGCACCCTGCCATTGAGGCGCTGACGCTGATCACATCCGGTACTCTGATTGCCGTGCCGGTGTTGCGTGAACTGGGACCGATGCGCGAGGATTTTTTCATTGACCATGTGGACATCGAATGGAGTCACCGTGCGCGTGCCGCAGGCTATGCCCTGTTCGGTGTGGGCGCGGCGGTGATGTTTCACAGTATGGGCGACCATGCGCTGCGCGTGTGGTATCTCGGCTGGCGGCGGGAAAGTGCCTATAGCCCTGTACGTGTGTATTACCGCGTTCGCAATTTCGTGGCGCTATGCCGCCTGCCGACCATTCACTGGCGCTGGAAAGTGCGTAATGGCTGGTACATCGTCGGTGTCGTGTACACGCAAGCCGTGTTCGGTCAGCAGCACCTTGCTAGCTTGCGCATGGCTGCCCGTGGATTATGGGATGGCTTGTGTGGGTGCATGGGGCCGTGGAGAAAGTGACGGTCCTGCTCTTGCACTTCGATTTATCGGATTTCTGGTGTGCCGTGGCGTATCAGCATGCGTAATTTATGTGGCAGCACCCTGAAACGGCGCATGTAACGCCAGCCTGTAACGGCTTGCTGGCCGTGCAGCTTGCGCCGTAGCGCGATGATGTCATCGCGCTGCCGCCAGAGATCTCGGAGGATTGCTCCGTAGATGCGCCGCGTCTTACCGCGCCCTGCACCCGTCAGCTGTAGAAATATAGCTTCTACGCCCAGCAGCAGCGTGTGAACAGGTAGCAGGATCGGCAGTGCCCAAGCTGGATAGCACAACAGCATAACGGCGGTTTTGTTGCGTTCACTTAGAGCGCGGCGACGTGCAGTGGTCTTGAGTTTGTTGTCAACCACTTTGCCCCCGCCCAGATTCTTGCCGATCCAGTGATCGAAGCCTGGTGCATTCAGCACGCGAGTGGGATAGCCCAGCAAGCGTGCGGCTTGGCACAGGTAGATGTCTTCGGCGATTGATTCAAACCAAGGCGGAAAACCGCCCACCGCATTCCATACTGTGCGCGGCACCCACAGGCACGCGCCTGTAGCCGTGGCAACCTCGTGGACAGCTGTGGTGAACACCGGTATCGGGTTCATGAACAGGTCAAATTCGTAGCCACGATCAATCAGGCTGCCATCGTGTAGCGTGTATTGCGGCAATCCAAGCACGGCGGGATGTTCGATGTTTTGGGCTTCGCGTAGCAGCGCGTCGAGGCTGCCAGGACGCAGTATCGCATCGTTGTTGAGAAGCAGCAGGTAGCGTCCACGCGCAGCAGTGGCCATGCGATTGTTGCTGATGCAGAAGCCGACGTTGTAGTGGCTTTCGATGATGCGAACGTCGGGAAATTCGCTACGCACCAATGCAAGCGACGCATCGGTAGACGCGTCATCGTGCAATAGTGCTTCAAATGTGAAATTGCCGATCTGGGCGTACACCGACTGCAAACAATCGCGCAACACGCTTTCGCCGTTGAAATTGGCAACGCAGACGCTGATGTCCGGTAATGTTGCGTCAGGTTTGTTCATGGCTTCCAGTCATGTGCTTCACGCAACTTCAGTAACGCCGGGACCAGCTGCTGCGCGATGCGGTGTACCGAAAGTCGTTCGTTATAAAGCGCTTGGCCGCGATGGCCGATATCCAGCAACATATCACGATGGTTGAAGCTCCAGCGCAGCGCTGTGGCCAGAGCGGCTGCATCACCTTGGGGCACCAGCAAACAGTTGTCCCTGTCGAGGAAGCCAGTGGCTTCGTCGATAGTGCCAATAATGGTGGCTTTTCCCAATGCAAGGCATTGAGAGGTTTTTCCAGTGATCACGCGCCGAGCCTGCGGGGTGCCGCCGAATGGCCCGCCGAGGCACAGGTCGGCGCGCGGAATATCGATGGCAATTAGTTCAGACAACGGTACCCAGGCGCGATGGGTATAGCGCGTTACGCCGTAGGTAGAGCATAGGTTCTGCAGCCGCTGCGCCTGGTGGGCATTGCCACCTACAAAATCAAAACGGATTGGCAAGTCGCTGACTTGTGCGGCAGCAGAAACTATGGTGTCGATGCCATGCAGCGGCAGCATTGAGCCGTAGAACAGTACGCTGAAGCCCGTTTCGGGGGCCCCAATTTCTTTTATCACTTTGGATAATGCACTTGTCTCCACGGCGCCTACGGGAAGGGCCAGAATTGCTTTCTTCGGCAGACCGAATTGTGTTTCGTAGAACGCCGCGTGTTGTGCCGTATCCGTGAGTACCAGATCGGCGTGATGCAAGATGCTGCGTTCCAGGCAGTGCATTGCAGGTGCTAGCAGTCGGCCTAACCACCCTGCTTTATTCTCCTCGCGCAATGCAGCCGAGGGTGACATCAGTGCATCTAATACCAAGGGCTTCCTGCGTGCAAGCCATCGTACTGGCCAGAAAATTTCGTACCCTCGGAATCCCAATATGTAGACATCAGGTGCATGCGTCTTGAGCAGTCGGCGCAGCGCACGCCACGCTTCGATGTAGCGTCCTATTCCAGTAATTCGGTTACGTACAACCAACAACTCTATGTCGGGGCAACCGCTTAGCGCTTGCAGCAGGCTTTGGCTCCGGATGTAGTCCGGTGCGCGATAGGCCAGTACGTAAACAAGCTTAAGCGTGCGTCTTGTCGTCGAGTTTTGCTGCGGATAGGTCATGCTGGTGGCGATTCATTTCATGTGGGAGCATCCATACTTAAAGTATGAGATTGGTATTGTTGGACCGCCGCCCTCCCAACTTTAGGAATTAGCGGGAGTCGGTATTGGGAAAGGTATTTCCTTGCATCATCGTGAGGAGCAAGCCTGCCTTATTGCAGGCTAGGAAGCCTGCGTAGTTCGGAGAGACTGTCGTTGAGTCGGCCGCCAGTATTCAGGGTTTCAAGCTGCCGGATAGCCTGTTCGGCGTCAGCTTTGCGGCCTTCGGCCGCCAGCATGCGGATCGACGTTATTTGATAGGCCGGCTCGTTTGGTTTGGCCTTGACTGCATCGATGGTCATGCGCAGACCCAGTGCATGGTCATCCAGTACGTTCCAGGCGTAGTCGCCGTACATAGCTAGCAAGCGAGCGCTGGGGTTGGGGTGTGAAAGAGCCGCATAATACGCCTCCATCATTCGCTGTTTGGGTAGATCGCACTGGTGGTTGCGGGCACACTCCGTCAACGCCCCTAGCGAGCTTTCATCCTGTACGGTGGATTTGCGTGCTTTTAGCTTGCCAATCAGGCTGTCCCACCAAGCATCTTTCAATGGCAGATGCATGCGTGCGTTCATGAAGATGAGCGCCTGCTCAGGCAGTATCGAACTGTCAGGCAGACTCATTGAGCGCTCCAATGGGGCGTAGGCTAGCTTGGTGAACGGCGAAGTTGGGTCGTAATGCGAATAAATGATGTAGGTGCGTCCCAGCTCATATTGGGCTCGCGGCGATTGTGGTGCGCGCGAAGCCAAGTCCGCGGCGAGTCTGAGGGGATTACCCCAAGCATAAGCTGTCATGGCAGTGAGCGCTGTCCAGCACAGCAGGAGCCCGGCAAGCAGTACTTGACGCGGCAGCGCAAACTGCTTGTCACGCGAGACAGCGAGCAAGGGTATGATCGCTAGCAGCAGACCGAAGCTGGCGAAGTAATTGCGATGCTCGTAGATCAGCTCCAGCGGCATGATTGTGCCAGTGAGCAACTGGCAGCCCAAGAACAGGGCGACACCGAGCGCCGTCAGCGGCTTGCGTGGACGCAGCCACAGCATCAGTGCGATAAGGACGGCAAGAAAAACGATGCTGGCCAAGGTGCTCAAGGGGGCCAGCAACCCGGTCGAGACCTGGAAGTCGTCGTGATAGAACGACAGCGCACTCGGGGTGGGCAGCAAGGTCCATGCAACGTAGTCAGTGACGATGCGTGTTTCGCTGAGTAGGCGAGTACTGAGGGAAAAGTCACGGGTGGCCCAGGTTTCCGGCTTCAATACACCTGGTAGCAACCAAGCCAGTCCCACGGCCATGGGCAGGGCAAGTACCAGCAGGAATAAGCCGGCGATGCGCATATCCCGATGCGGTGAGCGCCTGGTCGAGTGTTCTCTCGGGAAGATGGATGCTGCCAGCGGCTTGGCGAAGTGGAACAGTGCCCATTCGACAAGCAGCGCATACAAGGGAAGCATCACCGCGGTTTCCTTAGCCAAGAGGCCGAGAGCCGTCGGTATCGTGATGCTGGCCGCACACAAGGCGAGGCCGGTCCCTGGCGTTCTGCTCGTGCTAGGGGGATCAAGGGCGAGCATGCGCCGGCGGCCCGCCACGTAACCGAGCAATCCTAGCAGCACGAACACGTTGGCCACGCTCTCCATGCGCTGCACCACGTACAGCACGGCGGTGAGGTTGATCGGCAGCAGCATCCAACCGGTGGCAATCAGTACGGCAACGAAGGAGGTGTATGGATGCCGGCCAGAGGGATCGGATCGCAGCAGCGCCAGTGAAAGCAGATACACCAGCCAGCCGTTCAGCAGATGGATTAGCAGGTTGGTCAGCTTCATCCAGTATGGATCAAGCCCAGTTGCAAGAAAGTTGGCGGCGAAACTGAGGGAGGCTAACGGTCGCTTGAACTCGCTGGATGGTGAGGACAACGCAGCGCCAATCAGTGCAGGCAGGCTGGCGTCGTGTGGCTGCACTCCCTGGTTGTCGACGATGTTTGGGTAGTCGTCGAACAGGAATCCGCCGGACAGCCCTGGCCAGTAGACGGTGAGGGTGATGGCGAAGGCGGCCAGCAGCATCAAGAGGTGCCACGGCGAGCGACGAAAAAAGTCCATCAATCTGGGATACTCGGTTGGAAGGTGTGGCTGGAAGTATTCCCGGGGCCTGTTTTGGCGTCGAGGGTGAGTTGGTGCCGCAAGTGAGCTAGTTCATGGTCCCAATAATGCTGATGTTCGAGCACCCATGCATGCAACCATTGCATGCCGAAGCCGGGTTTCACGGTCTTCCAGCTGACGGCCTCGTAGTGGTCGAGAAGACTCAATCCGTATGACGGGTAGCCTGCGGCGCCCAATGCCGCGGCAGCTTCGAGGGCTACGTCGGGACGTAGTTGCAGATCGAGTGCATGCGTGAAGTCAGCCAAGGCCGCGTCCGGTTGATTTCGTGCAAGGGCGATCTTTCCACGTAGGTAGGTCAGATCCTGCCGCACTCCGGCTGTGGAGAGCCTTGGATTCTCAAGCCCTGTGTTAATCAAGTCGAATAGGTTTTGCGTGGTTAGCCCAGGGCACTCACCTTTGAGAACTGCAGGCAGCGTGCGATCAAACCAGTTGATGAACAGCGTGCCGGTGGTCGGTGTATCTCGCATCGCGGTTTGAGCTTGGGCGATGTCGGCAGTCCGGACGCCACCGGCCACGCAGCGTGCGCCGATCAGATTGAAGGCGAGTTGTACCTGATTCGGTTGACGTACAAGCAGTTTTTCAAGGCGCCTAATGGCCGCCTCCGGCTGGCCGGCCCGTATCTCTATCTGGGCAGCATTGGCTTGGGCTCGAGCCGAATCGGGATTGATCTTGGCCCATAGTACGGCTTGGCTGTGTACATCGCCCCACAGCACGGCGCGGGCGTGGGTCATCCAGGCCAAGCCCAGCGGCAGCACCAGCATCAGGGTGTATTTGAGCAGGCGCAGTTTGCGTGTATCGGCCAACCACAGGCCGAGCGGCCAGAACATCAGCAGAGCGGGAAGGTAGTTGCGATGCTCGAAGTAGAGCTCGAGCGGTATCGAGGTGGATTCCAGCAACTGGCCTGCGAAGTAGAACAGTATCGCCAAGGCGGAGGCGGGATACCGCCGGCGTTGCCACCAGGCAAGCCCGATCAGGCCGAGCACGGCCAGCATGGCTGGCAGGGTGGCGACGGGCTGCAGCCATGAAACCGAGGCAACATACTGGTCGTTGAACAGTCCACTGGAAAATGGGCGCGGAAGCCACAGCAGTTGGAGGTAGTCCAACAGTACGCGCGGTTCGGTAAGCAGGCGCTGACCGATACTCCATGGGCGAACGCTGACAGGGCCGCCGTCCATCAAGCCCTGTACGCCAACGCGGAGTAGGTAGCCGAGAATGGCGACGGCGGGAGCGATGCCGAAGGCAAACAGCGCGAGACGATGTGCTCGCCGTGGCCCGTCGTTAGATATGGGGTGCCGCGGCGCAAGCACGACGCTCTCGATTAGGAGGGCGAACATCGGCAGCAAGGCACCGTTGGCCTTGGCCAGCGCCCCCAGTGCGGTGAAACCTCCTAGGCCCAATGCGCTCCAGCTCAGGCCAGCCAAGGCTCTGCCTTGGGTTAACAGGCCGCGGCCATGCAACCAGAACAGCAGACCAGCCATGGTACAGGTGGCGGGTAGCATGGCCTCTCGCTGCACGATGTACAACGTGGTGGAGACCATTAGGGGATGCAGTAGCCAGAGCGCAGTCGCCAGCATGGCGGCCGTCCGGCTGCGCCGATCGCCGTATTCCAGTAGGCGACCCAGCCGGGCCAGCAAGGCGTAGAGCAGCACACCGTTGAGCAAGTGCAGAATAAGGTTGGTGCGCTTGAACGGAAATGGTTCTGCGGGCCAGTCGCTCGCGTCGAGCAGGAACGTCAGCAGCGTCAGCGGGCGCCCCATCGGATCGGCGGTGCCGGAGGTGATGTAACGCCAGAAGGCCGGCCAATTATCGACGGGGCCCGGCGCCCCCAGTGCTGGAAGGTTGCCAAAATCGTCGAACAGGAAACCACCATGTAGGCCGGGAGCGTACATCACCCATACGAGCCCGAGCAGCAGAATGAGCAAGAGTGCCACTAAAGAGCGATGGTGCATCGGAGCGATATCCTGAAAAAAGAAAGGCCGCGCAGGGCGGCCTTTCCAAGTATTGACGACGCTGTTCCGCTTAGCGGCAGGAGGTCGGCAGGTACTTCGGATCGACGTCCGACTTTTTGCAGGTCCAGGCGAGTGATCCAGCGTTGGTGATCGCCGAGAGAATGAAGAACTTGCCCACGATCTTGCCGTTGGCTTCGTTACCGAACTTGGCCTGGATTTGGCCCTTGACTGTCGACACATCCACCTGCGTGACATACTTGCCGGAAATGCTCGTGTTTTTTGCCAAACCTGCAGACTGATTATTAGTCGGGAAATTGTTCGTGTTGCTATAGAACTCGCTCACCGCGGTTTTCGCGCCATCAGTGAGTACGGCACCCTCGGATACCTGAGTGCGGATCAGATAGTCCTGGTAGGCAGGGATGGCGATGGCGGCGAGGATCGCGATGATCGCAACCACGATCATCAGTTCGATCAGGGTGAAGCCCTTCTGCATCTTCTTCATGGTAGTTCCTCTGTTCTGTTAGCTAACCGTGTGATGCCCCCTGAGCCCCAGTCCCTTATCCCCCTAGGCGGGAACGGACCCCATTCGCATGGTCGGAACGACCAGGAAGCTCGCGGCAAAGTCAAGCAGCATGTATGCCACGTTTGCCGCTGGTATATTCCCTCACAACCGTAGGCCTTTGGATTGTGCCCGCGGTCACGAAAGCCCGCAACCCTTGGCGGAAGGACCCGTGAAGTTCTCGAAGTGTGACCGTGGATGCGCAGATTGGTACTGTTCGTGCGCGGCACTTAGTGACGCTCAGCGTCAATTTGGGTGCGCTGGTGGCGGACTATTTGCGGCAGGTTGCTGGCAGGTACTTGTCCGACACCGTCCCGCTATTGCAACTCCAGGTGATGCTACCGGCATGGGTGATGGCGGAAATCACTAGTGTGCTGCTTTTGATGTGACCGTTTGCTCGGGGAGCATTGAAGGAGACCGTGATCTTGCCGGCGGGGGCGAGATCCACGCTGGACACATAGTCACCTGTGATCGATGTACTTGTTGCCAGGCCGGCAGACTTATTCGAAGTTGGAAGCCGCCCGGTGTTGGACACGAAATCCCACACCGCAGCCTTGGCGCCGCTGGCCAGGCTCATACCCTCGGTGACCTGTGTCCGAATCAGGTAGTCCTGATACGCCGGAATGGCGATAGCGGCCAGGATCGCGATGATCGCCACGACGATCATCAATTCGATCAAGGTGAAACCGGCGGAAATGCGCTGGCGTAACATGGTGGACTCCCCCTATGGATGTCCGGGGGCAGGCACGTTTTGTACCAAATGTGAAGACGGAGTGTGCGCCTCGTCACAGCGATGCACTTGGCCGTTGACTCGTGCCCATGGTCTGCACCCGTATAGCTCGGCGGCGCTTGGCTTGCGTCGCGGCAGGCTGACGCTTACCGTCGCTTCTTTGTCCACCCAAGGAACCTCCAATGAAACCCCTGATTGCCGCGCTGCTGCTTGCGTTGGTGGCGTCGCCCGCGCTGGCGCAGTCCGCCGTGGACACCACCTTCGTGAAGGAGACGGGGCCGCATGCCTTTAACGTGCGCGACCTGGTGATGATGGACCGGGTCAGCGACCCGCAGCTGTCGCCGGACGGGCGCTACGCGGCGTTCGGCGTGCGCAGCACCGACTATGCGGCGAACAAGGGCGTCAATGCGGTCTACGTGCTGGACCTGGCCAAGGGCGGCCAGCCGGTGAAGGTGGTGGACAAGGGCGGCTCGGCGCGCTGGTCGGCGGACGGGCGCAGCCTGTATTTCGTGGCGCCGGCCAAGGGCGTGGCGCAGTTGTGGCGGGTGGACCTGGGCGGCAAGGGGGGCCTGAACCTGGCCAAGCATGATCCCGCCGTGCAGGTCAGCCACGGGGTGCTGGACGTTGGCGGCTACAAGCTGTCGCCGGATGGCAAGCAGGTGCTGTTGTCGTATGAGGTGTTCACCGATTGCGCCTCGCTGGCGTGCACCCAGCAGCGCGTCGACGCGCGCGCGAAGGACAAGGCCAGCGGCATGCTCTACGACAAGCTGTTCGTGCGGCACTGGGACACCTGGGCCGATGGCCGGCGCAACCAGCTGTTCGTGGGCCACTTCGACGGCAAGGGCCAGCTGGCGGGTGAGCCGAAGCTGCTGAGCCGCGGCATCGACGGCGACGTGCCGAGCAAGCCGTTCGGCGACGAGAGCGAGTTCGGCTTCGCGCCGGACGGCAAGACCGTGTATTTCGGCGCGCGCATCGCTGGCAGCAGCGAGCCGTGGTCGACCAACTTCGACGTGTACAGCGTGCCGGCGGATGGCTCGGCTGCACCGAAGAACCTCACCGCCGAGAACAAGGCCTGGGACGCCTACCCGGTGGCCTCGCCGGACGGCAAGACGCTGTACTACCTGGCGATGAAGACGCCGGGCTTCGAGGCGGACCGCTTCGCCATCATGGCGCTGGACCTGGCCAGCGGCGCGAAGCATGAGGTGGATCCGAACTGGGATCGCTCGCCCGGCGGCCTGACGCTTTCCGCCGACGGCAAGACGCTGTACGCCACCGCCGACGACAACGGCCAGCACCCGCTGTTCGCGATCGACACGGCCAGCGGCAAGGCCACCCCGCTGGTCGGCGACGGCACGGTGGGCGGTTTCTCGCTGGCCGCCGGCAAGCTGCTGCTGACCCGCGACGACCTGAAGCGGCCGGCCGACGTCTACCTGGCAGCCGCCGACGGCAGCGGCCTGAAGCAGGTCACCCACTTCAACGCGGCCGACCTGAAGAACGCGAAGATGGGCGACGCCGAGTTCTTCACCTTCAAGGGCTGGAACAACGAGACCGTGCAGGGCTACGTGGTGAAGCCGGCCGACTACAAGGCGGGGCTGACCTACCCGGTCGCCTTCATCATTCACGGCGGCCCGCAGGGCGCGATGAGCAACGGCTGGAGCTATCGCTGGAACCCGCAGACCTACGCCGGCCAGGGCTTCGCGGTGGTGACGGTGAATTTCCACGGCTCCACCGGCTACGGCCAGGCGTTCACCGACTCGATCTCCGGCGACTGGGGCGGCAAGCCGCTGGAAGACCTGAAGCTGGGCTGGAAGGTCGCGCTGGACAAGTACAAGTTCCTCGACGGCGACCGCGCCTGCGCGCTCGGCGCCAGCTACGGCGGCTACATGACCTACTGGATCGCCGGCGTGTGGAACCAGCCGTGGAAGTGCCTGATCGACCACGACGGCGTGTTCGACACCCGCGCCATGTACTACGACACCGAGGAACTGTGGTTCGAGGAGCGCGAGAATGGCGGTACCCAGTACGAGCACCCGGAGAACTACGAGAAGTTCAACCCGCTCAACCACGTCAAGGACTGGCGCGTGCCGATGCTGGTGATCCACTCGGCGAAGGATTTCCGCATCCCCGACACCCAGGGCCTGGGCGCGTTCACCGCGCTGCAGCGCCGCGGCATCCCCAGCCAGCTGCTGCACTTCCCCGACGAGAACCACTGGGTACTGAAGCCGCACAACAGCGTGCAGTGGCATGACGCGGTGAACGCCTGGCTGAAGCAGTGGACGGCGAAGGACGCTCCGAAAGCCGCCTCGCATTGAGCCGGCGGAAGTGACGAAAACGGCGGCCCCTGGGCCGCCGTTTTTTTTTCCCCACAAGCAGAGAGGAGCAACGCCGTTTCGCAGGGCGGGCACCGCCCGCTGCCGTTCTTTGGAGCGCGGTCAAAGCGAAGAGCCGGTGGGCCGTGCCCGCCCTACCGGCGCGGGTCCAGGAAGGCCTGCGCCGGTCGGCTGGCGGGCTGCGCGAGGCATGCAGTACGATCAAACCGTTGCACGGGCCAAGCCCCGATTACAGGAACATCAGTCATGTTGCTCGATGCGCTGCACGCACAGAAAGACGCGATCAATGCCGCGTGCCGCCAATATGGCGCGCGGCGAATTCGTGTGTTCGGTTCAGTGGCACGAGGCGAAGAGCGGCCAGATAGCGATATCGATTTCCTGGTCGATTTTCCGCGTGGCTACGACCTGTTTGCACAACGCCTGCCGCTGACCGAACGGTTGGCCGAGATTACCGGGCGCCAGCTGGATGTCATTCCCGAGCACGAGTTGAACCGCCATATCCGGGCGCGCGTGCTGCGGGAGGCGGTTGACCTGTGACCAAAGCATGGCAGGCCTATGCCCGGCATATTCTGGACACCATCGGGAAGATCGACCGTATCCAGCAGCGCGGCGACCTGACGTGCGATGAAGTGTTGTACGACGCCAGCCTGCGCAATCTGCAGACCTTGTCGGAAGCGACCCAGCAGCTGCCGGAGGCTATCAAGACCCAGTACCCGGCTATCCCTTGGAAGCAGATCAGCGGTTTCCGCAACATTCTGGTGCACAACTATCTGGGCGACATCGATGCGCAAACCGTATTGATGGTCATTCGGCAGCATCTTCCGCCGTTGGAATCCGCCGTGCGTGCCATGCTTGCAATGGACCCTGCCGACGAGGCATAGCTTGCTGGCACTTCGCTGTGCCGAGATGGCGAGATCAAGAGCACCCACCCCGACCCTCCCCTGCGATGCAGGGGAGGGAGCCGGGAGTTTTGCGCGTTGCCTCCTTACACAGCAGGGAGAGGCTGGGGGGTGGCTCTTGCGATCAGCCCGCCAAGGCGCGCAGCCGGCTGCGGGTGAAGGCGCCGAAGCGCAGTTGCTCGCATAGCGTTTCGAGTTGGTCGGCTGCGGGCGGGCGGCGCTGCAGGGCGTCGGCGGATTCGGCACCCGGCGCGTCGAGGGCGATGCGGGTGAGGCGGCGGTACAGCCGCGCCTGCTCGGCGTGCTCGCGCAGCTTCGCGGCGCAGGCGGCGGCGCCGCGCAGGCGCAGGAAGGCGACTTCGTCGACGCGGTCGAGCAGGGCGTCGAGGCTACCGAAGTGGCTGAGCAGGGCGGCGGCGGTCTTGGCGCCGATGCCTGGCACGCCGGGGATGTTGTCCACGCTGTCGCCGCACAGCGCCAGGTAGTCGGCCACCTGGTGCGGGTGCACGCCGAGTTTTTCGTGCACGCCGGCCGGTCCCCAGCGCAGGCCGCGGGCATAGTCCCACTGTTCGTCGTGTTCGCCCAGCAGCTGGCCGAAGTCCTTGTCGGCGGAGACGATCACGCTGCGCCAGCCCTGCGCGCGCAGGTTCCACACGGTGCTGCCGATCAGGTCGTCGGCTTCGAAGCTGTGGTCGATCATCAGGTGCACGCCGAGCGCCTCGGTGATCGCGCGGCACTGCACGAACTGCCGTTCCAGGTCGGGTGGCGGCAGTTCGCGGTTGGCCTTGTACGGCGGGTAGATCGTGTTGCGGAACGAGCTGGTCAGGGAGGCGTCGAAAGCCACCGCCAGATGCTCGGGCCGTACGCGTTCGAGCAGCTCGCACAGGAAACGCGTGTAGCCGTGCACCGCGTTGACCGGGTGGCCGTCGGCGTCGTGGAATTCGTCCGGCATCGAGTGCCAGGCGCGGAACACGTACATGCTGCCGTCGATCAGATGGACGGCTGGACGTCCGTCCACTGGCGCGCTCACGGCGTCCACGTGGACAGCACTTCGTCCAGTGCGGGGCGGTCGCGGTCGGGCACTTCGATCTGGGGCGTGCCGAGGTGGACGAAGGCGACCACGTGCTCGTTGTCCGCCAGGCCGAGGACGCCAGCCACCTCGCGATCGTAGGCGGCCCAGCCGGTCAGCCACTGCGCGCCATAGCCCAGCGCGTACGCGCCAAGCAGGATGTTGTAGGCGACGTTGCCGGCGCACAGCTTCTGCTCGATCTCGGGCACCTTGCTGTCGGCCTGCAGGCGGGCGACCACGGCGATCACCAGCGGCGCGTAGGTGTAGCGCGTGCGCTCCTTCTCCAGCTTGGCGTCGGACATCTCCGGGCGGTTACGCATGGCGATCGCCACCAGCCGCTCGCCGAATGCGAGCTTTGCCGCACCTTCGAGGCGGATCAGCCGGAACGGCACCAGCTTGCCGTGGTCGGGCACGCGGATCGCCGCTGCCAGCAGTTCGCGCAAGGTCGCCTCGTCCGGCGCCGGCTCGCCGAGCTGGCGCGAGGGTACGGAATGGCGTTGCTGGAGCAGGGACAGGGCAGCGGACATGGAGCGGTTACTTTCGCCGGGGAGTGCCCATGCTAGCCGGCGCGGGCGCTGTGCGCGAACCGTCAGGCCGACAACGGCAACTTGAACGAGCCCGGCAGCAGGGCGCCCACGCTGGTCTGTTCGGTATCGCCGCGAAGGTTCGCCAGCAGCACCGGCATCGCGTCGCCGCACAGTTCGGCCATCACCTGGCGGCAGGCGCCGCAGGGGCTGACCGGCGCGTCGGTGTCGGCGACCACCGCGATGGCGGCGAAGTCGCCGGGGCGGCAACCGGCGGCGATGGCATTGAACAGGGCCGTGCGTTCGGCGCAGTTGCACAGTCCGTAGGAGGCGTTCTCCACGTTGCAGCCGCTGAAGCGGCGACCGTCGCGGGTCAGCAGGGCGGCGCCGACCAGGAAGTGCGAATACGGCGCATAGGCCTGTTCGCGCGCGCTGCGCGCCAGCGCCAGCAAGTCGTGGAAAGCGTCGGGCATGGCGGGCATCGGGACCTCCGGCGATGACCCCGGCCAGTCGCTGCCGGCGGGCCAGCTTACTCTTTCGGATCGGGCCGGATCAAAGGCCGCCACTGCCGTTAAGATGAGCGGACCACTGTCGAGGGGACCGCACCATGCCGATCACTGTAGCCGCTCTGCGTGAGACTGCCGCCGGGGAGCGGCGCGTGGCGATCACGCCCGAGATGGCGAAAAAGCTGCGCGGCAAGGGTCTGCGCGTGCTACTGGAACGCGATGCCGGGCGCGCCGCGGGCTTTCCTGACGCCAGCTATGCCGAGGCCGAATTCGCCGACGCGGCCAGCGTATTGGCGCAGGCGGACGTACTGGCCTGCGTGCTGCCGCCCGCCGACGCGGTGTTCGCCGGCTTGCGCGAAGGCGCCGTGGTGGTCGGCCAGTTGCGTCCGTACGGCGCGGCGGAACGCGTCGCCGCGCTCACCGCGCGCAAGCTCACCGCGTTCTCGCTGGAGCTGCTGCCGCGCACCACCCGCGCGCAGGCGATGGACGTGCTGAGCTCGCAGGCGGCGGTGGCCGGCTACCGCGCCATGCTGATCGCCGCCGAGGCCTCGCCGAAGTTCTTCCCCATGCTGACCACCGCCGCCGGCACCATCCGCCCGTCGAAGGTGCTGGTGATCGGCGCCGGCGTGGCCGGATTGCAGGCGATCGCCACCGCGCGCCGGCTGGGTGCGCAGACCGAGGGCTACGACGTGCGCCCGGAGACGCGCGAGCAGGTGGAGTCGCTGGGCGCGAAGTTCCTCGATCTCGGCGTCAGCGCCGCCGGCAGTGGCGGCTACGCGCGCGAGCTGTCGGCGGAGGAGCGCGCCGCGCAGCAGCAGGCGCTGGCCGAACACCTGAAGTCCTTCGACGCGGTGGTTTCCACTGCGGCGGTGCCGGGGCGGCCGGCGCCGAAGATCCTCACGACCGCGATGGTCGAAGGCATGAAGCCCGGCGCGCTGATCGTCGACCTGGCCGCCGAGAGCGGCGGCAACTGCGAGCTGACCCGGCCGGGCGAGCGGGTCGAGCACGGCGGCGTGGTGATCCTGGGTCCGCTCAATCTGCCGGCCGGTGCACCGCTGCACGCGTCGGAAATGTACGCGCGCAACGTGTTCAACTTCCTCGAACTGCTGGTGCACGACGGCGCATTGAAGCCGGATTTCGACGACGAGCTGGTGGCGAAGAGCTGCCTCACCCACGCCGGCGAGACGCGCTTCACAGCGTCGTAGGCATCGCCGCGAATCCCGCCGCGTGCCGCAACTCCTGTGGCGTGCCGCAACCTGGACTCGTGCTGCAGCCCTTGTAGGAGCCCGCTCGCGGGCGATGCTCTTGCCTTTGCGAATCCCGGTTCCCGGTTCCCGGCCTTCAAGGCATCGCCCGCGAGCGGGCTCCTACAAATGCCGGGAGGCTCCGCGCAAGGCGCGGTGTTTGCGGGTCAGGGGTGGCCGGGCGGGGAGGAAAGGTCGTGGCCGTGGCGTTCGTCCCAGTGCAGGCGCTCGGCGGGCGGCAGCGCGTGCCATTCGCGGATCAGCTGTTCGCGCTGCGCCGGCGGCAGTTGCTGGAAGCGCTCGAAGGTGGCGTGCAGCCGCTCGCGCTGCTGCGGCGGCAGCTGGTGGAACTTGCGCATGTTCTCGCGTGCCTGGCGGCGCTCGTCCGGCGTCATCTGCTGCCAGCGGGCGATGTGCCGGCGCACTTCCTCGCGCCGCTCCGGCGGCAGGGTAACCCAGCGCTCGGCGCGCTGGAGCATGCGCGACTGCTTGCGCGGCGACATGCTGTCCCAGCTTTTCTGCAGCGGTGCCAGCACCTCGCGCTGGGCCGGGTCGAGGCTGTTCCACGGGCGCGGCGTCGGCATGGCGCCAGCGGACGATGGCGATACGGGCGTCTCCTGCGCATGCAGCGATGGCGTGGCGACGCCGCCGAGCAGGGCGGCCAGCAGCAGCGACAGGAGTGGGTGGAGGATTCGGGTCATGGCTCAGCGGGCCGCCGTCTGGTTGCCGGTGGAAGCCAGCCAGCCGTAGAAATCGAGGTTCTGGTAGAGGTTCGGGTCGGCCTTGTCGGCGTCGGGCGGCAGTTCGGTGTCCACTTCGTCGAGGCTGCCGGCGACGTTCGGCGTGGCGGGAGCATGCGGCGGCAAGGGCCGCCACGCCATCACCGCGGCCAGCGCGATCACGGCGAACGCACCGGTGGGGATCAGCCAGCGCACGGCGCGATGCGCCGGGGCCTGCGCGCTTTCCAGCGCCTGCCGCCGTGCCGCGCGCAGGCGTCCGGCGGTGGCCGGGTCGATGCGCTGCGCAGCTTCGCGCCAGAGTTGGCGGGCGTGCCGTTCGAGCTGCCGGTCGGGGCCGCCATTGTCGGCTCGGTTGTTGTCGGGCGAGTTCATCGCCAGTCCTCCAGTTGGTCGCGCAGGTGGTGCATCGCGCGCGACAGATGGGTTTTCACGCTGCCCTCGGAGCAGCCCATGGCGCGGGCGGTTTCGGCCACGTCCAGCCCTTCCAGCATGCGCAGCATGAACGCCTCGCGCTGGCGCTGCGGCAGCTGCCGGACCGCGGCGGCCAGCTGCGCGTACGACTGCACGTCGTGCAGCCGGCCCAGCGGGTCCTGGCCGGGGTCGGCCGGCTCCCACGCGGGCATCTCGTCGCCGTCGTCGTCGCGGCCGCCGCCGAGCCAGCCCACCACGATCGAGCGCACCTTGCGCCGACGCTGCAGGTCGACCACGCGCCGGCGCAGGATGCCCCAGAACAGCGGCGCCCATTCCGTGGCCGGCTTGCCGCGGTAGTGCCTGACCAGCCGCAGCATGGCGTCCTGCACCGCGTCCATGGCGTCCTCGCGGTGGCGCAGCTGCAGCTCGGCCATGCGGAACGCGCGCCGCTCGACCTGCGCCAGGAACGCCTCCAG
>Ga0209916_1001057_pt1 | contig 29118 bp, 14 predicted proteins | sample ThiBio_1000_plan_FD_183956 | JGI IMG/M metagenome (GOLD analysis project Ga0209916, IMG submission 183956) | Wastewater bioreactor microbial communities from Cape Town, South Africa - Thiocy_solids_2 (SPAdes) | ecosystem: Engineered > Bioreactor > Thiocyanate-remediating > Anaerobic-Aerobic ... | reverse complement strand
TCGGCCAGCGCCAGATCTCCACCATCTTCACCCAGCTCAACCAGTACCGCGTAGTGCTGGAGGTGGCGCCGGAGTTCCGCACCAGCGACGACCTGCTGACCAAGCTCACCGTGCGCGGCAACGGCAATGGCGCGCTCACCGGCAGCACCGCGACCAGCTTCGGCCAGCTGAAGTCGAGCAACTCGGCCACGCCCTCGGGTATCGGCAACACCGGCAACATCGGCTTCGAGATCGGCGCCGGCGGCAGCATCCCGCTGTCCTCGCTGGTCAGTGCGCAGATGACCAGCGCGCCGCTGGTGGTCAGCCACCAGCAGCAGCTGCCGGCGGTGACGCTGGCGTTCAACGTGGCGCCGGGCTACTCGTTGTCCGACGCGGTGGCGGCGATCCATCAGGTCGAGGCGCAGCTGAACTTTCCGCCGCAGATCCGCGGCGAGTTCGTCGGCAAGGCCGCTGAGTTCGCCTCCTCGCTGGGCGATGAAGTGCTGCTGCTGCTGGCCGCGATCATCGTGATCTACATCGTGCTGGGCGTGCTGTACGAGAGCTATATCCACCCGCTGACGATCATCTCCACGCTGCCGCCGGCCGGCGTCGGCGCGCTGCTCGCGCTGATCCTGTGCGGCATGAGCCTGTCGGTGGACGGCATCGTCGGCATCGTGCTGCTGATCGGCATCGTGAAGAAGAACGCGATCATGATGATCGACTTCGCGATCGAGGCGCGCCGCACTGGGCTCGATGCGCGCGACGCGATCCGCCGCGCCTGCCTGCTGCGCTTCCGCCCGATCATGATGACCACCGCCGCGGCCATGCTCGGCGCGCTGCCGCTGGCGCTGGGCAATGGCATCGGCGCCGAGCTGCGCCGGCCATTGGGCGTATCGATCGTCGGCGGCCTGCTGCTGTCGCAGCTGGTCACGCTGTACACCACGCCGGTGATCTACCTGTATATGGAGCGTTTCTCCGACTGGCTGGCCGAGCGCCGCGAGCGGCGTGCGCTGGCCCACGCCCAGGTCAGCCGCGCGGCGTGATTCCGCCGCGGTGTTCTGCTCCCTCCCCTGCTTGCAGGGGAGGGCCGGGGTGGGGTCGCTCTTCATCGCGAGATCAAAAGCACCCCCTCCCGACCTCCCCCTGCTGCGCAGAGGGAGGAGTTGCTTTGCGCGCGGACGTCCAGCTCTCTCCCCTGCTCGCAGGGGAGGGCCGGGGTGGGGTTGCTCTTCATCGCGAGATCAAAAGCACCCCCTCCCGACCTCCCCCTGCTGCGCAGAGGGAGGAGTTGCTTTGCGCGCGGACGTCCAGCTCCCTCTCCTGCTTGCAGGGGAGGGCCGGGGTGGGGTCGCTCTTCATCGCGAGATCAAAAGCACCCCCTCCCGACCTCCCCCTGCTGCGCAGAGGGAGGAGTTGCTTTGCGCGCGGACGTCCAGCTCCCTCCCCTGCTCGCAGGGGAGGGTTGGGGTGGGGTTGCTCTTCGCGCAGCCTCGCGATCAACCTTTCCGCGGCCCGGACGTTGAGAGTGGGATGATTTGTCCCCCGCACCCTCGTCCGTTTCCGTCCGCGTTGACTCCATGAACCTCTCCGGCACCTTTATCCGTCGCCCGATCGGCACCTCGCTGCTGGCGATCGGCCTGTTCGTGGCCGGCACGATCTGCTACTTCCTGCTCGGCGTGGCGGCGCTGCCGAACATGCAGTTCCCGGCGATCTTCGTGCAGGCCAGTCAGGCCGGCGCGGACGCCAGCACCATGGCGTCGACCGTGGCTGCGCCGCTGGAACGGCACCTGGGCCAGGTGCCCGGCATCGAGACCATGCGCTCGTCCAGCTCCGAGGGGCGCAGCTTCGTCTTCATGCTGTTCCGCACCGGCACCGACCTGGATGCCGCCGCACGCGACGTGCAGGCCGCGATCAATGCGGCCGCGCCGGACCTGCCCAGCGGCTTGAGCGCCGCGCCGAGCTACCAGAAGGCGAACCCGAACGATGACCCGATCATCGCCCTGGCGCTGACCTCGGACACGCAGTCGGCGGCCGACCTGTACAACCTGTCCGACACCCTACTGGCGCAGCGGCTGCGCCAGCTGCCCGGGGTGTCCTCGGTGGAGATCGCCGGCGCGGCCACGCCGGCGATCCGCGTCGACGTGAACCTGCGCGCACTGAACGCGATGGGGCTGTCGCCCGACCAGCTGCGCAACGCGCTGGGCGCGGCCAACGTGACTTCGCCCGAAGGCTTCCTGTCCAACGGCGCCAGCACCATGGCGATCAGCGCCACCGCCCAGTTGCACAGCGCGGAGGACTTCGCCCAGCTGGTCATCGCCAGCCGCAACGGCACGCCGGTGCGGCTGTCCGACGTGGCCAGGGTCTACGCCGGCCAGCAGGACGCCTACCAGGCGGCCTGGTTCCACGGCAAGCCGGCCGTGCTGATGTACGTCTACAAGAAGGCCGACGCGAACATCATCGCCACCGTCGACCTGGTCAAGGAGCAGCTGCCGGCGCTGCGCAGCTACCTGCCGCCGGCTACCGCGCTGACCCCGTTCTTCGACGGCACGCCGACCATCCGCGCCTCGCTGCACGAGGTGCAGGCCACGCTGCTGATCTCGCTGGCGATGGTGGTGCTGGTGATGGCGCTGTTCCTGCGCCGGCTGGCGCCCACCCTGATCGCCGCGGTGGCCGTGCCGCTGTCGCTGGCCGGCGCATTCGTGGTGATGTATGTGCTCGGCTACACGCTGAACAACCTCACCCTGCTGGCGCTGGTGATCGCGATCGGCTTCGTGGTGGACGACGCGATCGTGGTGATCGAGAACGTCATCCGCCACCTCGACGCGGGCATGTCGCGGCTGCAGGCCACCCTGGCCGGCGCGCGCGAGATCGGCTTCACCATCGTCTCGATCACCGCCTCGCTGATCGCGGTGTTCATTCCGCTGCTGTTCGCCGGCGGCATCACCGGCATGTTCATGCACGAGTTCTCGGTGACCCTGGTGGCGGCGATCGTGGTCTCGGCGCTGGTCTCGCTGACCCTGACGCCGGCGCTGTGCGGGCGCTTCCTCGGTGGCCATGCGGCGAAGGAGCAGGCGCCACCGTCGCGGCTCGCCCGCGCGCTGGACGGTTTCCATGCCGGCATGCTGCGCATCTACACCCGTGCGCTGGATTTTTCGCTGCGTCACGCGCTGGCGTTCTCGCTGACCCCGCTGGCGCTGATCGTGGCCACCTTCTACCTGTTCGGCGTGGTCAAGGCCGGTCTGTTTCCCGCGCAGGACACCGGCCTGATCTGGGGCCGCGCCAGCTCCAGCGCCACCGTCTCGTTCGCCGAAAGCCGGCAGCGGCTGGAACGGCTCACCGCGATGCTGATGGCCGACCCCGACGTCGCCACCGTGGGCTCGCGCCTGGGCAGCAGCCGGCAGGGCACCAGCGGCTCGTTCAACATCGACCTGAAGACCCGCGCCGACGGTCGCCATGACGACACCTTCGCGGTGCTCGCGCGGCTCAGCGCCAAGGCGGCGAACTACCCCGACCTCAACCTGCGCCTGCGCCCGGTGCAGGACCTGCCCAGTGGCGGTGGCGGCACCAGCCAGGGCGCGCAGTACCAGGTGTCGCTGCAGGGCAACGACCTGGCCAGCCTGCAGGAATGGCTGCCCAAACTGCAGGCCGAGCTGAAGAAGAACCCGAAGCTGCGCGACGTCGGCACCGACGTCGACGAGGCCGGCCTGCGCCAGAACATCGTGATCGACCGCGACAAGGCCGCGCGGCTCGGCGTGTCGATCGGTGCCATCGACGGCGCGCTGTACGACGCGTTCGGCCAGCGCCAGGTGTCCACCATCTACTCGGACATCAACCAGTACCAGGTGGTGGTCAACGCGCTGCCCGAACAGACCGCCACGCCGGAGGCGCTCAACCGCATCTACGTGCGCTCCGGCAGCGGCAAGATGATCCCGATCACCGCGTTCGCGAAGCAGGAGCCGGGGCTGGCGCCCTCGCAGATCACCCACGAGAACCAGTACACCACGATGGATTTGAGCTTCAACCTCGCGCCGGGGGTGAGCATGGGCGAGGCGATGGCGGTGATCCAGGCCACCGTGAAGAACATGCGCATGCCCGGCGACATCCGCGTGCAGATGGGCAACGATTTCCGCCGCTTCCAGCAGTCGCAGAGCGGCATGGGCTGGCTGATCCTGGCCGCCGTGATCACCGTCTACATCGTGCTCGGCATGCTGTACGAGAACCTGATCCACCCGGTCACCATCCTGTCCACCCTGCCGGCCGCCGGGGTGGGCGCGCTGCTGGCGCTGTGGCTGACCGGCACCGAGCTGTCGGTGGTGGCGCAGATCGCCCTGGTGCTGCTGATCGGCATCGTCAAGAAAAACGCGATCATGATGATCGACTTCGCCCTGGTCGCCCAGCGCGAACACGGCAAGAGCCCGCTGGAAGCGGCGCGCGAGGCGTGCACCGTGCGCTTCCGCCCGATCATGATGACCACCATGGTCGCCATCCTCGCCGCGCTGCCGATTGCCATCGGCCTCGGCGAAGGCAGCGAACTGCGCCGCCCGCTCGGCATCGCCCTGATCGGCGGCCTGCTGATCTCGCAAAGCCTCACCCTGCTCAGCACCCCGGCGCTCTACGTGATCTTCTCGTGCCTCGCCGAGCGGCGGAAAGCGTGGTGGGCGCGGCGGCATGTACGCAGGCCCATGGTGGTCCGATCGGGTATCGGTTGATCCGGCTGCCTGCTGCCCGAGTTCCGGCTGAACGTTTCGCCAGAACGCTCACAGGCCGTTAACCGCGAGGCGGTTATCACGGACTCCTGTTCCGGACGGAGCTGCGTGCGATGGGCAACGAGACCCGCAAGGCGGACTTTTCCAATGTGCAGGGCGGGGTGAAATCCACTGCGCCGGATGCGCCATCCAAGGCGGATTTCAGCAACGTGCGGGCCGAGGTCGGTTCCACCGCCGACCGGCCTGCCACCTATACCGTGGTGGCGGGCGACAACCTGACGAAGATCGCGAAACACTTCTACGGCGACGCGAATGCATGGAAGGCGGTCTTCGACGCCAACCGCGACCAGCTTTCCGATCCGGACCGGATCAGGGTCGGCCAGGTCCTGAAGATTCCCGCCAAATCCTGAAACAGGAGGTACCTCCATGAAGATGACTCGCCAACCCTTGATCCTTGCCGCGTTGCTGGCCGCCACGCTGGTGCTGGGTGCCTGCGGCAAGAAGAACGACGAAGCGGCGCCGGCACCGTCCGAGGCACCACCGCCGGCTGCGACCGCGCCCGCCTCGACACCTGCGCCTGCACCGGCGGCCACCGCGCCGATGGCGATGAACAACGGTGCGCCATCAGCCGTCACGGTCGGTGCGGTGGAGCTGGGCTCCACCGTCGACGCGAACCACAAGATCCTCGCCAGCGGCACCAGCTTCGCGCCGAAGGACACCATCTACGCCTCGGTCGACACCACCGGCAGCGGCAACGCGACACTGGCGGCGAAATGGACCACCCAGGAGGGCCAGGTGGTGCACGAGGACAGCAAGACGCTCAATGCGATGGGTCCGGAGACCACGGCCTTCATGATCAGCAAGCCCGACGGTTTCCCGGCCGGCAACTACAAGGTGGACATCTCGCTGGACGGCAAGCAGGTCGCCAGCAAGGATTTCACGGTCAAATAAGTTGCGAGAAAGCACACAGGCATGAGAAAAGCGCGGCTTCCACGCGCTTTTCTCATGCACTAGCGCATATGCGCCGCGTCTGCTTGGAACCGTGGTCCGCCGTGTACGGGAGAACTGCTCGACCATAACTGCGTAGCTGGCGCGGAATGGCGTTATCTGGTTGGGCGAGAGTCTTTGCTTGGCTATTCTGTGAGCCGTAGCTCTTCGCTGCGGATCACGACGCCGCGCGAGCAGGCGCTGAACCAGCGCAGCAAGGCTTCAATGAGGCCGCAGCTCTTCGCTGCGGATCACTCGCCGGTAGCCCAGTGCGCCGAGCTGCTGCAGTGGCTTCAATGAGGCCGCAGCTCTTCGCTGCGGATCACCGCTGAAGCCGTCGCTGAACCGCACGCGGTAGCCCGAGCTTCAATGAGGCCGCAGCTCTTCGCTGCGGATCACACAAAACTCAGGCGTTGATTCGCGGCGTCGGCTCGCCGCTTCAATGAGGCCGCAGCTCTTCGCTGCGGATCACGATACCTCGATCGGTACGGCGCGCGAAACACTGATGCTTCAATGAGGCCGCAGCTCTTCGCTGCGGATCACGTCTTCACCAGATTCCGCTTTCCATGCGTACAGGCCGCTTCAATGAGGCCGCAGCTCTTCGCTGCGGATCACTGTCTACGGCACCAGCGACAGGCGTAACGTTCGTCGGCTTCAATGAGGCCGCAGCTCTTCGCTGCGGATCACCTCACCAAGCTGCACGCCAAGGGCCATGACCCCACCGGCTTCAATGAGGCCGCAGCTCTTCGCTGCGGATCACTTCCGATAGAAAGAAAGTAAGGACGGCGGTCGATGATGCTTCAATGAGGCCGCAGCTCTTCGCTGCGGATCACCATTGCCGCGATGCTCAAGATCGAGCCGCGCTTCAAGCTTCAATGAGGCCGCAGCTCTTCGCTGCGGATCACGGGGTTGCCCTAGGCTTGGGTATTGACCGCACCGTTGCTTCAATGAGGCCGCAGCTCTTCGCTGCGGATCACCAATGCCATCAGTGGAGCTTACCGCCGACGAGCTGGCTTCAATGAGGCCGCAGCTCTTCGCTGCGGATCACCGCGCGCCGAGGAAACGCGGTGTAGCACTCATCGAGCTTCAATGAGGCCGCAGCTCTTCGCTGCGGATCACGGTAGCCTCAACAAGCACGTTCTGCAGGGCACCGTCGAGCTTCAATGAGGCCGCAGCTCTTCGCTGCGGATCACGGGAAGCATTCTATTAATTGGAGTAGGATTTATCGGGCTTCAATGAGGCCGCAGCTCTTCGCTGCGGATCACCGCGTTGGCGATGGCGTCGTGCACTTCCTTCGCCGTGCTTCAATGAGGCCGCAGCTCTTCGCTGCGGATCACTCAGCTGGTACGACCCGGAAGAACTTCCCGCCCAGCTGCTTCAATGAGGCCGCAGCTCTTCGCTGCGGATCACAAAGGTGTTCCATGTGCGGCCCCTGTTGTCAGTTGGGCTTCAATGAGGCCGCAGCTCTTCGCTGCGGATCACCACCCGCGACCGCGACCCAGCCGACCGCGAAGCCTGGCTTCAATGAGGCCGCAGCTCTTCGCTGCGGATCACTGGCTCAGCATGGCCTTGCGCGCACCCACGGCCTGCAGCTTCAATGAGGCCGCAGCTCTTCGCTGCGGATCACGGAGTATTGGTAGTGCAGTTCCGACCGATACATCTCGCTTCAATGAGGCCGCAGCTCTTCGCTGCGGATCACAGCGTAAAGTTTTCAATCGAATTACCGACAAGGGATGCTTCAATGAGGCCGCAGCTCTTCGCTGCGGATCACACCGCCCACGGCTTGTGACCGTCCTTCTTGCAGCTGCTTCAATGAGGCCGCAGCTCTTCGCTGCGGATCACCAGCGCAAGCTGCGCATCTTGTGCGTGCGCGAGGTGCAGCTTCAATGAGGCCGCAGCTCTTCGCTGCGGATCACTGATCCACTCTTTCCCGGCGCTGCCTGCGTCGCCTTGCTTCAATGAGGCCGCAGCTCTTCGCTGCGGATCACCTAGAATCCAAACCATTTGATTCTCCGAACTGGTCTAGCTTCAATGAGGCCGCAGCTCTTCGCTGCGGATCACTTATCTCCTAGCACGGAAGGCGCGGAGTCCATGAGATGCTTCAATGAGGCCGCAGCTCTTCGCTGCGGATCACGTCGAGCCGGCGTACATGGGCACCATCGACATCGAGGCTTCAATGAGGCCGCAGCTCTTCGCTGCGGATCACCCGGGTCTGGCTACGGAACTCACCATGGCGCAGCTGGCTTCAATGAGGCCGCAGCTCTTCGCTGCGGATCACACGCATGCGGTGGTCGATGGCCCACAGGACGGCGCAGCTTCAATGAGGCCGCAGCTCTTCGCTGCGGATCACCCTGGCAGCAAGCATCCATGCCCATGGGCTGATTCAGCTTCAATGAGGCCGCAGCTCTTCGCTGCGGATCACAGTCCGCCCAGCGGGTGGCGGTGGCGGGCACGCCGGGCTTCAATGAGGCCGCAGCTCTTCGCTGCGGATCACCTTCGAGGCGCAGACGTTCGGCGCGATCCGTGAGGTGCTTCAATGAGGCCGCAGCTCTTCGCTGCGGATCACCGAGGGCCGGCCAGGGCGCAAGACCATCGCCGGTCCGCTTCAATGAGGCCGCAGCTCTTCGCTGCGGATCACCATGGCGTTCCAGAAGTGGCCCGAGGTCACGAATCCGCTTCAATGAGGCCGCAGCTCTTCGCTGCGGATCACCCGCCCTGGTGGCGGCGCTCACGGGGCTCGCGATGCTGGCTTCAATGAGGCCGCAGCTCTTCGCTGCGGATCACTTCCAACACCTTCCTCGATGCGCTCGCCAACCTCAAGCTTCAATGAGGCCGCAGCTCTTCGCTGCGGATCACCACGAACGAGTATTACGCCAAGCAAGCGGCAGTCATGCTTCAATGAGGCCGCAGCTCTTCGCTGCGGATCACGAGCCATCTGGAGCAGCGCGCGCTGACGCATCATCTGCTTCAATGAGGCCGCAGCTCTTCGCTGCGGATCACCTTCAGCGGGCGCAGCTTCAGCGCCTTGCTGTTCAGGCTTCAATGAGGCCGCAGCTCTTCGCTGCGGATCACCGAGTTCGCATTCGAGATCGGCGTGGAGCATTCCGAGCTTCAATGAGGCCGCAGCTCTTCGCTGCGGATCACCCGGCGGGACAGCTGGCGGGCGTGCTCGGATGCACCGCTTCAATGAGGCCGCAGCTCTTCGCTGCGGATCACTGGGCGCCCGTAGCGGATGCGATCCGGCGTGACCTGGCTTCAATGAGGCCGCAGCTCTTCGCTGCGGATCACCCCGGCTCGCTGCGAATCCTTGAGGATGCGTTGTTAGCTTCAATGAGGCCGCAGCTCTTCGCTGCGGATCACTTTGACGCGGGAGTAGAGCCGTGACTGTACTTGCCAGCTTCAATGAGGCCGCAGCTCTTCGCTGCGGATCACCACTGGTCACGCTTGAGTCTGCTAGCGCGGACCCAGGGCTTCAATGAGGCCGCAGCTCTTCGCTGCGGATCACGCCCGCCGCGGTGAAAGTGACGGCGCTGCCGTCGGCGCTTCAATGAGGCCGCAGCTCTTCGCTGCGGATCACCGAGCGTGTCACCAGTTGCTCGATTGTCTTCAGCGTCTCCGGCTTCAATGAGGCCGCAGCTCTTCGCTGCGGATCACGTACAACGGCCTGCTCAGTGCCATGTCGCCCTACATGCTTCAATGAGGCCGCAGCTCTTCGCTGCGGATCACATCGCCATGCCGCTGGCGACCTTGTTAATTTCCTCGCTTCAATGAGGCCGCAGCTCTTCGCTGCGGATCACCTCGGCAGCTCGCCGCTCGGCCTGGTTGCGGCACTCGCGCTTCAATGAGGCCGCAGCTCTTCGCTGCGGATCACGTGCTGCCAGGCGGGCCATAGATGCCGCTCGTCTGCGCTTCAATGAGGCCGCAGCTCTTCGCTGCGGATCACATTACGCCAGAGACGCCGATGGAACCGTCCAGCGAAACGCTTCAATGAGGCCGCAGCTCTTCGCTGCGGATCACCGTTTTCCTTCCGGCGTGACTGCTGTCGTCATCCATTGCTTCAATGAGGCCGCAGCTCTTCGCTGCGGATCACCGTTGAAGCAACACCTGACGGGAACGTGTTGCCCGAGCTTCAATGAGGCCGCAGCTCTTCGCTGCGGATCACCGGCGTCGAGACGACGATGCCGAACGTCGACCTGCGGCTTCAATGAGGCCGCAGCTCTTCGCTGCGGATCACCCGCGACATCAATTCGCTGCTGATCTACTACCAGACGCTTCAATGAGGCCGCAGCTCTTCGCTGCGGATCACCCGACAACCAACCCGTTGGTTACTCCACCCGTGCCGCTTCAATGAGGCCGCAGCTCTTCGCTGCGGATCACCGGCGGACGGAAATCGAACAGGCGATGACCTGGCAGCTTCAATGAGGCCGCAGCTCTTCGCTGCGGATCACATGCGCGGCGGGCACGCGATCCTGGTCGAGTCGAGCAAGCTTCAATGAGGCCGCAGCTCTTCGCTGCGGATCACGCCGTGGGTGGGCAAGCCTGGCCCGGACGGTGAATCGCTTCAATGAGGCCGCAGCTCTTCGCTGCGGATCACCGGCGTGATCCTGCGCACCACGAACGGCAGCATCGTGCTTCAATGAGGCCGCAGCTCTTCGCTGCGGATCACGTCGGGATCGCAAGAGACAGGGACAGGGACAGGGAATGCTTCAATGAGGCCGCAGCTCTTCGCTGCGGATCACAATCTCGGCGTGCTCGATCCCAATGGCCGCTCCTAGCTTCAATGAGGCCGCAGCTCTTCGCTGCGGATCACCAGCAGCCAGATCACCGACCCGAATTGCCCGCACAGCGCTTCAATGAGGCCGCAGCTCTTCGCTGCGGATCACGAGCTGGTCAACCGCATCGCCGCCATGCGTGAAATGGCTTCAATGAGGCCGCAGCTCTTCGCTGCGGATCACTGCCGCCGTGCGTGCCGTTGTTGCCGTTGAGGCGAATGCTTCAATGAGGCCGCAGCTCTTCGCTGCGGATCACGCACGCCCGATCTGTCGAAGCTCGCGCGTAGCACTGCTTCAATGAGGCCGCAGCTCTTCGCTGCGGATCACCCCCCGCATCAAAGCCGTCCAATCGCGCGGCGGATGCGCTTCAATGAGGCCGCAGCTCTTCGCTGCGGATCACGCGCGCAAGGATCACGAGGCACACATGTCGGGCGTCGAGCTTCAATGAGGCCGCAGCTCTTCGCTGCGGATCACCATGTCATCGAGCTCGTATGGGCCAACGAGGACGACGGCTTCAATGAGGCCGCAGCTCTTCGCTGCGGATCACATGTCGAAATAGCGCGGGTCAATCTCTATGCCAATGCTTCAATGAGGCCGCAGCTCTTCGCTGCGGATCACCTCGTCCTGCACCTGCATGATGTGAACCCCCTGATCGCTTCAATGAGGCCGCAGCTCTTCGCTGCGGATCACCCGGACGCAGGAATCGAACCCACAACCTGTTTCTTAGCTTCAATGAGGCCGCAGCTCTTCGCTGCGGATCACACTTTCGGGGACTGCATCGCATACCGGCCACGCATTGCGCTTCAATGAGGCCGCAGCTCTTCGCTGCGGATCACAAGGGGTCGGTAGCGCCCTACGTCTGGGCTGTGGCTGGCTTCAATGAGGCCGCAGCTCTTCGCTGCGGATCACAGCGGGGCGGCGACATAGCATCCCGCAGCCATGCCGCGCTTCAATGAGGCCGCAGCTCTTCGCTGCGGATCACGAGAAATCAGCTGCTTACTGCGAATCTATTTACACAGCTTCAATGAGGCCGCAGCTCTTCGCTGCGGATCACGCACTGGCAGGCGGCGGACAAGGCGGCTGCTACCGTGCTTCAATGAGGCCGCAGCTCTTCGCTGCGGATCACTACGTCTACATCAGCTGGTGCAACGCTGGCGGCAGCGCTTCAATGAGGCCGCAGCTCTTCGCTGCGGATCACGATAAAACGTGACGATGCCGAGCGGGATCAGCGCCAAGCTTCAATGAGGCCGCAGCTCTTCGCTGCGGATCACCAAAGGCGGGGAATGCGCCCGTTACGCGCCGGCTGAGCTTCAATGAGGCCGCAGCTCTTCGCTGCGGATCACGTGCCATACTGCCGAACAACGCCATCCCGCGCGAGCTGGCTTCAATGAGGCCGCAGCTCTTCGCTGCGGATCACCAGCTTGACGCCTTCCTCGGCACGGTCGCGGGTGTTGCTTCAATGAGGCCGCAGCTCTTCGCTGCGGATCACCACGCCGCCGCCGGCCTGAGGGATGCGGGCGTAGCTAGCTTCAATGAGGCCGCAGCTCTTCGCTGCGGATCACGGCCAGCAGCTTTTCGCCGCCGCCGCGCATGGCGCGGCTTCAATGAGGCCGCAGCTCTTCGCTGCGGATCACCTATATACCATCTACTACCACGGTAGCTCCGTCGATTTGCTTCAATGAGGCCGCAGCTCTTCGCTGCGGATCACGGCCATCACGCTGGGTACCTCCAAAGCCAACGGCGAGCTTCAATGAGGCCGCAGCTCTTCGCTGCGGATCACCTGACGCCAACCTCGGCATGTACGCCGGGCGTATCGATGCTTCAATGAGGCCGCAGCTCTTCGCTGCGGATCACAGGCGTTCACCTTGCGCGCCTCGCGGTACGCGGCGCGGCTTCAATGAGGCCGCAGCTCTTCGCTGCGGATCACGGCCGCAGTGGTCGGCAAGCGTGTGGCCGTCGACAATGCTTCAATGAGGCCGCAGCTCTTCGCTGCGGATCACGCGAGGCTCAGGTGGTCGGGCCGCCGGTGCCGCTCCGCTTCAATGAGGCCGCAGCTCTTCGCTGCGGATCACGGCCATCGGCGCGAAGCCCTTACCCTGCATATCCCGGTGCTTCAATGAGGCCGCAGCTCTTCGCTGCGGATCACGACATGATGACCGCCACAGTACGCATGCAGGCAGTGGCTTCAATGAGGCCGCAGCTCTTCGCTGCGGATCACGCGCCACCTGGTGCCGGTTGTACCGCGCGCTGCTGCTGGCTTCAATGAGGCCGCAGCTCTTCGCTGCGGATCACCGCCTGCAGGGTTACGTTTGCCGTGCTGGTCAGGCCGCTTCAATGAGGCCGCAGCTCTTCGCTGCGGATCACCATCGCGGACATGGTGTGTATCGTCGGCGGCAAGCAGGCTTCAATGAGGCCGCAGCTCTTCGCTGCGGATCACCCGTGGAATACTTCCCTGCGCACCACTGGCCCGACGCTTCAATGAGGCCGCAGCTCTTCGCTGCGGATCACAGTCCCTCCGCAAGTCGTTGCGCGGGTTGGCTGTTCGGTGGTTGCTTGCGAGGGGTGTCTGCCAAGGTGGCATGCCAAGCTAGCGCGCGTGTTGCCGGACGGCAACAGGGGCGGGTAACAGCTTGATTGTCAGAGAGCATTGCGGTGCGAGCGGTGACCGGGTTTCGCGGTGTCACTGGAGCGCTCGCGGCGATAGGGCGAAAGAAGACGGGTGTGAAGGTCAAACGATAATGGGTTCCCTGGCGGCGGGTTCGAACTTGTCTCCAAGGCTGACCACGCGAGGCTTGACCTTGTCGGCGGGGCCGATGTCGATGATCAGCAGGGCATCGGTGCGGCGCAGGATGATGCCGTCGAGCAGCTGCAGCATCTCGGCGTGCCGGCGCCGGCTCAAGCGGCACTGGAAGACCGACAGCTGCAGCCATTCCCCGAACCCTTTCATGGTCTTGAATACGCGCCGCCATCGTTTGTCGTCGCGGATGTCGTAGGTCACCAGGTACAGATGTTCGTCCATGGTCGTTTCGCCGGTTGCGACGCGCTCAGCGTGTCGTGAAGTTGGGGTAGTCGTCGAGTTCGCCGAGCAGGAAGCGCCCAAGCAGGCGAGCCTGCAGCTCCAGTAACCGGCGGTAGCTCAATCGGTAACCGAACAAGGGATGGGTGATCTCGTGGCTGAGCCGGCGCTCGAAAGCGGCGATGAAGCGCTTGCGGCCGCTGGCATCAAGGTTGACGCTGCCGGCGGCGTTGATGAAGTCGCTAGGGTGCACCTCGCCGTTGTTGATGACCTGCATGACTACCGAGTCGGCCAACAGCGGGCGGAACGGCTCCATCATGTCCAGTGCCAGTGCGGGGCGGCCATAACGGGGTTGGTGATAGAAGCCGCGGTACGCATCGAAACCCACGGCCGTCAGCGTGGTCGTCCAGGTGCGCGCCAGCATGGTGTAGGCGAACGAGAGCATGGCGTTGACCGGGTCGGTGGGCGGGCGCCGATTGCGCAGGGTGAAGTCGAAGGCAAGCAAGGCCTCGTCGCTCGGGGTGGCAGGCTTCAAGGTCTGGCGGAACTGACCGAAGTACAGCGCGGCGGCCTGACCTTCGATGCCGAGCAGGGTTTCCAGACTTTCGGCGCGTTCGGCCTGTTGGCGGATGCGTTTCAGGTCAGCAAGCAGCCGCTCGGGTTTCTCCTCCGGCTTCCAGTTGCGGCGGATCTGCGTGCGGCAGTTGGTGATCTTGGCGGCCACCAGGCCGCGGGCAATGCGCAGGCAGGTGGCATCGTTGAAGCTGGCGCGGTATTGCCCGGTGCGCAGCTCCACGTTCTTGTGTCCGTTGCCCTGGGTGTGGCCGAAGAAGAAGCCGCCATAGCTGTGCCAGCTCACCGGGATGTCTCGTTGCATCAGTTCCTGCAGACACGGCGTGGTGACGTAGACGTTGCCCTGGATGACCACCTGCGAAACCTCACGCAGGCGTGCGCTGGCGAGCATGTGGCCGTCCTTGTCGGTTACTTCCAGCACCTCGCCCTTCTTCGCCAGCTTGGCGCTGTAGTGCTGGATGTACAGCGGCAACGCCTCGTGGTGCGGTACGGCCAGCGGACGCGGCGCCAACTCGGCCTGATGCAGGAACTGCACCTCGTCCGGCAGGCAGATGGTCACCAGCGAGCAGCGTGGGCACTTGGGGCTGTCCACCAGCGGCGCGGGGATACGCCCGCCGGCAGCCATGGCACGCAGCTCGGCGATGGCGTTGCGGGTGAGCGTGAGCAGCTCGTCGTCGAAGGCGACGGCGACGCGCTCCTTGCTGGCCACGTAGTAGATGGCGCCTTCCTCGCAGGTGTAGCCGTGCTCGCGCAGCAGCAGACCCTGGGCGCACAGCTGCACGCGCTCCGGGTCGTAGACGCCGCGCGCGGTGTGGGGGCGCCTGCCACGCTTGTAGTCGACGGGGGTGACCGTGCTGCCTTCGCCTTCGATCAGGTCGAGCTTGGCGACAAGTCCGAGCTTGTTGGACGACAGGGTGATCGAGCGCGCATGGATCTCGGCGCGTTCTTCCTCGGCGGTTTCGGCATCGGGCAGGTCGCCGGATGGCTTGTCCACGCGCTGGTGCTTGTGGCGACCATCCACGGTGTCGGCCGAATCGGCCCACTCGCCTTGCACCCATTCCAGGTAGGCCAGGCGCGGGCAGTACACATGCTCGTTGAGCATCCGCACCGGGATCGGCGGTTGGTCGCCGCCCAGTTCCGGAAACGGAAGTTCCAGATCCCCCTGCTTCGGTTCCATCGAAAGCCGCTCCCCTGTGGCGTCCGCTGATCCGTATCCGGGTTTTACTCCCGCGCGGCTGGGGCGGCAACTTCTTGCGCCCCGCGTGGCAGCTTCAATCCCCGATCAAGGCCGCCAGTTGATCGCGCGCCGTGCGCGGCAACTTGAGTTCGGTGGCGATGGCCGGCCAATGCGCTACGGCGTCGCGCGCTTCGGCCTCAATGGTTTTCGCCTGCACCGCACTGAGACGGTAGAAGGCGTGGGTGGCGCGCAGGTTGGCCAGCCGCGGGCTGGGATCGTGTGCATCGATCGCCAGCGCGTGTTCGTGCTTGTCCGGGTTCGGATTGATGTCGAAAGCGGGCGCCAGCCGCCATCCATCGGGTGTGCGCAGGAAACCGTGGTTGCGCAGGTGATCGTCACGGTTGCCGACCAGAATGGAGAACGCGACGCGCCGATAGAGCTGGGCCAGGTCGTCGGCGAGGGTAGCCGGGTCGCCATGGCGCTGGATGGCCTGTGCGATGTCCAGATAGCTGCCGCCCTCGCCGTCGTTGCGGCCGGTGAGGGTCATGGTCGAGGCATACAGGCGACGCGAATCGCCCTGGCGGTCGAAGCGTCGCACGGCAAAACTCCGGTAGCCGCGGCCAAAGCGCAACAGCCGGGCATCGGGAACGACCACGCCGGCAGCCTTGGCGAGCCGCCAGGCCAGGTATTCCCAGGCGCCGACGTCGCGACGATCGTCGTGGGCAGGGAACTTGGCCAACCACAGCGCTCCGTGCTCGTCGGCGAACGTCGCCTTGGGACGTGCCCCACCCATGCTGGTGCCGGGCGCCACCAGTTGCGCCAGCCAGCGCGCGTACTCGGGGCGTTCCTCGGCATCCTCCCGCCCCAGTTCGCGGGCAATCGCTTCCAGCTCGCGCAAACGCGTCGCCGGCGGAGCGCTGCGCTCGCGCTCATCGACCCAGGCGTGCGACGGCGCGGTTCGGCGAAGGCGCAAGGCGCCCATGCGCGTACAGTCATCCACGCCGGTCAGGAAGTCCCACTCGGAGAGACGCCGCAGGCGCCGCTTCGCTTCGCGCGCCTCCAGTGCCTCACGCCGCTCCATCAGCATGCGGCCCCAGCGATCCGGCGAAATGTCGCGGAAGATGCCGAACAAGGTCTCCCCGCGCGCAGGCCACGACGGCCCCGCGACCAGGGGCAGGTCGGGCGCGATGGCCACGCTCCGGCGTCGTTCGAGATAGTCGCGGTGGTAAGCGAAGCTGATCGCCTCGCTGCCACCGTGCCGCTCGCAGCGCAAGCTGCCGATGGCCATGCTCGGCCCGAGCGTGGCGTCGTCCAGCACTACGTCCAGTACGGTTTCGGAGCGCGTACTCACGACTTGCGCCTGCCGCGCGGCGCGCCCACCTGTCGAATGTCCTGCAGGCGGCGGCCGAGTTCGTCTTCCTTGGCCAGCAGGTCGAGGTCGTGATCCAGCCCCAGCACCTCCATCGCCCGCAACAAGGTGGCCAGACTGCTCGAGCCTTCGCCTTGCTCCAGCTTGCGCAAAGTGGGCAACGACACGTCGGCCCGCGCCGCCAGCGCCGCCTGCGTCATGCGCCGCCGCAGGCGAGCAGCACGCAACCGGGCGCCGAGCGCTGTCAGGCGCTCGGCGGCGGCGGGGAAGATGGGTGGGGTGCGCTTTGGCATGGAAAATAAATTAGCCATTTGATGCGCAAATAACAAGTTTATTTTCCTATGCTTTCCAGCGGATCGAGAAAACAAACTCGGCGCGCGGATGGGCCAGTGTGAGCGTTTCGTGACTGTGCTGAATGCGCCACATGTCGGGGAAGCGTGGCCACCTCAGCCATAACTATGGCTGTATGTACGTTTAGCCTCTCAGATATACGACACGGGTGTGCCCATCGTGAAGTTGCGGAACTTACCAGTGGTCAAGCGCCGGCTGCGATAGACCTCGACGATACCGCGCGCGGCGAGGCCCTGCGGCTGCGTGTCGGGTTGGCCGCTTCGGTGCACGGCGGCCATGTCGAGCAGGGAACGCACCGTATCCACCCCTGCGGACGCATTCCAGATCGGCCAGGTCCAGTGCGTCTTGCGCGCGCCTTGCGTATGGAAGCCGGTTGTTTCCAACTGCCGGTGCGTGGGCAGCGTCGGCAGCAAGGGGAGTGCTTCGATGGCGAGGCGGTTGGCACCCCACATCGAGCCGGTCGACTTGCGGTCCGGATCCCCGCTCGGATCGGACCAGCGCAAGGCGTAGCGATTGTCGTCGGAAGGATCCCAGCGGAGGGTCATGTTCTGCACCGGGTCGTCATAGCGCCAGATGGCGAACAGGGCCTTGTGCAGATGTTCCGGCTGCACCTGCTCGATGAAGTTGCGCATGAACTTGAGGAAATGCTGGTGTCCGGCGCCGCTCATCGTGCGCAGTGCGGTATCCGGGACTTTGCCATCCTTGTCGACGGGATACTCGCCGGCGAAGGCCACGGCGAAATCCGAGCGTAGGCGGTCGCCGTCCCAGGCCGCCTGTGCGCAGGCTTGCGCGTAGGAGCGGAAGAGGCCGAGCGGGACGGAGGGATTGTCGCCCAGTGCGAAGACCTCGGGAGGGATCGAGATGGCCAGATTCGCGGACAGGCGTTCGACCAAGGTGTGTTCGTCGAGCGCGATGTCCAGGGCAAGGACAGGGCGCCAGGCGTTTTCATGCTTCTTCCAGCGCAAGCGGACGCCGCCTGCATCCAGCGACAGTACGCGCAGGGTGCCGACCGCGGCAAGGAAGCCGAGCGGATTCGCGCCGTCGATGCCGTGCAGCAGGATGTCATGCGTCATGGCGGGTCTCCGGTTCCTGTTCGGCTCGCTGGTCATGCGTTTCCTCGAACTCGCTGCGCCGATGATCGGCGAGCATGTGCATGGCCTCGAGGTAGGCCAGCCCCCACCAGCCGTACTTGCGTACCAGTCGCCAGAAGCGGTCGCTGACGCCGCTGTCGATGTGCTCGGTGCCGGTCGCTCCGGCGTGACGGTACGAGAGGCCATCGTCGGCCAATGCCAGTTCGCAGCCTTGCACGTCCTCGATGGCGGGCGCGAAGGGGCGGCAACGACCGTGATGGCTGGCGATCAAATGCCATACGAGGTCGGGGTCGTGCGCTTGCGCCTTCACTGCGTCGCTCGATTGCGCGAGCTTCAACGACAGCAATTCGTGGCGGCCGCCTTCCGGGTAGCCCGAGCGGTGGCGGGCGCGATCGCGGGCGCGTCGATCCTGCGCGCCGTTCGATTTCGCGAGCAGGCCGTCGAACGTGTTCGACGCGAAGGTCGGCGCGCCGCCACGCAGCATCGACTGGAAACGCGGGTCGGCCTTGCCGAGGTCGTGCAGGCTCGCCGCGAGCGCGATGTCGTCGACAAGTGCTTTCGGCAGCCCGCAGGCCGTCGCGTAGGCGCGCGCGAAGCTGGCAACGCCGTCGAGGTGCTCTTTCAGCGGCACCGCGACGGTGAACGACGAACTGTCGTCCTCGGTGGTGAAGTCGCCGGCGTGAATGACCGTGTCGGGATCCAATACGAGCTTGTGCCGGCTTTCGACGATCCAGCCCTTGCCAAGGGCGCCTCCGGCGTCGGGATACCTCGTGACGCGGAACGATGAGCGTGCCCGCGGTGCACGGAGAGCGCGCGCGGCGATGGCGCGCCAGTCACCGTTTGCATCCGCGGCGAAAGGTGCCAGGGCATCGGTCAATGCGTCGAGCACCTCCCGGGCGTCCGGGTCGATGTCGGCTTGTAGCTTGAGTAGATCGGCAAGCCGTTGGCGTGAGGGATCTTCTTTGGCAAGCCGGTCCAGCAACGCCGGGTGTACGCGCAGAACGAGTCGTCGACGCGCCTGCAGCATGGCTGGCTCGGCCAGATCGATGCTCGCTCCCTCTGCCTCCGCCTGGGGGATGTAGCCCAGCGCGTTCCAGCGGTCTCGCGGTGTCGCTCCGTCCCGCGATGTCGTCGGGATGACCAGTGTGTGCCCGGGGCGGATTTTCCGGGGCTCGGTGGTGGTGAAACTCTGGTCGCCAAGCCAGATGAGCACGCTCTGATTGGTGGTTCCGTCGTCCGTGACATCGTCGTCTGCTGCGTTGACGCCTTCGACGTCGCCCGCGGCCAGGTTTTTTTCCCCACGCATCCAGCGTTGGAACTGCACCAGCGGCACGCTCATGCACTCGCCGACGCTGGGAGGGCACAGTGCCACCACGTCGGCCCAGGCGTCGGGCTTGTCCGGGTCGAGATCGGCGCGCCAGCACAGCTGCACGTCCGGTGACTCGTCTCGCGTTCCATGCAGGAACAGTGAAGGCTCGGCCTCATGCTCGGGTTTCGGGCTGGTCTGCACCCACTGGTCGAGATAGGCGGGATGCATGACCGGTGCGTCGGTGGCGTCGATCAGTGTTTGTGCGGGGGCGCCAGCTTCGAGCCGTGACTTCATCGCCGTGATGCCGAAATCGACCCGGCCTTGTTCATCGGCCTGCTCGCCGAGCCAGGCCCAGGTGCCGCGCAAGGCGGAGCCATAGATCGGGTCGTCGTCCTTCAAGCCGTCCTTCGCGATGACGACGACACCGGGCGGGTGCGCCAGCGGGTCGGCACCGGTGGGCTCGCCGAGGCGATACAGCCGCCCAAAGCGTTGGCGCAGCGCGTCCAGGCTGGCGCATTCGGTGACCAAGGCGTCGAAATCGAGATTGGCGCCCACCTCAATACATTGGGTCGCCACGACGTACACCGGTTTGTCTGGCGACACGGTGGAGCCGCTGCGCAGCACGTCGCCCCACTGACGCATGCTCTCGTCGCGGTCGAGCGGGCGCATGCGGCCGATGAACAGCGCCTTTTGCGACGGCGGCGCGGACAATCGGTGGAAGACGAGCTGTGCGCTGCGCACGCGATTGACGATGATGCCGATGCGCTTCGCACCGGCCTTGGCCAGGGCTTCCGCCTGGTCGGCCAGACGGGCGGCAAACGCGTCGGTGGCGGTGCGCTCGCCCAGTTCGATCAATGAAGCGGGCTTGCGCGCGCGCAGCCGGCGTCCCAGCGTCTCGTCGGCTTCGTCGGCGGCATCCAGCCCGAACGACGATGGCTCGGCATCGTCCGTGCCCACGGCCCGGGGGGTCGCCGACAGCAACGCATACGCAAAGGGGGCAGATGGAGCCGCCGATCCGAACGCCGTCCGATACCGGGCGATCGCTTCCAGCGTCTGCCGGAACGGGTTGGAGCAGTGCGCCTCATCGAGCAGGATCAGCGTGTCGTTGGCGACGAGCCCGGCATGCAGCGGTTGCAAATAGTCACTCACGCCGTAGCCGCGGAACAGCAGGCGCGAGCCGACCTGGTCCACGGTCGAGCAGACCACCGTCGGTTGGCTTGGCGTACGCGCCCAGGCATTGTCGCGATAGGTGCCGCCACGCAGCTGGAAGCAGGCGAGCGGGTCGGTGTCGCCGCTCGGGTCGATGCCACGGCGCTCGCGCAGACCGTCGGCGACCTCGCGGAGGATGCCGTCATCCGCCTCGCGAAGGCGCTGGGCGATATGGCTGGCGTGGTCGAAGGCCTCATCCACGATGACGCGCCGGTCGACCACGAACAGGATACGCCTTGGCGCCCGCGGTGCACCGGCCGCCAGCGCATACAGCGCGATGTCGATGCATGAGGTTTTGCCGGTCGCGGTCGGTAGTGACAGTGTGCGCGGCCATTCGCCCTGCATGACCGCGCGGCACAGCCGCTTCTGCCAGGGGAACGCCTGCCGGCCGGGGTGCAGCGCCGCGAAGAAGGTCTCGAATCGTTCCGGTGTCAGGCTCATGCCTTGCCCTCCGGGTACGGCATGCACAGGCCGTAGCCGCGGAAGCGTCCGGCGCCGATCAGTACCGGCCCGCGCACGGCCTCCGGGAACTCCAGACAGACGTGTACCTGCTGGCGCGTGCTGCCATCCTTGCGGCGCAGGGCGGGTACCGTGCGAGCATGGGGCACGCCGGCCAGGAAACCGCTGGAGGCAATCAGGATCTTCGTCGGGCGTGGCAACCCGATATGCATGCAGGCCTGGGCGATCCGTTCCCGCGTCTCGTCGCCGAAACGGCCATGCTTGCCATGCCGGTCGAGCGCAACCGGCGTGACGCTGGCCCATACGGTGGCGCCGGCGGCCTCGCCGTACCAGCGTTCCGTGCGAAATGCCCGGCGCTCCGAGTCGCCGAGATCGAAGACGACGTCGATGTCGAAATCGTGTCCGTGATAGATCTGCAGCGGTTTCGGGTTACCGTCGCCATCCAGCTCGAATAGCGGCGACAGGCAGCGGCCCACCTCGTGGTCCGGTACGTCACGCGGGATGGCAAGCGCGACGCCCATCACGTGGCCTTGTGCATGCGGGTTGGCGACATTCGCGATGGGCAGCACGGCTAGATGCGGTTGCGTCGTCGGCGTACCGTCGGGGCGATGGCCGCACAGCCATTCCGGCGGTGGCTGAACCGGGCTGCGCGACATGACGGTGTGGCGCCATGCATCCATCAGCAGCGGCATGGTGTCGAGCCAAAGGCGCCGGTCAGCGGCATCGGTGCGACCCTTCGGCGGCTTGCCGGCGTTTTCGATGGAAGGCCGGCGGGGCACCTGCCGGAACATCAGCAGGCGATCGCTGAAGATCGTATGCGGGGCGGGCGGTTGCTCCGGAGCGACGATGGTATACGTGACGGAGGTCGCCGATGGTGGCCGGCGCGATGCGGGCGCGTTTTTGCCGAAACGCGCCTCCCGCTCCTCGCGCAGTTTCTTCCGGGCCGCTCCCTTGGCGCTGGCCATGGCGCTTTCGAGTGCGATCCATGCCAGGCGCTCGCTTTCGTTGTAGGCCTGTTCGAGCTGGGCCAGCCGGCCCGCTTCCGCGATGCGCAGGGGCAATCCCGGGCCACTTGCGGGGCGCATCGTCGGTTCCGGCGGCTCCGGTTCGACCCAGCCCTGTACCAACGAGGCCGAATGCCCGAGACAGGTCAACTTGGCGCACAGCGCGGCCAGGGCGGCGTGGATGCCCGCGTCGGGTTCAGCGTCCGGCCAGATGAAATGCACGGCGTCGTTTTGCGGCACGACGACCGGGAATTGCCGCGCCTGGCGCAGCCGTCGTTCCGGCAACAACAGCAGCCCTTCGGCGACCTGCTTGGCGGTGGCGTTCTCCGCGGAGCGTGGCGGGGCAACGTCGTTGACTGGCACGTAGTGCGAGACGATGGCGCGGCGCGAAACGTCCGTGTCCATGCTTGCGTGCAGTGCGGGAGCGGCTTGCTGCTCCAGCCACAGCAACGCCGCGCGCTCGGCCGGGTCGCGGTCGGTCTCGAAGTGGGCGGCGGCCAAGGCCATGAACAAGCGATCCGGATGCGGCGGCCATTCGGCCGTCGACTTGTCCGATCCATCCGCCGCTGCCGCCATCGACCAACCGTTCAGGTAACGGATGCCGATGGCGATCATCAGTCTTCTCCCGCTTCAGCCATGGCGACCGCCAGATCCTGGCTCTTGCGCACCAGTGCGGCGAGCTGCGGCGAGGGCACCAGTTCGAGCGGCTCATCCAGCCACGGCAGGCCGGCGGCCTTGGCCGCTTCGACAGCCTCGCGGTACAGCGTGATCGCGTCGGTGCGATCGAGCACGTAGGACTTCGGTTCCTCACCCGGTGCGTCGAGCAGTTCCCAGTGAGAGACTTCCACCGGCACTAGGTGGCAGCGCGAACGCAGGTCGCTGCCGGCAGCTTGCGCCAGCGTGGCGCCGCACAGGGCAAGCGCTGCCAACGCCGTCTGGGCAGCACGGTCGCGCGCGGGATCGCGCTGGCCGTCGATCGGGAAACGCAGGCGGCGCAGCGCGGGCAGCGACAGCGTGCTCGTGCGCAGCGCATAGGCGATCGTGAAGCCACCGTTGCTGATGGACGGTGTCACGTTCCCGTGGTTGATTTGCGAAGGTTTTCCGTCACCGTCATTCTTGCCTGGCTTACTGCCCGCCTTGACGGGCTTCCCCTTTTCCTTCGCAGCCTCGTTCTCGTCGAGCGTCCAGCCGCCGCCGGCCCGCAGGTACACCGGGCCGGCACCGAGGCGCACCTCGGCGGGGTCGATGCGGCTCGCGGTCTTCCTGCCGGGCACGGCATCGATGCCGACTACTTCAGAGACGTAGGCGCGCGCAAATTTCGCGCCGAGGCCGCCGCGCGGGCCAGTGGAATCCCACAACCCATACACTAGCGCGGTCGGGCACAGCTCGAACAAGGCCGTCGCGTTGCGCAGATCGACGTGGTCGATCTTGCTGCCGTGCACCGACTTGCGGAACTCCACGCCATCCAACAGGCTGTCGCGCAGCAGCGCATCGGCGATGCGGTGCGGTGCCTCTAGGCTGGTGACGCGCAGGTCGCGGCGCAGATCCTGCCCAGCGAAATCGACCACGATCACCGGCAGCGGAATCTCCTTGTCGTCCCACGCATCGAGCAGCGCAAGCTCGGCGTGGTTTGCCTCCGACTGCACCGAATTCAGCACCACGCATGGCACCGGGGCTTCACGCTCGGGCAGTCGCCGCTCTTCGGTGGCGTACTTGCCGCCTTCGTAGGTGGCAGGAAATACCGGGCTGCCTTCGCCACCGGCTGGCTGGAGCTTTTGGCGACAACGGAAAGCCGCCACCGAGCCGACGATGGCGTTACGAATAAGATCGAGTGTGAGCTTGTCGTCCATTTCCTTCCCCTGTTGTGTGTGCCGGTTGGTACCTTTGCACGACGTCGTCTCAAAAGCTGAGAGGTGCTCTTGGGTCGGGGCGCGATCAGATCGCGAAGTTTTGGTCTGCGGTTCAAAAGCAACTAGCAGGCAACTGCTTCAATGAGGCCGCAGCAAATTGCTGCGGATCACGATCTTGGTTCTGGCGACAGGTGTCGCGATGCCCTGGTTTCTAAACGCGGACTCGCTTGGATGCGCCAAATCAAGTGGTGACCCAAGAGCACCAGCTTGTATTGGACTAAATTACTCGCTCGCATGCAACTAGCAGTCAACTGAATCAAAGGTTGTTGACCTCTCCATTTTGAAAGTTTAGAGTGCGTCCCGGCGGTTACTGCCGCCGGGACGCCGCGTACGTTTTCGGATGACGCGCGCATGCTGTTGGAACAGCCGAACGAGTGTAACTCCAAGGCTGGCTGTAGGCGAGTATCTGAGCCATCTTTGGAGGGTCGTTATGAGAAATCATGCGAATACGCCGACAGGCAATAACGGGCGGTAAGTTCTCGGCTACAGGATGATAGGCGGGGCGCCGCCCCGACAAAATTGTTGCTACAGATGCGCGACTTTGGCAGGAAGCCAAAGCTCGCGCGTTCCTTATGCTTGCTTATATTCAACCGAACAACGCCTCCAGATCCTTCTCGTCAAACCGCAGTCGCGTGCTGGCGCCGCCACTTTCGAGCACGGCGCGGGCCAGTTCGGCCTTGCGGCCCTGCATGGCCTGGATTTTTTCCTCGACGGTACCGGCGCAGATCGGGCGGTAGACGAACACCGGCTTGTTCTGGCCGATGCGGTGGGCGCGGTCGGTGGCTTGGGCTTCCACGGCGGGGTTCCACCACGGGTCGTAGTGGATCACGGTGTCGGCGGCGGTGAGGTTGAGGCCGGTGCCGCCGGCTTTCAGGCTGATCAGGAACAGCGGCACGTCGCCTTGCTGGTAGCGCTTCACCATGGCGGTGCGTTCGCGCGCCGGGGCCTGCCCGGTGAGGGTCTGGAACGGCAGCTTGCGTTTGACCAGCGCGTTTTCGATCAGTGCCAGCATTTCGGTGAACTGCGAGAACAGCAGCACGCGGCGGCCGTCGGCGAGCAGGCCGTCGAGCAATTCCAGCAGGGCGTCGAGCTTGGCGCTGGTTTGCACTTTCTTCGCGCTGGCGAGTTTCACCAGGCGCGGGTCGCAGCAGGCCTGGCGCAGTTTCAGCAGAGCGTCCAGCACGACGATGCCGCTTTGCGCCAGGCCGCGTTCGGCCACTGCCTGGCGCACGCGTTCGTGCTGGGCCAGACGCAGGGTTTCGTACAGCGCGCGCTGCTCGCCTTCGAGCTCCAACGTGCGCACGATCTCGGTCTTGGGCGGCAGGTCGGTGAGCACGTCGTCCTTGCGCCGGCGCAGCAGCAGCGGGCCGATGCGCCGGTTGAGCCGTTGCTGGCGATCGGCGTCGCCGTGTTTTTCGATCGGCGTGCGGTACAGCCGGGCGAACTGGCGCTGGCTGCCGAGCAGGCCGGGCTCCACCGCGTCGAACTGCGCCCACAGTTCGCCGAGGTGGTTTTCCAGCGGCGTACCGGTCATGGCTAGGCGGCGCGTGGCGGGAATCTCGCGCACCACCTGGGCGGCTTGGCTGGCGGCGTTCTTGATTGCCTGCGCCTCATCGAGCACCAGCAGGGCGAAGCGCGCCTCCACCAGCTTGTCGCGGTCGCGCGGCAGTAGCGGGTAGGTGGTGATGACCAGGTCGTGTGCGGTAATTTCGTCGTAGTGGTCGGCACGGTCGGCGCCGTGGATCACCAGCACCTTCAGCGCAGGCGCGAAGCGCGCGGCTTCGGTCTGCCAGTTGCCGACCAGGCTGGTCGGTGCTACCACCAGCGCCGGCGCATCCAGCCGGCTGCGCTGTTTTTCACCGAGGATGTGCGCCAGCACCTGCACCGTCTTGCCCAGGCCCATGTCGTCGGCAAGGATGCCGCCGAGCCCCGCCGCGCCAAGGAAATTCAGCCACGCCAGTCCGTCGCGCTGGTAGGGGCGCAGGGTGGCCTTGAAGCCCTTCGGCGCCTCGGCGCTGCGCGCGGCGCCGGCAAGCAGGTCGAGCTGCGCACGTAGTGCATCGCCGCCGCGCCAGCGGAGCTGGGCCGGCCAGCGCATGCAGCCTGCGCGCATGGCTGCGGTGCAGGCGCAGCGCGCCATCGCCTTCGAGCCATTCCAGCAGCGGCTCGATCAGCGCGCGCAGGCGTGCCAGCGGAATCTCGACGCTGCGCTTCTCGTCCACCGTCACGCGCCAGACGGCGCGCTTGCTTTCGCGCGCGGGGGCGACGCGGGGAAAGGCCGGGTCGGCGAGCACGTGGCGCAGGATCGGCAGCAGGTCGACGCGCTGGCCGCCGATGTCGATGCCGAGCGTGACGTCGAACCAGGCGTTGCCGCTGGCCTCGATGTCGGCGTGCCAGGCCTCGATGTCGACCAGTTCGTCGTGCGGGAAGCCGGCTTCGTATTCGATGCGGAAGCCGGCGGCGGCGAACTGCTCGACGGCGTCGCCCCAGTCGTGCGGCGCCCATGGCGGTTTGCGCGGATGGGGGCGCAGCAATATGTCATTGGCGGCGAAGTCATGGCCGCGGGTGGCGTAGTCGTACAGGGCCGGGCCGCAGCGCATGGCGCCGAGTTGTTCCAGCCGCTGCGCTGCCTGTTGTTCGGCGGCCAGGTCGCGATGGATCTCGCGCAGGCGGCCGTCATGCAAGCTGCGCTCGACGGCAGTCCTGCCGTTGGCTGGCGGTAGACGCACGCCGGCATAGTCGACGTCGAAACGCGCGATGCCGATGTCGTGCGATTTCCCGCCCCATTTGACCAGCGTGATGGCGCGCAGGCGCAGCACCGGCTGCGGGCGCGCGCGCACGACCTCGGCCGGGCCGCGGTCGATCGGGCTGGGCAGGGCCTGGGGCAGGTCGCCGCGCTGCAGTCGCTGGCGCAGGGTTGCGACTTGCGGTGGCTGCAGCACGGGCGCATGCGCCAGGCGGTCGAGCAGGTGCGGATCGCCGTCGACGCGGCCGTAGCGCCCCTGCGCGGGTTGTACGTACCACAGGCCGGCGCCGCGCAGCAGCACGCTGCCGTCGGCGTCGATCCGTGCGCGCAATTGCTGGCTGCCGTCGGCGGCCTCGTGCCAGTACAGCTGCAGGGATTGCGGTTCGGCACGCTGCAGCGGCGTCGAGCCACGCTCGAACCAGACCGGGAAGTGCGCCAGCAGGTATTCCAGCGCCTGCTCTTCGTGGACGGCACGGATCGGTGCCCAGCGCTGGCTGCCGACCAGCACGTACTGGCGCTGCACCAGGGTGACCAGGGCGGCCGCGGCCGCGGGCGGCCAGCCGCCGGCCGGCGTGGGCACGGCGCCGTGGCGGTCGTCCAGTTGCAAGGGCTGCGGATCGACCAGCCCGTTGCCGCTTTGCCGCTTCGACGGACGCAGCCAGGCCGGCCAGGCCAGCAGCCGCGCGGTCGGCATCGTGCCGTCGCCGCGCAGGATCACGCCGAAGCGGCGCACCGGTTCGGCCTGGTGGCTGGCGGCGGGCGGCTGCAGGCTGCGCAGCCAGTCCTCCCAGGATGCCAGCGCGGATTTGCCACTGTCCGGTCTTGGCGTGTCGGCGCGCAAGTCGCGCAGCCAGGCGGGTTCGGCAGGCGCTGCCGTTGTCGCGTTCTCGCCGGCCGCCAGCATCAGCATGGTGGCGGCATGCTTGCAGTCGACGCCGACCGGGCAGCTGCAGTCGGTGTCTACGGTCAGCCATTTGCCGTGGTCGTTCACATCCGCCCGGCAGTCGTATCGCTCGCCGTGGCTGCCGGCGACCTGCGCGGTGAGCACGTGGGCGTCGCCCTCGATACGACCGCGCAGGTTCGACACGCTGCCGTCGCGGGCGTAGGTGCGGGCGCGTTCCAGCGTGCGGTCGTCGAAGTTCGAGCGCCACTCGGCGCGCTGCAGGAGGTGGGCAAGTTCGTCGTGCATGTACCGAGGATTCGAAGCGTCCGGCAAACGCCGATTCTTGCATGCCGGCCGCGCCGTCGGTGGCTCCATGCCGGCAATCGCGCGACAATGGAACATTGCCATCCGCGGTTTTGCCGCCTTTGCCAGGGAATCCCCGCACGCCATGTCCCAGACCCCGAAGATCATCTACACGCTGACCGACGAAGCCCCGTTCCTCGCCACGGCCTCGCTGTTGCCGATCGTCGCCGCGTTCACCGGCACTGCCGGCATCAAGGTGGAGACGCGCGACATCTCGCTGGCTGGTCGCATCGTTGCGCTGTTTCCCGAAGTGCTGCAGGAAGGCCAGCGCATCGCCGATGACCTTGCCGAGCTGGGCCGCCTCGCCACCACGCCGGAGGCGAACATCATCAAGCTGCCGAACATCAGCGCGTCGATGCCGCAGCTGAAGGCGGCGATCAAGGAACTGCAGGGCCAGGGCTACGCGCTGCCGGATTACCCGGATGCGCCGCAGGACGCGCACGAGAAGGACGTCAAGGCGCGCTATGACAAGGTCAAGGGCAGCGCGGTGAATCCGGTGCTGCGCGAGGGCAATTCCGACCGCCGCGCGCCGGCCTCGGTGAAGAACTACGCGCGCAAGCATCCGCACAAGATGGGCGCGTGGAGCCGCAACTCGAAGACCCACGTGGCGCACATGGACGGCGGCGACTTCTACGGCAGCGAAAAGTCCGCGCTGATCGAGCGCGCCGGCAACGTCAGCATCGAATGGTTCGGCAAGGACGGCAGCCACAGCGTGCTGAAGCCGAAGACCGCGCTGCTGGCCGGCGAGATCATCGACGCCGCGGTGATGTCGCGCCGCGCGCTGGCCGCGTTCATCGACGCGCAGATCGCCGACGCGAAGCAGCAGGGCGTGCTGTTCTCGCTGCACCTCAAGGCCACCATGATGAAGGTGTCCGACCCGATCATGTTCGGTGTGGCGGTCAGCGAGTTCTACCAGGACGTGCTCACCAAACATGCCGACGCGCTGAAGCAGGCCGGCTTCAATCCGAACAACGGCATCGGCGACCTGTACGCACGCCTCGGCAGCCTGCCGGCGGCGACCCAGGCGGCGATCAAGGCCGACCTCGACGCCGAGTACGCGCGGCGCCCGGGCGTGGCGATGGTCAATTCGGACAAGGGCATCACCAACCTGCACGTGCCCAGCGACGTGATCGTGGACGCCTCGATGCCGGCGATGATCCGCGACTCCGGCAAGATGTGGAACGCGCAGGGCCAGCTGCAGGACGTCAAGGCGG
>Ga0209916_1001055_pt1 | contig 29200 bp, 24 predicted proteins | sample ThiBio_1000_plan_FD_183956 | JGI IMG/M metagenome (GOLD analysis project Ga0209916, IMG submission 183956) | Wastewater bioreactor microbial communities from Cape Town, South Africa - Thiocy_solids_2 (SPAdes) | ecosystem: Engineered > Bioreactor > Thiocyanate-remediating > Anaerobic-Aerobic ... | reverse complement strand
TAAAATCGGGGCCTCTGCCTGACTCCGCGAGGCGGGCGCTACGCAGGGCTCCAGCATGAAACTGACTTTTCTCGGCGCGGCGCGCGAGGTGACCGGCTCCAGCTATCTGCTGGAAGCCGACGGCGTGCGCTTTCTGGTCGATTGCGGCATGTTCCAGGGAGGGCGCGAGACGCGCGAGAAAAACCGCCGCGCCTTCAATTTCGACCCGGCCACGATCGATTTCGTCATCCTTACCCACGCCCACATCGACCATTCTGGATTGCTGCCGCGGCTGGTCGCGCTCGGCTTCCGCGGCGCGATCCACGCCACCCGCGCCACCTGCGACCTGCTCGCGGTGATGCTGCCCGATTCGGCGCACATCCAGGAAAAGGAGGCCGAATACGCCAACCTCAACCGCTTCCGCCAGGGCATGGCCAAGCGCGATGCCGCGCGCGGACTGCCGCCGCGCGACACGGCCCCGCTGTACACGGTGGCGCAGGCGCAGGCCTCGTTGAAGCGCCTCAATGCGGTCGATTACGATCTGGAGATCGCACCGCATCCGCAGGTGCGCTGCAGCTTCCGCGATGCCGGCCACATCCTCGGCTCGGCGATCGTCGAGGTGTGGGTGGGCGACGGGCCGCGCCGCCGCAAAATCGTCTTCTCCGGCGACCTCGGCCAGCCCGCGCGGCCGCTGCTGCGCGATCCCACGCCGATCTTCGAGGCCGATTACCTGCTGGTCGAGTCGACCTACGGCGACCGCGAGCACAAGAGCATGGAAGCGACGCAGGACGAACTGGTGGCGGCGATCAACGACACCATCGAAAGAAAAGGCGGCAACGTCATCATTCCCGCCTTTGCGGTGGGCCGCACCCAGGACATGCTCTATCTGCTCGCCGACCTGACGCGGCAGGCACGCATCCCCAGGCTCTCGGTATTCGTCGATTCGCCGATGGCCACCGCCGCCACCGAGATCACCTTCAGGCACATGGCGCTGCTCGATGCCGAAACGCATGCGCTGATGGGTAAGCACGGTGGCGCGGCACACTTTCGCAAGCTCGAATTCGTCGAGAGCGTCGAGGAGTCGAAGGCGCTCGACCGCATCGCGGGCGGCGCCGTCATCATCTCCGCCAGCGGCATGTGCGAGGCCGGCCGCATCAAGTTTCACCTGCGCAGCAACCTGCCGCGCCGCGATTCGACCATCCTCATCACCGGCTTCCAGGCCGCCGGCACGTTCGGCCGCCGCCTGGTCGACGGCGCCAGACGGGTGCGCCTGCTGGGCGAGGACATTCCGGTGCGCGCCGACCTCTATACCCTGGGCGGGCTGTCGGCGCATGCCGACCGTAGCGCGCTGCTCGCCTGGCTCGGCCACTTTCGCAGCAGGCCGCGCCAGGTGTTCGTGGTGCACGGTGAAGACAGCGTGGCAACCGGTTTCGCCGCCGATTTGCAGAAGCAGTTCGGCTGGGACGCGCAGGCGCCGCTGCCGGGGCACAGCGTGGTTCTCGACTGAGCGCCGGGTGCGGACGAGAGCGGCGAGACCTGCATTCGGCGGAATTCCGCTGGCCTGGCTGTGCGTGGGCTTGCTGGGGAGCGCGCAGGCCGCTCCGATTGCCGACTGGGAGGGATGCAGTGCGATTTCGGCGGATGCCGAGCGGCTGGCGTGCTACGACAGGCTGGCCGGGCGGCCGCCGCCCGCAGCCGTTTCCGGGGCCGCTTCCGGGGCCGCTTCCGGGGCCGAGCCGCACGCTGCCCCGGAGCCTGTCGCGGCCCCCGCCGCGCCGCCGGAACCCAGGCTGCTCTCGGCGCTGTCGCGCCACTGGGAACTCGACGACGAAGCCAAGCGGGGCGCCTTCCTGTTCCGCCCGCATCGGCCCAATTATTTTTTGCCGCTCAAGGCCAGCAACTCGCCCAACAACGCCTCGTTCCCGGCAACGCAAGGGCAGACCGATCTCAGGCTCGATCCCGTCGAGGCCGAATTGCAACTGAGTTTCAAGATCAAGGGCATGCAGGGCGTGTTCGGCCACGACAACGTCGATCTATGGTTCGGCTACACCACGACCTCGTTCTGGCAGACCTACAACCACAGTCTGTCCTCGCCGTTCCGCGAGACCAACTACGAGCCGGAGGCGATGCTGGTGTTCCGCACCGATTACGATCTGGCCGGTTTTCGCGGGCGCTTCCTCAACCTCGGGCTGGTGCATCAGTCGAACGGCCGCGGCGCTGCGCTGTCGCGCAGCTGGAACCGGGTATATGCGCAGTTCGGGTTCGAGCGCGGCAATCTGGCCCTGCTGGTCCGCCCCTGGTACCGGATTCCGGAGCGCGACGGCGACGACAGCGACAACCCCGACATCGAGGACTACATGGGGCACGGCGATCTGCTGGCGGTCTATAGCAAAGGGCGCAATACGTATTCGCTGCTGTTGCGCAGCAATTTCGGCACGCCGGACCATCGCGGCGCGCTGAAGCTGAACTGGAGTTTTCCGCTGTATGGACGCTTGAGGGGCTACGTGCAGTATTTCAACGGCTATGGCGAATCGCTGATCGATTACAACCACAGCCAGCAGTCGCTCGGCCTCGGCGTCAGCCTGACCGGGGGCATGTAGGCGCGGTCAGGGCGCCTTGGGCAGCGCCTGCTCCAGCAGCCGATGCACATACTTGACCGGGATCGCGTAACTGATCCCGCTCGGCGCCGTGAGTGCGGCCTCTTTCGCCCCCTTCACATACACCGAGTTGACCACGCCCAGCACCTCGCCGGTTTCCGGGTGCCACACCGGGCTGCCGCTGTTGCCGGGGTAGGCGATGGCGTCGAGCTCGAACACCTCGTAGGGCTGCTGCGCCTGTTTGAGCGTGCGCGCGTTCAACTGCGAGGCGCTTTGTACCGGCGTGAAAATGGGAATGACGGCGGCGAGCCCGGCGCGGTGGGTGGACGGGTTGAGCCCCAGCACCGAGCCGATCGGATAACCGGTGAAATACAGCTGCCAGCCTTCGCGCACGCTGTCCGAATCGCCCAGCCTCAGCGCGGGCAGCGGATCGCCGGCAATTTTCAGCAGGGCCAGATCGCGCGCGCGGTCGGTGGCGATCAGCTGCGCGGTGCGCACCGCCATCTGACGGTCGCGCCCGACGAAGATGGCGTGGGTTTCCTTTTTCTCGCCGTCCAGCGGTCTGAGAAAGATGTGCGCGCACGACACCACGTAGCGTCCGTCGAGCACCGCGAAGCCGGTGCCCTGCAGGTTGGCGCGCGGACTGCCGCTGGGGTTGAAGGTGCCGACGCCGACCACGCCCGGCTTCACCGCGAGCAAGGTGTCCGCCACGTCGGCGTGGGCGGGCAGCGCGGCAAACAGGACCAGCAGCGCCCAACTGGTATGCCGCTTGCTGGCGAAATGGCCAGTCGGCCGCTGGCGGTGGCCTAGGAGCGCCGCGCAAATTCGATACAATCCGGGCGGCAGCAAAAACTTTCTATTCATAGGGGAATCCAAGCATGAGCGTCGTTGCGGTTGTCGGGCTGGGCTATGTGGGGCTGCCGCTGGCGGTGGAATTCGGCAAGAAGACGACCACCATCGGCTATGACCTCTCGGTTGAAAAAATCGAGCATTACCGTCGATTCTGCGACCCCACCGGCGAAGTGTCGACGGACGACCTCAAGGCCGCCACGCAATTGAAGGTGACCACCGACCCGGCCGACCTGGCGCAGGCCGACTTCATCGTCGTCGCCGTGCCGACCCCGGTCGACGAAGCGCACATCCCCGATTTCTCGCCGCTGGTCGGGTCCAGCACCACGGTCGGCAAGCACATGAAAAAAGGCGCCACCGTCATCTATGAATCCACAGTCTACCCCGGCGCCACCGAAGAGGTCTGCATCCCGATCCTGGAAAAGCACTCGGGCATGAAATGGAAGCAGGACTTTCACGTCGGCTATTCGCCCGAGCGCGTCAACCCCGGCGACAAGGAGCGGACGATCACCAAGATCGTGAAGGTCGTGTCGGGCGACGATGCCGAAACGCTGGACAAGGTGGCGGCGCTCTACGGCAGCGTGATCACCGCCGGCGTGCATCGCGCAAGCAGCATCAAGGTGGCCGAAGCCGCCAAGGTCATCGAGAACACCCAGCGCGACCTCAACATCGCGCTGATGAACGAACTGTCGCTGATTTTCCACCGCCTCGGCATCGACACGCTGGAAGTGCTGAAAGCGGCCGGCACCAAGTGGAACTTCCTGCCCTTCCGTCCCGGTCTGGTCGGCGGCCACTGCATCGGGGTCGATCCCTATTACCTTACCCACAAGGCCGACATGCTCGGCTACCACCCGCAGGTCATCCTCGCCGGACGCCGCATCAACGACGGCATGGGCGCCTACGTGGCGCAGGAAACGGTGAAGAAGATGATCGCCAACGGGGTGCAGGTGAAGGGTGCGAAGGTCAACGTACTCGGCCTCACCTTCAAGGAAAACTGCCCCGACCTGCGCAACTCCAAGGTGGTCGACGTCATCCGCGAACTGCAGTCGTTCGGCTGCGACGTGCATGTGCACGACCCGCTCGGCGAATCGCGAGAGGCCGAGCACGAATACGGCATCAGCCTCACCGCGTGGGGCGATCTGCCGCAATGCGAGGCCATCGTCGCGGCGGTGTCGCACAGCGCCTACCTGGAAAAACCGTTTGCCGAACTGACGGCCCGGCTCAACAAGGGCGGCGCGTTCACCGACGTCAAGTCGGCGTACGATCCGGCCGCAGTGGAAGCCGCGGGCTTCGCGCTCTGGAGGCTGTAATGGCCGCGTTCGACGCGCTGAAGACGCAGCTTCGCGCCGAGCCGAAAACCTGGCTCGTCACCGGCGCCGCCGGCTTCATCGGCGGCAACCTGGTCGAGGCCCTGCTCTTGCTCGACCAGCGCGTCGTCGGGCTGGACAACTTCGCCACCGGCCATGAAAAGAATCTGGCGCAGGTGCAGGCCAGCGTCGGTCCCGAGCGCTGGCAAAACTTCAGCTTCAAGCGCGGCGACATCCGTGATCTCATCACCTGTCACCAGGTCTGTGCGGGCGTCGACTACGTGCTCCACCAGGCCGCGCTCGGCTCGGTGCCGCGCTCGCTGGAAGACCCGCTCGCCACCCACGCCGCCAACAATACCGGCTTCCTCAACATGCTGGTGGCGGCGCGCGACGCCGGGGTGAAGCGCTTCGTCTACGCGGCGTCGAGCTCGACCTACGGCGACCATCCCGGCCTGCCCAAGGTCGAGGATGTCATCGGCAAGCCGCTGTCGCCGTACGCGGTGACCAAGCTGGTGAACGAGCTGTACGCCGACGTGTTCGGCCGCTGCTACGGCATGCAATCGATCGGCCTCAGGTACTTCAACATCTTCGGCCGGCGCCAGGATCCGGACGGCGCCTACGCCGCGGTGGTGCCGAAGTGGGTGGCGAGCATGATCCACAACGAGCCGGTGTACATCAACGGCGACGGCGAAACCAGCCGCGACTTCTGCTACATCGACAACGTCATCCAGGCCAACCTGCTCGCCGCCACCAGCACGCACGCGGACGCGGTCAACCAGGTCTACAACGTGGCCGTTGGCGACCGCACCACGCTGAACCAGTTGTTCGAAGCCATCCGTTCCCTGCTCGCGCCGAAATTCCCGCATCTGGCCGGATTCAAGCCGGTCTACCGCGATTTCCGCGCCGGCGACGTACGCCATTCGCTGGCCGACATTTCCAAGGCCCGCGCGCGGCTCGGCTATGCGCCGACGCATCGCATCGGCGAAGGCCTGGCCGAGGCGATGGACTGGTATGTACAGGATCTGGAATAGACGCGTGAACGGCCGCAAGGCCGTGCCGGCGGGACCACACTGAGCCCGGCCGGCTTCCGGTCGCCGCCCCGCAAACGCGTAGATCGAATGCGTCTGCAGGTTGGCGCACAGCGGTATTTCTACATCCGCATGTGCAGTTCGACCAGATCGATATAGCCGCAGGCCACGCGCGCGCCCGAATTGCCGGCGGGATCGGAGAAGTCGTCTTCCTTGGCGTGGATGACGATGCTGCGTTCGCCGATCGAGCTTTTGCCCATCAGGGTGATGGTCAGGCCGTGCGCCATTACGTCGACGTCGGCCACGCCCTCGGCATTGGCGACGATGTTGCCGAGGTCGCCCGGGTGGTGTTCCTTGTCGGTGGGGGCGCCGTGGCGACCGCCGGTGGGGGCGAAATGGCCGCCCGCGCTCATGCCGTCGGGAGAGTCGCAATTGCCGTTGGTGTGGATGTGGAAACCGTGCTTGCCGGGGGTCAGTCCGCTCACCCGCCCTTCGATGTGCACGCCCTTGCCGGGCATTTCGTGGAGCGTGAGCTTGCCCTCGACGGCGCTGCCGGACTTGGCTTCCAGTTCCGCGATCGCGGTGAGGTTGCCGTGCGCATGCTGCGCCAGGGCATTCAACGGCACTGCCGGCATGGCTGCCGCCAGGACCAGGGCAGCGAGCCGGGTGATAGCGGACGCAGGCTTGTTAAGGTGATGCATGGTCTTCTCCCTTCGAATGATTTGAGGTGGATTCAAGAATACTCCGTCTGCAAACCGTGCGTATCGGCTCATTCCCGTTACATTGCTACCATTCGGCATGAGCCGTATCTACGTCGTATCCGGCTCGGCACGGCGGGCCGTTCGGGCCGGCCCGTCCGGGCCGGCGAGGATGAAATAAAAACCGCAGTCCTCTGGATAAATACGCTCCGGCGCCGATTCCTTTAGCGGGGGCGGCAACGCAGCCCCCGTTTGCTCGCCGGGTTGTGGCCCGGTCTCGTGTCTAAAATAAAAAACAGCATGTCGAATGTGAACCCAAAAATGACAAACCTTGACGACGACCCACCCGCGGGCGGCGATGTCAGGCAAAGCGCGCTGAATGTCCTGCTGCGGCGCATGCGCGTCGAAAGCGATTTTCCCGCCTTGTCCGAGGCCATTGGCGCCATCAATCGCATCGCCTCTTCGGACAGGGAGGGGGTCGGCGCGCTATCCAACAATATCCTCAAGGATTTTGCGCTGACCAACAAGCTGCTGCGGCTGGCCAACGTGGCGTTCTACAACCAGGTCGGCGGCGGGGCGATCAGCACCATCTCGCGCGCGGTGGTGATTCTCGGTTTCGATGCGGTGCGCTCGATCGCCCTGAGCCTGATCCTGTTCGACAACCTGGAGAACAAGGCGCACGCACAGCAGCTGAAGGAGGAATTCGTCAAGGTGCTGTACGCCGGCATGCTGGCGCGCGAGATGGCGGACAAGGCGCAGGTGAAGGATGTGGAGGAGGCGTTTATCGGCGCCATGCTGCACAACCTGGGGCGCATGCTGGCGATGTTTTACTTCCCGGCTGAGACGGCGGCGATCCGGCAGCGGGTCGAGGCCGAGGGCTACAGCGATGTTCGGGCCTCGGCCGAGGTGCTGGGGGTGTCGTTCGAGAACCTGGGGATGGGCATAGCCAGGAGCTGGGGCTTTCCGGATCAGCTGGTGCAGAGCATGAAAAAGCTGCCGGCAGGAACGCTTAAACCATGCGCGGGCAGTACCGACCGGCTGCGCGTGCTGGCGAGTTTTTCCAATGAATTGTGCGAGGTCATCCTCAGCACGCCGGATGACGATCGCGGCAAGGCTCTGGCCAAACTCTCGGCGCGTTTCTCCGCCGCCTTGCCGGTGACGGAGAGACAGCTTTCCGGGGTGATGGAAAAATCCATGCAGGACATTGCCCAGTTCGCCCTGGCGGTGAATGTGAATCTGAAACACAGCGCTTTCGCGCAGCAAGCGTCGAAATGGGCCGGGGTGGTGGCGGCCGTGCCGGAAACGGATGCCGCCGGCACGCCGCGGGACGACGTGTCCGCCATCGAGTCCGAGCTGGGCAGCAGCGTGCTACACGAATATGCCCCGATCCTCGATGCGACGCCGGGCGAAGATGGCGTCAAGCCGCAGCGCAGCAGCGAGGAAATTCAGTCCGCCCTCACCTCGGGTCTGCAGGACGTCGGCAATTCGCTGATCGACGACACTATTTCAATCAACGATATTTTGCGCATGATCCTTGAGGCCATGTATAGCGGCATGGGTTTCGCACACGTGGTGCTGTGCATCAAGGATGGGCGCCACAACACCCTGCGCGGAAAATTCGGTTTCGGCGACGACGTGCAGAACCTGATCAAGGCATTCGATTTCTCCCTGGCAGGGCAGCCGGATGTGTTTCTGGTCGCGCTCCAGAACAATGCCGACATCCTCATCACCGATATCGACGATGCTAAAATCGCAACGCGGATTCCGGCGTGGTACCGGCAGAACGTGCCGGCGCGCACTTTCGTGCTGTTCCCGATCATCGTGAAAGGCAAGCCGATAGGCCTGATCTACGCCGACCAGCCCGATCCCGGCGGCATCACGATTCCCGAGAAAGAACTTGCCCTGCTCAAGTCGCTGCGCAACCAGGCGGTGCTGGCCATCAGGCAGTCGCTGTAAATATCGCGTGCCCAGACCGGGAACGAAAGCGACCCGGGTCGCCGGGATTGTATTCACATGCAAGGAGACGACCATGAAATCCGCCCCTTCCTTATTCCTTGTCATGCTGCTGCTCGGCGGTGCCGCCCTGGCCGACGACGATGACGACGACGTGACTTACCGCAAGGACATCCGCCCGCTGTGGGAGCAGAAGTGCATGGCCTGTCACGGCGAAGGCTCCCCCTATCTGGCCGAATTCGATGAAAACAAGGACAGGTACAAGGAACTCAACCGCGGCCCGCGCATGGATACCTACGCCAATCTGGTGGCCTTCGTCGGCTGGCCGGACAGCGGCGCCCTGATGCGCCGGCTGGACGATGGAAGCAACACCAGGGACGGCAAGCCCGGGAATATGTATTGGAACCTGGGTGACGATGAGTCGGAGCGGCAGAAAAATCTGGCCTTGTTCAAGGCCTGGGTAGGCGAGAAAGGCTGGGTACTGAAGCACTTCGACGAGCTTACCCGGAAAGAGCTTGGCAGGATGCGGGTCGCCGAATAGGCAGCGGATGCCGCTGCCGCCGCGGAGCCTAAAACCGCACAGCGGAATTCGGCATAATGGCGGGATGCCGTCTGTCCGAATCGCCTTCCGCTTTTTCACCGGCCTGCTGTTTGCAGGCCTTGTTGTTTCTGCCGCAGCCGCCGAACTGCCCGCCGCTTTCACCGGCGCGCTGAAGCAGGCCGCCATCCCGCTCGACCATGTGGCGGTGGTGGTGCAGCCGTTGGAGGCGGCGCAACCCGTGCTCAGCCACAATGCCGATGCGGCGCTGAATCCGGCTTCGGTGATGAAGCTGGTGACGAGCTTCGCGGCGCTCGACCGGCTGGGTCCGGAATACGTGTGGACGACCGATGTCTGGGCCGACGGCCCCGTCGTGGACGGCGTGCTGACGGGCGATCTTGTCGTCAAGGGATACGGCGATCCGACCCTGACGCTGGAGCGCATGTGGCTGCTGCAGCGCGAACTGCGCGCACGCGGCGTGCGCCACATCCGCGGCAATCTGGTGCTCGACCTCAGCCACTTCGACCTGCCGGCGGCGGATCCCGGCGCGTTCGACGGCGAGCCGCTGGCCTTGTACAACGCCGCGCCGGGGCCGCTGGCAGCCAACTTCAATGCGACGACGCTGCGCCTGAAGCCAGGCGAACGCGAAGTGTCGATCGTGCCGGACATCGCGTTGCCGGGCGTGACGCTGATCTCGCAGCTGGTGCTGGAGGAGCGGGCGGCATGCAATGGCTGGAAGGAGGCGATCGCGCCATCGATTGCCGCGGGCGGCCCCCCCGTGCTGGTGCTGCGCGGGCAATACGCGCGCGGCTGCGGCGAGCGGGCCTTGTCGCTGAACCTGTTCGAGCCGGCGGCCACCTTCGATTTCGTTTTCCGCGGGCTGTGGGCGGAAGCGGGCGGCACGCTGAGCGGCGCGACGGTGCCGGGGCTGCCGCCCGCTGCGGAACCGCTGCTGAGATTCGCCTCGGAGCCGCTGGCCGATGCGCTCACCCGCCTGAACAAGCATTCCAATAATCTGATGGCGCGCAACCTGTTCCTGACGCTGGGCGCGGAAGCCCATGGCGCGCCCGCGACGCCTGACAAGGGCGCGCGGGCGGTGCGCGAAATTCTGGAGCGGCAGGGGGTCGCGACTGCCAAGCTGGTGCTGGAAAACGGCGCCGGCCTGTCGCGCATCGAGCGCATCAGCGCCGGCGCGCTGAACCAGCTGTTGCGCGCAGCCAGCCGCAGCCCGCTGTCCGCCGAATTCGAGTCGTCGCTGCCGATCGTCGCCGTCGACGGCACGCTGAAGCATCGCTTCAACGGCAGTTCGCTCGCCGGCAGCGCGCACCTGAAAACCGGCACCCTGCGCGACGTCAGCGCCTTGGCCGGCTACGTGTTTACCGCCGGCGGCGGGCGCGTCTGCTTCGTGATGCTGGTCAACCACGCCAATGCGCGCCGCAGCGAAGCAGCGCAACGCGCGCTGCTGGAGTGGGTGCAATCCGGCGAGGCTGCCGGCGGCACGGTGCGATGACTCCCGGCTGCCGCGCGATGGGGCTGTTTCTGGTGCTGCTGGCGCTGTTCCAGTCGTTGCCGCTGGCCGTGGATGCCTGGCAGGCGCGACAGTGGCCGGACGCGGCGGCGGAATGGCTGCGGCTGTCGCTGTTGCCGGGGGCGTTGTGGCTGTTTCTGCGCTACTTCAGCAGCCTGGGTTGCCGCCGATGCGGGGACGACGATGAACTTCGATAAGCTGCCCGAGTGGGTGAGATGGCTGGCGCAGGATGCCGACGGTGCCTGGTGGGGGTATGAAGCCGAGCCCAACAAGCAGGATTACGGCTGGTACGAGAACGAAGTGGGACGCATCGTGCGGCTGGGGCAGGCTGCGCCACCGGACGACTGGGAAGCGACGCTCACCGCCCGGCCGTCCGAGCGCGGCTGACCGCTGCGCCCGCCAGATTCAGGGCGCTGCAGGCGCGCCGAGCTGCAGCTGCCCGTCCTTCACCGGAATGCGCGGGCCGGGCTGGCGATCCATGCGCACCTGGCCTTCTTCCTTGCCCAGACGGTAGCGCACGTCATAGGCCACGGTTTGGGTGCGCGTATCGTAGACGGTCTTGCAGCGCGTTTCGGTGCGGCTGGTCGTGTCTTTTTCCTGCATTCCCTTCTGTACCTGGTGGCCGGCGTAGCCGCCGGCGGCGGCACCGGCGACGGTGGCGACCGTGCGCCCCTTGCCGCCGCCGATCTGGCTGCCGAGGAGGCCGCCTGCCACCGCGCCGATCGCGGTGCCGGCGATGCGGTTGGTGTCCTGGACGGGAGCCTGTTCGTTGACAACCACGTCGTGGCAAACCTGCCGCGGCGTTTTGGTGGTTTCGGTGACCGGCTCGACCGCCAGCACCTCGGCAAATTCCGGCTTCGGGTTGAGAACCTTGTAGCCGGCCACCCCGCCAATCGCGGTGACGGCAACGGCGCCGGCTATCACGCCGGCCAGCATGGATTTATTCATGATCTCTCTCCCGAAGACTGAAAGTGGCGCCATGAGGCATGCTTCAAATCATAGCTCATGGCGCGGCAATCCCCGCCGCCGGAAGGCGGCGTCATGCGGGCTGCAGCAGGTCGATCCTGAAGCGGGCCTCGTAGGGCGGGACGTTGCATTCGATGACGTCCGAGGGGGCGACGTCGAGGCGCACGCCGACAATGTCCGTGCGCACCGGCAGCTTCGCGGCGCCGCGGTCCACCAGCACCACGGTGCGGATTTCCTCCGGCTGCTTGCCGGCAAGGTATTCCACCGCGCGCAGCATGGAATGGCCGCGATACATGACGTCGTCCACCACCAGCACCGTGTGGCCGGCAAGGTCGAGGGCCGCGTGCGTCGGGTTCTCGGTCAGCGGGGTATCCGGGTGCAGCAGCGTGAGGTCGTCGGCGTAGCGTTCGATCTTGAGATCCAGCCGCACGCAGTCGGTCAGACCCCAGGTTTCGCACAGCCGCGCGCGCAGGCGGTCGGCCAGCGGCGCGCCGCGCCGCAGGATGCCGACGACCGCGACGCGCGTGCGTCCGGTCAAGAGGCCGGCCGCCTGGCGCGCCATGTCGGCGACGATGGCGTCGAGCTGCTCGGGCGTGTAGAGGCAGGTGCGCCGGCCGGCGGGCTTGTCGTTCATGCGCGCTACAGCCCGAGATCGTTCCACATCGCATCGACGCGCGCCTTCACCGCCGCGTCCATGACGATCGGCGTGCCCCATTCGCGCGCGGTTTCGCCCGGCCACTTGTTGGTGGCGTCGATGCCCATCTTGCTGCCCAGCCCCGATACCGGGCTGGCGAAGTCGAGGTAATCGATCGGCGTGTTCTCCACCAGCAGGGTGTCGCGCGCCGGATCGACGCGTGTGGTGAGCGCCCACATGACTTCCTTCCAGTCGCGCACGTCGACGTCGTCGTCGGTGACGAGAATGAACTTGGTGTACATGAACTGGCGCAGGAAGCTCCACACGCCGAACATCACCCGCTTGGCGTGGCCAGGGTAGGCCTTCTTCATGCTCACTACCGCCATGCGGTAGGAGCAGCCTTCCGGCGGCAGGTAGAAATCGGTGATTTCGGGGAACTGCTTCTGCAGCAGCGGCACGAACACCTCGTTCAGCGCCATGCCGAGGATCGCCGGCTCGTCCGGCGGCTTGCCGGTGTAGGTGCTGTGGTAGATCGGGTCGCGCCGCAGGGTGATGCGTTCGACGGTGAAAACCGGGAAGGTCTCCTGCTCGTTGTAGTAGCCGGTGTGGTCGCCGTAGGGGCCTTCCAGCGCGGTTTCATTCGGGTGGATCACGCCTTCGAGCACGATCTCGGCGGACGCCGGCACCTGCAGCGCGCTGCCGAGGCATTGCACCACTTCGGTCTTGGCGCCGCGCAGGAGGCCGGCGAACTGGTATTCGGAGAGCGAATCCGGCACCGGCGTGACCGCGCCCAGTATCGTTGCCGGGTCGGCACCCAGGGCGACCGCGACCGGGAACGGTTGGCCCGGATGCGCCTGCTGATGCTCGCGGAAATCCAGCGCCCCGCCGCGATGCGTCAGCCAGCGCATGATGAGCTTGTTCGGGGCGATGACTTGTTGTCTATAGATGCCGAGGTTCTGCCGCTGCTTGTGGGGGCCGCGGGTGACGGTGAGTCCCCAGGTGACGAGCGGCGCCACGTCGCCCGGCCAGCAGTGCTGGATCGGCAGGCGGCTCAAATCGACGTCGGCGCCTTCCCACACGATTTCCTGGCACGGTGCGCTCTTCACTTCCTTCGGCGCCATGTTCATGACCTGCTTCAGCACCGGCCACTTCTCCCAGGCGTCGCGCAGCCCTTTCGGCGGCTCGGGTTCCTTCAGGTAGGCGAGCAGCTTGCCGACCTCGCGCAGCCGCGCCGGATCGTCCTCGCCCATCCCCAGCGCCACCCGCTTGACGGTGCCGAACAGGTTCGCCAGCACCGGCATGGAATGCCCCTTGGGGCGCTCGAATAGCAGCGCCGGGCCGCCGGCGCGCAGCACGCGATCGGCGATTTCGGTCATTTCCAGTTTGGGGTCGACTTCGACGGCGATGCGTTTCAGCTCGCCCATGCTTTCGAGTTGCGCGATGAAATCGCGCAGGTCGCGGTAGATCATGGGCGGCCGATCACGGGGCACGCTGCCGGGCCGTGCACGCGGCGAACGCGGGCAGACGCATCAGTTGATATATTCGAACAGGGTGACGACCTTGGTCACGCCAGACGTAGTCCGTGCGATTTCGGCGGCAATTCCGGCTTCAGTCTGCGTCAACAGCCCCATCAGGTAGACCACGCCGGATTCGGTCACCACCTTGATCTTGGTTCCGGGCACGCGCTCGTCACGCAACAGGCGAGCCTTGACGTTACCGGTGACAGCGGTGTCGTTGGCCCGGGATGTGAGCGAAGTCACGCCGGAGATGCTGAGTTCGTTGAACACCGTGCGCACGTCGGGTACGTCCTTGACGACGTCGGTGGCGCGCGCGCGGATCGACTCGTCCGGCACCTGGCCGGTGAGCAGCACCTGACGGTTGTAGCTGGTCACGGAGATCTTTCCGGTTTTTTCCGGCAGGGCTTCGCGCAGACGGTTCATTGCGCGCAATTCGATTTCCTGGTCGGCGACGAATACGCCCGTGGTGCGGCGGTCGGTGGCGGCCGCCGCACCGGTGGCGGCGCCGCCCACAACCACGGCGGCACATCCGTGTAATTGCGCCAGCGCCACACCCAGCAGCGCGCCATAAATCAGTTTGTTCATTCCTCGACTCCTAGTAAAACGCTGTCCACCGCATCGCACAGGCAATGGATGGCCAGCAAATGGATTTCCAGAATACGCGCCGTGGATTCGGCGGGCACGCACAAAAAGACGTCGTCATCCTGCATTTGTTCCGCCAGGCTGCCGCCGCTGCGGCCGGTCAAGGCGATGACCGGCATGCTGCGCGTACGGGCGGCGGCCACCGCCTGCAATACGCTGGGCGAATTGCCGCTGGTCGAGGCGGCCAGCAGCAGGTCGCCCGGCTGCCCCAGCGCTTTCACCTGCCGCGCAAACACCTGATCGTAGGCGCAGTCGTTGGCGATCGAGGTCAGGGTCGACGTATCGGTGGTGAGCGCAATCGCTGCCAGCCCCGGGCGCTCCTGTTCGAAACGGTTGATCATCGTGGCAGCGAAATGCTGCGCACCTGCCGCCGCGCCGCCGTTGCCGCAGGCGAGGATTTTCCCGCCCTGGGCGAGGCAATGCACCATGTGGCGTGCGGCTTGTTCAATCGCCGGCGCAAGCGTTGCGGCAGCCTCCCGCGCGGTCTGCGCCGAGGCCTGGAAATGGCCGAGAATTCTGTCGTGTAAAGGCATGGTCGGCCGGAATTATCCCACATCGTCGAATGCGTTCATGATCCATTCAGGCGCGCCGCTGCCGGACAGCGCCACCACGTCGAAGCGGCACGGCGGCAGCGTTTTCAGCGTGGCCAGATACTGCCGCGCGGCGGCGAGCAGTTTACGCTGCTTGTTCGCCGTGACGCTGGCGGCCGCACCCCCAAAGTCGGCGCGGCTGCGCAGCCGCACTTCGACGAACACCAGCGTGGCGCCATCCCGCATGATGAGATCGATTTCTCCGAAGCGGCAGCGCCAGTTGCGCGCCAGCGGCTTCAGGCCGTGCGTTTGCAGGAAGGCTTCGGCACGCGTTTCGGCGGATTGCCCGAGCAGGGTTTTCAACATCTGCGACAATGGCGGCACATGAACGAGACGTCCCATCATACCCCCCTGCTGCCCGCGCTTTACGTGGTCGCCACGCCCATCGGCAACCTTGGCGACATCACCCTGCGGGCGCTCGACATCTTGCAGCGCGTGGATCGCGTGGCGGCGGAGGACACCCGCGTGTCCGGCCAGCTGCTGGCGCATTTCAATATCTCCAAGCCGCTGGTCTCCGTTCGCGAACACAACGAGCGCAAGGCGGCCGAAGGCGTGGTCGCACGGATCGTTGCGGGCGATGCGGTCGCCTATGTGTCGGATGCCGGCACGCCGGCGGTGTCCGACCCCGGCGCGCGGCTGGTGGCGGCGGTGCGCGCGGCGGGGCTGCGAGTCGTGCCGATTCCCGGCGCCGCCGCGGTGACCGCGGCGCTGTCGGCCGCCGGGGTGGAGTCGGGGACGTGGCTGTTCCACGGGTTTCTGCCGCCCAAGGCCGGTGCGCGCCGTGCGCAACTGCAAACCCTGGCGGCGCTGCCGGCAGCGCTGGTGTTTTACGAGGCGCCGCACCGCATCGAGGAGACGCTCGCCGACATGGCCGCGGTGCTGGACGCTGGCCGGTTGGTGACGCTGGCACGCGAGCTGACCAAGAAATTCGAGAGCATCGTCACCTTGCCGCTTGCGGATGCGCCGGCCTGGCTGGCGTCCGACCCCAACAACGTGCGCGGCGAATTCGTCGTCGTCGTGCATCCGCCCGCCACCGAAGTGGCGATCGATACGGAAGCGATGCGCGTGCTCGACATCCTGCAGGGCGCGCTGCCGCCGACGCTCGCCGCCAAGCTCGCCGCCCAGATCACCGGACGCAGCAAGGCCGAACTTTATAAAATGTCGCTGGCACTCAAGCCGCAGGAGCAGGACGCCGAATGACCGACACCCTAACGATCACCCGCCCCGACGACTGGCATATCCACTTCCGCGACGGCGCCGCGATGCGGAGCGTGCTGCCCGACACCGCGCGCGTGTTCGGCCGCGCCATCGCGATGCCCAACCTCAGGCCGCCGGTGCTCGACGTGGCCGGGGCGGCGGCGTACCGCGAGCGCCTGCTGGCCGCCGCCGCCGGCACCGCGTTCGAGCCGCTGATGACGCTCTATCTCACCGACAACACGCAGCCCGACGAAATCCGCCGCGCGCGGGCAAGCGGCTTCGTCCATGCGGTGAAGTATTACCCGGCCGGCGCGACCACCAATTCCGATTCCGGCGTCACCGAGCTGCCCCGTGCCTACCGGGCGATCGCGGCGATGGAAGAAGCCGGCATGCCGCTCCTGCTGCACGGCGAAGTGGTCGACCCCGAGGTCGACGTGTTCGACCGCGAAGCGGTGTTCATCGAGCGCCACCTGATTCCGCTGCTGCGCGATTTTCCCAAGCTGAAAGTCGTGCTCGAGCACATCACCACCCGCCACGCCGCCGAGTTCGTCGCCGCCGCGCCGGCCACCGTCGCCGCCACCGTCACCGTGCACCACCTGCTGTACAACCGCAACGCCATGTTCAAGGGCGGCATCCGCCCGCACATGTACTGCCTGCCGGTGCTGAAGCGCGAACAGCACCGCCAGGCGCTGGTCGCCGCGGCCACCTCCGGCAACCCCAATTTTTTTCTCGGCACCGACTCCGCGCCGCATGCGGTCGGCGCCAAGGAAAGCGCCTGCGGCTGCGCCGGCATCCATACCGCGCATGCCGCGATCGAGCTGTATACCGAGGCCTTCGAGGATGCCGGCGCGCTCGACAGGCTCGAAGCCTTCGCCAGTTTTCACGGCGCCGACTTCTACGGCCTGCCGCGCCACACCGACACCATCACCCTCAAACGCGAAAGCTGGGACGCCCCGGCCAGCCTCAAACTGGGCGAAGACAGCCTGGTGCCGCTGCGCGCGGGCGAAGCCATTCGCTGGCGCGTCGTCGCTTGAATCGGCATTCAATGAGCTGATTTCTGGAGGCCGTCTGTTGCTCAGCGAGTAGGCGTTGGTCGTCGTAGGGGCGTGAGCCGAAACCATGTGTTCCTGGACGGCCGGTGCACCTTGGCAAGCTGCCGGCGGCTGAGCCGGAATGGTTGACAAGTCATCGGCCTTTGCAGTCGTTGGGATATGTGCGTGACTTCGCAGTTAACGGCCTGTGTGCGGTCATTGGTGCATATGAAGGAAAGCGATTCTGGCCTGTTTGTATTTCCTGATGCGGCTAGCCATAAGACTGGCTTGGTCGGCAATTCATCGTCTTGAATGACGACTGGCTCATGCGGCTCATGGCCGTAGATATTGGATCAGAAACCGGCTTCTGCTCGGTAAATCAGGCGTGACACTATGCGTTCGTGGACGCTAATGTAAAAATGAGTGTCGACATTTTCCAGAATGAGCCTTGGTTAACATGCCCAATTCTGGTTCAAACAGGGATACGAAAATGAACGATGCCCAGCCGTTTGAAGAATCAGAATCCAAGAAGCCACTTCTGACCATAGCCGCCGCATTGGGCGCGAAGCTCAATCTGGCTGATTTTCAGAATGCTGCCCCGATACTGCGGGAGTTGAGCGTCATCAACGATACGTCCGAGAATTTGGCTGAACTCGATCTTCGTATCGAATCAACTCCTGCCTTCCTGAAGCCTAGGCATTGGCATATCGATTCCGTCAATGCCGGCCAAAACTGCCATATCCCCGATCTCGATGTGCAACTCGATGGCAGTTTGCTGTCGCGGCTGACGGAGGCTGAAACCGCAACGGTTTCCCTGGTGTTGCGGCAGTGTGGCGAAGCCGGCGATGAGCTGGCCCGGTACGAACAAACCGTGGAGCTCCTGCCGCGCAATCAATGGGGTGGTTTATCCCATCTTCCTGACATGGTCGCCGCTTTCGTGCAGCCCAACGAGCCCGCAGTCGAGCGTGTACTGAAGCAGACCGCCGAGGTACTCCGCAAGCATGGCAAGAATCCGGCATTGGATGGCTACACGGGCGGCTCGAAGCGCGCCTGGGAATTGACTTCCGGACTCTGGAGCGCCGTGGTGGCGATGGGCCTGGACTATGCGCTGCCGCCGGCCAGCTTCGAGCATACCGGACAAAAGGTGCGCGGGCCGGGGCAAATTGCCGAGTCTGGTTTGGCGACCTGCCTCGATCTTGCGCTGCTCTTTTGCTCGGCGATCGAACAGGCAGGGTTGAATCCGCTGCTGGTCTTCACCAAGGGCCATGCGTTTGCTGGCGTGTGGCTCAAGAACGAAGAATTCTCCACCTCGGTGGTGGACGACATCACCGCCTTGCGCAAGCGGATCAAGCTCAAGGAACTGGTGCTTTTCGAAACCACCGTGGCCACGCACCGGCCAGCGCCAAACTTCTCCTACGCGGTTCAACTCGGCGCACAGCATGTCGCCGAAGAGAACGAAGATGCCTTCGAACTCGCGGTCGACATACGTCGGGCACGCTTGCAACGGATCAAGCCACTGGCCAGCGCGGAAGTGCCTTCGACGTCTCAAATCGCAGAGTCCGCTCCAGTTATCGACCCGGTATTCGACGAAGCACCTGATCTACCCGAGGACGATGTCGTAGCCGAGCAGGATCCCGCTACGTTGAACCCCAAAGACCGGCTGGCACGTTGGCAACGTAAGTTGCTGGACCTCTCCCTGCGCAACAATCTCTTGAGCTTTCGCGGAGGGAAGAAGGCGATCAAGCTGGAGGTACCAGACCCGGGCGCTCTGGAAGACATGCTGTCCGAAGGGCAGACAGTGCGCCTGCTCGCCCGACCCGAGTTGATGGACGGTGCTGATCCCCGGAATCAGGCGATCCATGAAAATCGCGAGCGCGAGAACGTGCGAAGGGAACATGCGCGCGAGGCTTTGCAGCGTCGCGAAGTGTTCGTAGATCTGCCTCAGGACGAGTTGGACGCGCGGTTCGTGGAACTGTATCGCGCAGCCCGCGCCACCTTGCAGGAAGGCGGGGCGAACACCCTGTTTCTGGCCCTGGGTTTTCTTTCCTGGACGCGCGATGACAAGTCCGGGAAACGGTATCGCGCGCCGCTGATTCTGGTTCCGGTGAACCTGACCCGCCAGAGCGTGCGTTCTGGCTTCACCCTGACCCTCCATGACGACGAACCCCGCTTCAATCCCACGCTGATCGAGATGCTGCGCCAGGATTTCAAGCTGAATCTGGGCGTGGCCGATGGAGAGCTCCCCAAGGACGACGCCGGGCTGGACGTGGCCGGAATCTGGAAGCGGGTCTCCCTCGCTATCAAGGACATCGAGGGCTGGGAGGTCACGGAAGACGTCGTTCTGGCCATGTTCTCCTTCGCCAAATACCTGATGTGGAAGGACTTGACCGAGCGCACCGAACAACTGCGGAAGAACCCGGTGGTTCGTCACCTGATCGACACGCCGCGCGAAAGCTATCCGTCCGAACTTGCATTCCCGAGTCTGAGACGGCTCGACAGTGAACTGCCGCCCGAGCGGACCTTCTGCCCTCTGCCTGCGGACTCATCCCAACTCTCGGCGGTCATGGCCGCTGCGCGCGGCAAGGATTTCGTCCTTGTCGGGCCGCCCGGCACGGGCAAGAGCCAGACCATCTCCAACCTCATCGCCCAATGCCTTGCCGAAGACAACCGGGTGCTGTTTGTTTCCGAAAAGATCGCGGCGCTGGATGTCGTTTACCGCCGGCTTCGTGAAATCGGCCTGGGTGAGTTCTGCCTTGAGCTTCACTCCAGCAAGGCCCGCAAACTCGATGTGCTGGCGCAACTGGAAAAAGCTTGGGAGGCGAGCGGGGCTGTCGATCCGGAGGCTTGGCGCGCGGAGGCGAAGCGTTTAAGAATTCTGCGTGATCAACTCAACGGCTACGTCGAACACCTGCACCAACGTCATGGCAACGGCATGACCATCTTCGAAGCCATCGGGCGTATCGTCGATGGCGAGGATATGCCGGCCTTGGGGCTGTCCTGGAACGGGCCGAATATCCATGATGCCGCCGCCATGGAAGCGCTGCGCGAAGTAGTCGACCGGCTGGAGGTCAACGCCCAGGCCGTGGGGCGGGACGCGCTACAGACGCATCCGCTCGCCGCCGTCGGCCACGACGACTGGTCCCCAAACTGGCAGCAGGCCTTGATCGACGCCGCGAGAAAAGCGATTCCTGCCGCACAAGTCGTGGCGCAGAACGGCGCCCGCTTCTCCGAGGCTGTCGGATTGCCGGGGCTGTCGCTCAACCGGCGTACTCGTGGTGCGTTGGCTGTTCTGGCTAAAACCTTACCCCAGACCGCCGGGCGGGATTGGCGATTTGTATTGCGGCCCGATGCAAAAACCCTAGCCGACAGATTGCAAGAAGCGCTGGCCCTATTGGCCGAGCATCAGGGGTATAGCGCGGCGCTTTCGCCGCCCTGGTCTGATTCGGTACTTGCAGCCTGCAAGCATGGCCTGCAGTTGCTGGCGAGCCGGCAGGAGACGCTTGAACAATTGGGGCAACCCTGGGCCCCGACGATGGTGCAGGAACTCGAAAAGGGCTTGGTGTTGCTGGAAAGCATCGACCGGGAGACGAAACGACTTTCCGTGCGCTACAGCGATCAGGTCGAACAATTGAACGTGAACCAGCTCCAGCGTGACTGGGTCAAGGCTGAGAAAGCCATCTGGCCGCTCTCCTGGTTGGCGAAACGCAAGATCCGCAAGGAACTCGACGCCGCGGTGACCGGGGAAGGCGAGCCGGATGTTCCCGGGGATCTGCGCGCCTGGGTCGAAATCCGCGCCTTGCGTGTACAAATTGTGGCGCTTGAGCTGGGCGCCGACACGGAGGGCCTCTGGGCCGGCCTGAAGAGCAAACCCGATCTGGTTCGTTGCGCCCTGCGTTTCCAGTTGGCGCTCGGCGCTGTGAAAAACGAACAGCAGTGGGAAGACACCGGTTTCGAACCGATTGCCGACAGGCGTTGCGGCGATCGCCTCGCCACGGAATTGACGAGACTCCGGACGCTGCGCGCGCTGGACAGCCAGTTGGCGGAGTTGGAATACCTCGGCGCAGCTACCGAATCGCTATGGGCTGGCAGGGCGACGCGATCCGAAGCACTGGCTGCGGCATTGCGTTTCCAGGAGAGCAGGCAAACCCTGCGAGAGTCCGGCGCGCTGACCGGCGAATACGACACCGTGGCGACGGGGGATTGCAGCCACACTCTGGCTGTGGATTACCAGCGCTTGCGACAGCGGGCTGTGGTCGAGCAGCGGCTCGCAGCCTACGACGATCTGTCGGACATCACGGCGGGACTGTGGAATGGCTTGAAAACCCGCGCCACGGAAGTGGACCAGGCATTGAAATTTCAGTCGGCCATGGCCGCCGCCGTTTCGAATCTCGCCAGCACACCGGAAGAAATCGGGACCATCAAGGCTGCACTGGATCGGCTTATAGGTGCTGGCAACGCACTACTGGAACCTGGCGGCCCCATTGCGACGACCGGCGAAGCCTATCTACAGGCCTGGGGCGGCCTGCAGCCGGCCATCGATCGCCTGGCCGCGGCGGGCGGGTTTACGGATGTAGCCAAGACCGAGTTTGGTGAGCCGCCCCTCGACGATCTCATGCAGCGCTGCGACGCGATCATTCGTGCCGAAAACCGGCTGCACGCCTGGTGTGCCTGGCGCAAGGTCAGTGGCCAGGCCATGGTGCTGGGTTTGGGTACGTTGGTTGCCGGCATCGAAAATGGAACGGTAGTCGAAGGCAAAGTGCGCCGCGCGTTCGAAACCGATTACAGCCGCTGGTGGCTCAATGCCGTGGTGGATGTGGAGCCCGTCATTCGTACCTTCGTGTCGGCCGAGCACGAAAAGCGTATCGCTGACTTCCGGGCGCTGGACGAGCGCTTCACCACGCTGACCCGCGACTGGATCAGGGCGCGACTCTGTGCGGACATGCCGAGTCAGGACGATGTCACCCGCAACTCCGAGTGGGGCATCCTGCGCCACGAGATGAATAAAAAGAAGCGCCACATGCCGTTGCGCGAACTGATGACCAGCATCCCCGGTGCGTTGTCCAAGCTGACGCCCTGCCTGCTCATGAGCCCCTTGTCGATCGCACAGTATCTGGCCGCCGACAGCACGAGCTTCGATGTGGTGGTCTTCGACGAAGCGTCCCAGATACCGGTTTGGGACGCCGTCGGCGCCATCGCGCGCGGCAAACAGGTCGTCATGGTGGGCGACCCCAAGCAACTGCCCCCCACCAATTTCTTCGACCGGGCCGAATCCGACCTGGACGATGAAGATGTCGAAAGCGATCTGGAAAGCATTCTCGACGAATGCCTCGGCGCCAGCCTGCCCACCATGAATCTTGCTTGGCACTACCGCAGCCGCAACGAAAGCCTGATCGCCTTTTCCAACCATCGTTATTACGGCGGCTCGCTGGTGACGTTCCCATCCCCCGTTACCGAAGACCGGGCAGTCAGCTTCCACCCCGTCAATGGCGTCTACGAAAAAGGCGGCGCGCGCATCAACAAAGCCGAAGCCCGCGCCCTGGTCGCCGATCTGGTCGGTCGCCTCAAGTCGCCGGGCTTTCGAGAGTCGAAACTGACCATCGGCGTGGTCACCTTCAACACCGAACAACAGGGGCTCATCGAAGACTTGCTGGACGAAGAACGGCGCAAGGATCCGGCCATCGAGCCCTGGTTCTCGGATATCGAACTGGAGCCCGTGTTCGTCAAGAACCTGGAAAGCGTTCAGGGCGACGAGCGCGACATCATGTACTTCTCCATCACCTACGGCCCGGATTTGCACGGCGCGGTCTCGATGAATTTCGGCCCGATGAACCGGACCGGCGGAGAGCGTCGTCTGAACGTCGCGATCACCCGCGCCCGTCACGAACTGCGCGTGTTCTCCAGCCTCAAGGCCGAGCAAATGGACCTTGCGCGCACCCAGGCCATGGGCGTGCGCGATCTCAAATTCTTCCTCGAATTCGCCGAACGCGGCACGCGCGCCCTGGCCGAAGCTCACACCAGCAGCCGGGGCGGTTTCGACAGCCCGTTCGAAGAGGCGGTTGCCACCGCCCTCGCCCGGAAGGGCTGGCAACTGCACACCCAGATCGGTGCCTCCGCCTTCCGCATCGACTTGGCCGTCATCCACCCGGACGCCCAGGGCGTGTATCTGTGCGGCATCGAATGCGACGGCACCACCTACCACCGCTCGGCCACGGCGCGCGACCGCGACAAACTGCGGGAACAGGTACTGCGGGGCCTGGGCTGGGACATCGTGCGAGTCTGGTCGACAGACTGGTGGATCGACGCCGCCGGCACCCTGGAAAAACTCGACGCCAAGCTGCGGGCCTTGCTGGAAACCAGCCGGGTGAAACGTGCCGAGGCGGCCGAGAAGGAAACCGCCCGTCTGGTGGCAGAAGACGCCATCGCCAAGGCCATGGCCGATGAGGCCGCGCAACCACTCAAAGAAGACAGCGGCGATCACGCCGCCAATTCATCGCCATCCGGACCGCAATCCGGCGAGGTCCAGCCCCAGGAAACCGCCGAGGTCTATGCCAGGAACATTTCCGACACCTCAGCCATATCGGCTGCGGTCTTCATCGAAGCCGATCCCCTGTCCGTAGTGGATGGTGTGAACGCCGATGCCTTTTTCGATGCGGCCTACGCCCCGACCCTTGCCCGCATGATCGCCCACGTGGTCGAGATCGAAGGCCCGGTACTCGATGCGGTGCTCGCCCGCCGCATCGCCAGAGCGCACGGCTGGCAACGCACCGGATCGCGAATCCGCGAGCGGGTCGAAGCGCTGGCCGCCAGGCAATTCAAAACGACCCAGGAGGATGTCGGGACGTTCTACTGGCCATCGGGGAAAAGCCCGGATGGGCCTATCGTGTTTCGGCGAGCGGCTGAGAATGCGGCCAGGGCGGTGGATGAAGTCTGCATGGCGGAGTTGATCGAGTTGGCACGCCGGGTGATTGCGAGCGGCAATTATGGAGAGATAGCAATTGTTGCCATGGCTCGCGAACTGGGTTTGCACAGCTTGCGTGCTTCCAATCGAGTACGAATAGAAAGAGCGATGCAGCAGGCATGATCAATATAAAGGGGGCGGTGAAATGACAATGGCAATGCGAGAAACGGCCTTGCGCTGGTTGCGCGCGGCTATCGGCAGTTCCTCGGTAGATTTTCGAGATGGCCAATGGGAGGCTATCGATCAGTTGGTCAACCGGCGCGGGCGAATCCTCTGCGTACAGCGAACCGGCTGGGGCAAGAGCATGGTGTATTTCGTCGCGGCCAAACTTATGCGGGAACTGGGGGTTGGGCCGACGCTGATCATCTCGCCTTGATGCGAAATCAGGTCGATGTGGCGAATCGATTGAACTTACAGGCCGAAACCGTCAATTCCACCAATACAGAAGACTGGGAGAATATCCGTCGACGGTTGCACGATGACCAGATCGATCTGCTTCTGATATCACCGGAACGTTTAGCGAACGATGAGTTCGTTGGAAAGACCTTGCTGCCTATCGCCGAGCGCATTGGACTGTTGGTGATAGACGAGGCGCACTGCATCTCGGATTGGGGCCATGATTTCCGGCCCGATTACCGACGCATCGGTCAGATACTTCGCCATTTGCCTGGGAACATCGCGGTGCTGGCCACAACGGCTACCGCTAATCGTCGGGTCGAGGAAGATGTTCAGCGGCAGTTGGGGGGCTCTGCTCTGATCCAACGAGGTCCGCTGATTCGGGAAAGTTTGTCGTTGCAGACGCTGCGCTTCGGCAATCCGGCGGAGCGTCTGGCCTGGCTTGCGGATCACATTATGGAGATGCCTGGGAGCGGGATCGTTTATACGCTCACGACACGTGACGCAGATCGGGTCGCGCAATGGTTGCGTGAAAATGGGGTCGCCGCAGAGTCCTATCACGGCGATAAGACGAACGATGAACGCCAAACGTTGGAGTCCGCGCTTTTGACAAACGGTATCAAATGCCTCGTCGCGACGACCGCCCTTGGCATGGGGTACGACAAGCCGGACCTCGGATTTGTCATCCATTTCCAAACGCCCGGTTCGGTAGTGTTCTATTACCAGCAGGTGGGGCGCGCCGGACGAGGCGTCGCCCACGCCTATGGCGTTCTGCTCTCGGGGGACGAGGAAGAGGACATCAATGCCTATTTTCGCAATACGGCTTTTCCGCCGGAATGGCAGATCAAGCGGATACTAGACGCCCTCGAAGCGTGCGAGTCGGAAGGTGGAATGTCCGTCAGGGAAATCGAACACGCGGTCAATTTGCGCCCAACTCAGATCGAGAAGGTGCTGAAATTGCTGGTGGTGGAAAATACCAGTCCGGTGGTACGCATCAATGGTAAATGGAACCGCACGGCCCAACCTTTCCTGCTGGACACTGCGCGTATAGAGCATTTGACCCATCAACGCGAGCTTGAATGGGCGCAAATGAAGGCCTATCTCACCAACGAGCAGTGCCTGATGCAATTTCTGGCCATGGCATTGGATGACCCCATGGCAAAGTCTTGCGGAAAATGCCAAGTTTGCCTCGGTAGCCCGGTTGTCCCGACGACCATGTCCCGAGCCCGCTTGATCGCGGCGCAACGTTTTGTCCACCAAAGCGAGATGGTTCTGGAACTGAAAAAACAGTGGGATCGTTCCGCGTTGCCTACCTATATGGAGCTGTATGGCTGGACAGGCACGAATATTCCCATGCCCCTTCGGGGCGAACCAGGACGGATTCTGTCGCGCTGGGGCGAACCGGTCTGGGGTGAGTTGGTCATGCAAGGCAAGGCAGCGGGAAAGTTTTCCGATGAACTGGTGGCCGCATCGGTGGAGATGATCCAATCACGCTGGAACATGAATCCGCGGCCAACATGGGTGACCAGTATTCCCTCCATGCGTCACCCTGAGTTGGTTTCGGAATTTACCCGCAGCCTTGCCGAGGCGCTGGGCATTCCCTTTGTCCCCGCGCTGGCCAAAGTCAAACATACCGAAGAACAGAAGGGTATGGAGAATCGTTACCACCAATGCCACAATTTAGACAGTGCGTTTGAGGTTCAGCCTGCAGGGGCGGATATTTCCGGCCCTTTGCTTCTCGTCGACGATGTGTTCGACTCGGGGTGGACAATGACTTTGGCTTGCGCCCTGCTAAGACAGGCTGGAAGTGGCTCGGTATATCCGTTTACCCTTGCAACCACGACAGCGAAATAATGATAGACCAATGACTGACAGCCATTCCGAGAGCTTTTCCTTATCGCCCGACACGGAGGCGATTCTTCTACTCTGTGGCCGTTTTGGGAGTGAACGTAACGAGTACTCGCCACTGACCCAAAAAGAGTATGAGGCGCTGACCCGTTGGTTGCTGGAGCGCAAACTGCGCCCAGCCGATTTGCTTAAGGTTGACGCCACCTTTTTGGACGAAGTGGTCCAGATGAAGCTCGATCAGGAAAGGGTCGGGGCTTTGCTGCGCAGGGGTACGGCGCTCGCGCTCGCGCTAGAAAAATGGAGGCGCTCCGGACTCTGGGTGCTGTCGCGTAGCGACGTCGCCTATCCAAAACGGTTGAAGCGAAAGCTTGGGCAATCGGCGCCACCGTTGCTGTATGGAGCGGGTGCACTGGATTTGTTGGATACCGGGGGGGTGGCGATCATCGGCTCAAGAGACGTCACCAAGTCTGGTTTGAGGTTTGCCCATGAGCTTGCGCAAGCCGCCATCAGAGATGGCATGAGGGTCGTCTCGGGCGGTGCAAAGGGGGTGGATGCCGCAGCCATGCAAGCAGCTGGCGATGCCGGCGGTAATGTGCTTGGAATGCTTTCGGCGGATCTTCTGCGTGCCAGCGTGAATCGGCAAAATCGGCAAGCCTTACAGGCTGGCCAGTTGGTACTCGTTTCCCCGTTCCATCCGGAGGCCGGTTTCAATGCGGGCAATGCGATGGCGCGTAATCGTTATATCTATGCTTTGGCCGACTATGCCGTGGTCGTCGACTCCGCCGAGGGGGAGGGGGGTACATGGGCCGGCGCGATTGAAGACATTCGACACGCATGGACTCCCCTGTTCGTGCGCGATTCGGTCGAAAAGCCAGGTAACCGAGCACTGATTGCCAGAGGCGCCCGAAGCTTCGATCATTCATTTGAGGGTCGTGACTCATTGAAGTCGTACTTTGAATCGCAAGAAGGCAATTCAGTGCAGCCCAAGTTCGATCTGAATTCAAAGGAAGAAACACCGCTGTCTATGCCTGAACAGGCGGTTGATAAATCATCCCAAGCCTCGGAAGTCCCTGTCCATGAGGAGGGGAGCGACGATCTTGCAGAATTACCGAATGAGGAAAAAAAGTCGGCTGAGACTTCCTCTCTCGATATGTTCCCGATTTTCTTGGATAGCATTTCAGTTCTCCTTGAGACAGGAGCTAAATCGGGTGAGGAAATCTGCTACGCGCTAGGACTAGAGAAGGCCCAAAGCAAATGTTGGCTTGCGGAAGCTGTATCGCAAGGGCGCGTTGAAAAAACAAAAAAACCTGTTTTATATGCTCTGCCGAAGCAGCAATCTCTTTGCTGAAGGTGATGAGGAGGCTTTGACGGCAGTTAGGATTGGGATTGGCAACGAAGTGGGACCGCGCTATTTTTAAGAGACGAAAGCAAGCTATTTCCTCAGGCCGCCTCCCGTAACGCCACCCTGATATCGATCTCGTCAAACGGCACCACCAGTTTCCCGTCTGCCCGTTCCAGAAGCCCCAGTTCTTCCAGGGCTTTCACGTCGGTGTGGACGTTTTTGTAGTCGCGCCCCAGCGCCTGGGCGAGTTGGTGGATGTTGAGCGCCTCATGGCTGGCGACGTGGCGCAGCAATTCCAAGCGTCGGTCGGTGATGGCGGCGAACAGTTCCGAAGGTGAGCCGAAGCTGATGGTGGGCACGATGGTCTCGTCGCCCGCTTCGATGCGCCGCCAGACCGATGCGGCGTCTTTCAACGCCTGGGCTGGCGTGGTGAGGGTGATTTCGACTTTGCTCATGTGTCCCACTCCCAGCCCGCGAGGCGGGCGCAGTCGTTGCGAAAATCCTCGATCAGTTGGTCCACGCCGATGAAGGCGTAGGGCTCTTCCAGTTCGCCGTAGTGGCGGTGATCGCCTTTGCCGGCTTCGTTGTCGTAGCGGACCAGGCACGCATTGTCGCGTCCGCAGTAGAAGCGGTACTTGATGCCGTGGGGCCGGTCTGGCGTGGCTTTGGGCAGACGCCAGATGACCATTTCCACGATGACGGTCTCGCGCTGGAACTTGCGACGAAACAACTGGATGGCGTTCATTATGGTTCATCGCACCATAATTGGCCAGCGTTGTTGCTGCCGCGGAGGGTTTCCAGCGACCTTGCACCCACGCCCAAATCCCGCCAGTTCGCCGGATGACAGGTGAAGAGCAGGATTTGATGCCGTGTCGCGGCGTCGAACAGCAGGCGTTTCATTTGCGCCAGTCGCGTCTCGTCGCTGTGGACCAGCGCATCGTCGAGAATGATGAGGGTGGGCCGGTCGGCTTCTTTGAGCAGGTCGGCGTAGGCCAGGCGGCTGATGACCCCCATTTGTTCGCGGGCGCCAAAGCTGAGTTCTTCGAACAGGCTGGTTTCTGCACCGTTGCTGCCCGGGCGTGTGAGCGGGCCGGGCGTGAGGTTTTCGTCGATGTCCAGGCTGGCGTGGGGGTACAGCAGTTGCAGGTAGCGGTTGAGGTGCTTTTGCAGCGGCGCCTGGAGTTTGCGGGTCAGTACGGCGCGCTTGTCGCGCAGCAGCTTGAGCAGGTGGTCGAGCGCCTGGGCGCGGCGTTGCAATTCGTCGCTGCGACGGCGGGCTTGTTCCTGATCGCGTGCCGCTTCGGCCCGGCGCTCTTCCAGCCCCTGGGCGCCGGCGGCCTGTAGCTCGACTTCCAGACGCATCAGGGCGTCGCGGCGTTCGGCGTGCTGCCTTTCGAGTTGCCCGGCGCTCGTGCGGAAGCGTTCGACATCCTGCTGGAGGATCTCGGGGTTGGCCTCGGCAACTTGCCGGGCCAGCGCCTCGATGCGCTCGGCCAGGCTGTCTTGCTCGGCACGGGCATCGACCAGATTCTGATTGGCGGCCGACCGACGCGCGGTACGGTCGGGCGCATCGAGCACGGCCTGGGCGGCCGCCAGTTCGCG
>Ga0209916_1001054_pt1 | contig 29210 bp, 33 predicted proteins | sample ThiBio_1000_plan_FD_183956 | JGI IMG/M metagenome (GOLD analysis project Ga0209916, IMG submission 183956) | Wastewater bioreactor microbial communities from Cape Town, South Africa - Thiocy_solids_2 (SPAdes) | ecosystem: Engineered > Bioreactor > Thiocyanate-remediating > Anaerobic-Aerobic ... | reverse complement strand
CCCGATAGGTCGCGGTGATCAGATAGCTCGGCGTCTTGTACTGGAGCGTGACGCCTTTCACCTCCAGAAGCGGTGCTGTGTTCAATCGTTCCTCCCGGCCAACGCGCGCGAGCATCTACGTGCCCTTCTCTTTGTCGATTTTGGAAATGACTTCTCTAATAACGGCGTTCAAGAAGTGGCTCTTTGCTCCGTGAGAGGTCGATCTTTCTCTCTGACCGATCGAATTCATAACGCACAATGCGAGGCCAAAAAGTGCCCTGAATGTCGTGACATTCAGGGCGTTTAGCTAACTACCAGAGGCCAGCTTCATCCCTGGAAAGAAGAGGTCCTTCCATGACGAAGCTTCCGTCGTCACTATCCCAGCTTTGTGCATGTACTGGTAAAAAGCGAAGATGTTCTGAGGTGCCGTTGTCCATTTCGTCTGGGGATCGCGGACGATCTTTTCCGCTTCAGCCTTTGAAATCTTCGGATGTTCCGTCTGTAACCAGATCTTCGCCGCGGCTGCTGGATCGGCGTTGATGCGCGCCATAGCATCATCGAGCGCGGCCGAGAAAGCCTTCATGACCTTCGGGTTACTGTTTGCGAAAGTTGTGGTTGCCCAAACCACAGTAAAGGTAAGCGGGCCTCCGAAAACATCGTAGCTGTTAAGAACAGATCGCACACGTGGGTCCGCCATCTCCTGGCTGTAGAATGGCGGAGAGGTGAAATGGGCGTTGATTTCAGATTGCCCACTCAGAAGCGCGGCCATTGCATCAGGATGACCAAGAGCAACTGTTATCGCATCCAGCTTGTGCGCCTGATCCGGCCCCAACTTTTTGATGAGCGCCTGTTGCAGGAGCAGCGCTTGATAGGAGGTCTTGATGCCGGGCATGGCGATCCGGTCTTTCGGAGTGAAATCAGCAATCGACTTCACATCCGGATTGGTGGTGACCAGATGAAGCGGCGTGGTACACAGTGCGCCCACCGCTTTCACCCCAATCTTGTCTTGTGTCTTGGACCACATCAAAATCATGGGACCGAGACCGCCGGCTGCAAAATCGAGGCTACCCGACAGCAGCCCGTCATTCATCGCGGATCCCGACGCAAAGCGCAGCCATTCTGTTTTGACGTCAATACCCAGTTTCTTGGCGTGCTTTTCCAGCAGCTTCTGATTTTCCATCACCGTCAACGGCAGATAGGCGACGCCGTACTGTTTGGCGATCCGAACGGTGGATACCTCGGCATTTGCCACGGTCGGCCAACTGAGGCAGGTGACAATACTCGCAAAGCAGATACCCTTGGCGAGCACAGTAACGCGTTCAATCTTCGAAAAGAGCTTTGTCACGATATTCCCTCCCTTGGATTGTATCTTCGCGCGATTTTCTTTTTTTGATTGGCGCAATCTTCTGGCGCCCCAAACTCTCCCTTCAGTCCCAGTCTGATCAGACAGTCGGCAGCGTCAGCTATTTCTCCGCATAAACTGGCGCCTCATTTTCAAAGGCTACTCGAAACCGCTTTTGCGGTATCTTGACGAAAGGCCAAGTTCTGTAGATGAATGGCCAAAAATATGAGGACCGGTCATGAAATGGCAGGCAATAGAGGCGCCGCCGGGACCGATGCCGCAGCCCATGACCGTGCGCGCGCAGTCTATTCCCGCACGCCACTATTATCCTGAGCACCAGCATCGCTGGAACCAGATGGTGTACGCAATCCATGGAGTGCTCGATGTCGCAGTTGAGGGACGCACTTTCATCATTTCCCCTGAACAGGCGGTCTGGCTGCCGACGGGCTGTCGACACAGGGTGGGTTCGCTGTTCGGTGCGGAGTTTCGCAGTCTCTGGATAGCCGATGAGGTTGGTTGTCGAATTCTGGAGAATCCGGCTGTGTTCGGTGTCAAGTCACTGCTCAAGGCCCTGATCGTCGAAGCTGTCGAGATCAGCGGGGAGACGGGTCGTGATGCCTATATCAGTCTCGTGACTGAACTCATTCTCGAACAACTACGTCGCGTAAAGCCGCTCTCCAGTTCGCTCCCATGGCCACGCGCCGGATCGTCGCTGACGACACTGTGTGAGGCATTATATGCAGACCCGACAGAGCAGAGCACAGTGAAGACATGGTGTCGTAAGATCGGGATGTCGGAGCGGACCTTTACCCGCCGCTTCGACGCGGAAGTGGGCATGAGTTTCCGTACTTGGCGGCGGCGTCTCCGTCTGTTCAGATCCATTGAATTCTTGGAAAGCGGTCTCGACATCACCCAGACGGCGATGGAACTCGGCTATGGCTCGACGTCAGCTTTTGTCTATGCTTTCCGGTCCGAAATGGGGTGCAGCCCCAAGGTTCACGTGCGCCGAATGCGGAGTGTGGCATCCAGCAATGTCCACCTTTGATGCGCGAATTGCAGGAATGGACGGACTTGCGAGACATCCTTTAACCTGAGCCTCGAGGGCAGGAAGGATGATCGGGACGTACAAATTCAGGCGGGATGTGGACCACAAGCTGCGGGTGCTCCAACACGCTGACAAGATTGGTGATGTCGGCAAGACATGTCAGTATTTTAGCGTTGGTCGGGCCAGCTTCTATCGCTGGCGGACGGCCTATCGACAGCACGGCTTGGCAGGCCTCGAGAACCGCAAAACAGCGTCGAAGAATCCCGCCAATCGCACGGCTCCGGAGATCGTCGAGAAGGTCCTGCACCTGCGCAAGACCTATCGCCTCGAGCCCATACGCATCGTCTGGTATTTGGCGCGCTATCACGCCATCATCATCTCGGATACGGGCGTGTACCGCATTCTCAGGCGCAACGGCCTCAGCCGGTTGTGCCCGGCGGCACGCACGTTCACGGGATCCACACTCAGCGATACCAGAAACAAGTGCCGGGTCATCAGATCCAGGTCGACGCCAAGTTCTTGAAATTCGGAGGAAAAGACGGGAAGCCCGTCAAGCGCTACCAGTACACGGCTATCGACGATGCCACCCACATTCGCGCCCTTAAAATCTACGACCGCCACAATCAATCGAACGCGATCGACTTCATCAACATCATCATCGACAAATTCCCATTCCGCATCCGCGAGGTGCGAACGGACAACGGCCACGAGTTTCAGGCCCAATTCCACTGGCATGTTGAGGACCTGAGAATTCGCCACGCATAGCCATCCGGATGATGGCCGAACGCGGATGGAATACATTGGTCCTCATTCACCGCCGTCAGCTCATGGATCAATGGATCGGGAGGCTTACAGCTTTCTCGAATATGTCGCGTGACGCGATCGGCATGATTGGCGGTGGTCGTCACAAGCCGACAGGTCAGGTTGACGTCGTCCTGATCCAGAGCCTCGTTCGCAAGGGAGAAGTCGATGATATCGTCGGCAATTATGGGCATCTCGTGGTCGACGAATGCCACCATCTGTCGGCGGTAAGCTTTGAACTAGTCGCGCGCCGCAGCAAGGCCCGATACATCCTCGGCCTGTCAGCAACGGTGACGCGAAAAGAGGGGCATCACCCCATCATCATTATGCAATGTGGCCCTGTCCACCATCGCGTAGATGCACGCTCTGAGGCCGTCAAGCGCCCATTCGATCACGTGGTGCGGATCAGGGATACCAGCTTCCAACTTCAAGCCACATTGGACACCTCTTCTTCTTCCATCCAGGATGTTTTCAAGGAAATGGTCGCCGATGAAGCGCGCAATGACCTCATATTCGATGATGTCTTGCGTGCGCTGGAAGCGGGCCGTTCACCTGTCGTGATAACCGAGCGGACCGCCCACTTGGAGGCCATCGCAAAGCGTCTCGAGCGTTTCGCAAGACATGTGATCGTATTGCGCGGTGGGCAAAGCGAGAAGCAGCGCCGCGACATCGCCGCGCGGCTCGCAGTAATTCCTCAAGCCGAGGAACGTGTCATAGTCGCGACCGGACGCTACCTCGGCGAAGGTTTCGATGATTCCCGCCTCGATACCCTTTTTCTTACTATGCCGATTGCTTGGAAAGGCACGCTTGCCCAGTATGCCGGCCGGTTGCATCGGCTCAACGACGCCAAGCGCGAGCTGATTATATATGATTATGTTGACATGAGAGTGCCGGTTCTTGCCCGCATGGCTGCGAAACGCCGCATTGGCTATCGGGCAATTGGTTACAAGATATTGGGTGCGCGCGATTTGTTTTCCGGTCAGGTGGTCACGTCGAACGTACCGGCGGAAGCTACGCGATAGTCAAGCGACCAAATCGCTAGAGGAGCGCGGGCGGAATTAAAAGAGGCGGCCAAGCCGGATAATTCCTTTCAGCCTGTCCGTCGACAAGGGCGGATTTTGTGAGTGGATATCGCCGGCTCTGAAGGGAACGAGACCAACTCCCGGCTATCATTGCCAATGATTCACGGAGGCACCTCGATGAGTCGAGCCCAGACAAAATCCTCGCCGACGGATGAGCATGCGAGACGGATCGCGCAGGCGATCGCCAAAGGTCGACCACCCCGTTCAACAATGCCTTCGATCGGTACTGCGAAAGCTCGCCACGCGAAATCTTTGCCGCTTTCACAGGCGCGGCTCGCCACATGCCTCCGGCCGGCAAGGATGAGTCGCTTGCGATTGGTTATCTGTTTCTGTTGCAGCGGCTGCTGGAGCATCTCCGTTATCGCGCCGATCGCGGCTACGCGGACGCAAGCCAGCTGATCGCGGATTTTCAGGCCGACGTCGTCGCGCAGGTCGAGGCCGGGAACGTCGACGGGCGCATGCTTGCTTTTGTGGGGGGAGCGCTGCATCAGTCGAAAATCCCCGCGTCGCCGGAGCTTGCCGCGGCGTCGGCAAAGCAGCCCGTCGATCGGGACGAGGACGGACCGCTCCCGGCCGACGTCGACGCCGCTCTCGTCGGCATCCTGGAAGCCTGTGACGGCGATCCGTTCCTGGCCGTCGGCACGCTGATCGAAAGCGGGCATGCCATGCCGGCGGAAACCCGCGGCGCCATAGCCGTGGGCCTGACGCTTGCCAGCACCCCCGAAGCGCGCGCCGCTGCGGTTCTGTTCCTCCTCGATCCAGATTCGATTGTGCGCCGCGCGGTTGCCGGAGCGCTTGTGCAGGTCGCAGCCTTGCTGACGCCGACCGAGGTTCGGCGGCTCGTCACGATGCGCAATTGGCGGCCCGAAAAGGAGCGAGCCGAAGTCGACGCGGTCATCCGCAAGGCGCGGGCGGCCGGGATCGATTGCGCACCATGGAAGACGGGCAGCATTGAGGCAATTGTCGCCACTGCCGTCGATGGCGCCACAGCGCAGGGATTCCTGCTGATATCCCCGGCCGGACGAAAAAAGCGGATCTCGTCGGTCCTGACCAAAGGCGGGATTGCAGATGCCTGGAGCGGCGAGCCGGAATCGCGCCGCCAGATCGAAATGAGTCTTGCCGCCGCCGGGATGAATACCCCTACGCTTGCCGTATCCCGTTCATATCTCGATCGCATCGTGGCGCACGAACTTGCGCTCAGTATCGAGAAACGGAAAGCGCCACCATTCGGCCTGCTCCAGGTCGCTGAAACGATCGGCGGCGCCGATTGGCAACCCGTGCGCATGACCTTTGGTGAAACGCTCACCGGGCTCATCGCCGAGGTCCCCAAAGCGATGTGTGAGCCTGCCGCGCTCGCATCGGTGCTGCGGAAGAACAACGAACTTGCCGAGCTGGAGGCCGTCGCACAATCCTGGTTCGAGGACGACCCGCAGGTCGCTCATGCCGTGGAGCGCGCGCCCAGCCGTGATCGCGCCAAACTTGCGACCTATCTATTGCAGAGCGTCATTGCGGGGCATCGTGACAGGTGGGCTGACATTGTTTTGCGCACGGCCCTATGGATGCGTGAGGCTCCACCGGAAGCCGAGTTGTGCTGGCGCGAACTCGCGATCGTTGCAAAAGCACTCGCCGACGGACGGGATATGACCGAGATCGGATTGATGCGCGATATCGCATTGCGGACGATCGCGGTGCTCAGGGACGCTGGGCGGATGTGAGGGAGCCGCGGACGCGTTTAAGCTATCAGTTACAAGATATTCGGTACGCGCGATTTGCATCGCTCTCACGCCGCCTCGTAAGACGCGATCTTCTTGATCTGCGGCGCGAGCACGTCCTCGGCTGTTTCGAGATCGAAGCGCGCCTGAATGTTCATCCAGAACGCAGCGCCGGTCTTGAAGAATTTGCCGAGCCGCAGCGCGGTGTCGGCCGTAACGGGCTTTTCTTCGCGCGCGATGCGTTCGATTCGAGTGCGCGGCACGTTCAGCGCGGCCGCGACCGCGTAAGGTGTCAGCTTAAGCGGAACGAGAAATTCTTCCCGCAGGATTTCGCCGGGATGAACCGGCGGAAGCTTCTTTGCCATGTGCGAGCTCCTATTCGGTGGCCACATTCGGCCGGTCTGGCTAGTGATAGTCGATTATCTCCACGTCTTCGGGACCCGCATCGGTCCACCTAAACACGACCCGCCATTGATCGTTGATGCGAATCGAGTGCTTACCCGCCAAATCGCCCTTAAGAGCTTCTAGGCGGTTTCCGGGAGGCGAGTTTAAGGCCTCAAGAAAGGCGGCGGCGTCCACCATAATCAGTTTTCGGCGAGCTACCTTGGCGAGATTTGCCGGGAAACCCTTCGGGGCCATGCGGCCCTCAAGGATCGGCTCGGCAAATTTCCCCTTGAAGTTCCTGATCATGAGCAATACGTATCCCATCGAGATACGTATTGCAAGACTTTTGTATCTCGAAGAGATACCACCAGCGAGCGCCGCGCTTCGCTGCGTTAGTGCGCGCCGCTTGATAGGCGGCACCCAACCCGCGCAGTGGCCTGAGGTCTGCGTTGCTGCTACGCGCTGATCAATATCCCGGACCACGACCGCGGCGCGTTGCCACGTGAGTCGACTCTCCAGCGGTAGGCGGCTGCTATTCGTCGTAATGTGGACTGCTCAATGCATTGTGCGGAATTGGCACTACGGGCGTGTAGGTTCGCCTGAATTTATATCGTAATTTCAATCACATATGAGTTCGCAGTTTTATTCTGAATGGCGCGCCAAATCTCGACGGCTCGAGCTAATACTGCGAACCCGCAGAGACTTCCATTTCGAGATTTTGTGGCGATCGCAGCTGGTCCGCGCGAACGGCCGTCATCGGCTTCCGCGTTCCGGTAAGCCCGTATCGACCATCAGCTGAATGATCTGGTCATCGGCGTGGAGAAAAAACAGGGCTGTTGTTCTTGGTCGGTGGCGCGACATTGAGCGCGGTCGTGCCGGGTCGTAGCTTCAAGCTTGCTTGCATCGTTGTCTGTGCTTCATCGAACCGGCCCAGCTTTTGGTAGATTGCGGTGAGCAGCATTTCGAGCGCCCAGACGCCGGCGTGATGGCGATAGTTATCGATGTGCCTCATGTCGGGAAGCGGAACAGCTGCTTGGCGGATGACGTTGTGGCCGTACAAATCTCTCTGTCTGATGTGAGCATCTTCGGGCAGTGATGTGTTTAATCCACTGCTCCACAGGCGTCGGCATAATTCGACGATTGGAACGATCCCTGTCTGTCGCAGGCCTATCGCTTTGATGCGTTGGGTTTCGGCGGTTCTCTGACGTGAGAATGCTGCGAAGTAAGACGTCTAGATGCCGTAGTGGGCCGACGTCTTGCGAGTAGGCAGGTTGGTAGCTGCCTCTCAGAGTGGTGGTATTGGAAACGGAGTCCGATTGTTCGGCCCAAATCTCATGAGAGGAACAGTCGCGGAGCATTATGCCGGGATCGATGTTTCGCTGAAAGAGAGCAGCGTGCACGTGGTGGACGCGAAGGGTAAAGTCGTCCGTGAGATGGGGGTCGCCGGCGAGCCAGAGGTGCTTGTTCAGTATTTTGATGAGATGGACTTGCCCGTAAGTCGTATCGGCTTGAGGCCGGGCCGCTATCGCAGTGGCTGCATGCGGGGTTGGTATCTGCAGGACATGACGTCCTGTTGCCGGAGACGCGTCATGTGAAGGCGGCGGTTGACGGTGAAGACCGACCGGAAGGATGTGTGCGGGATCGCGCAGTTGCTCCGGAGAGGGTGGTATCGCTCTGTTCATGCGAAGTCGGTGAGTGCCCAGGACACCCGTGCGCTTCTGGGTTGGTGCGAGCTTACGCAGGGCAAGCTTCTCAACGTCGAACTCAGCATTCGTGGGATTCTGCGCAGCTATCTTCAACACCGATTAGGGATCGCAGTTCACCAGCGTCGCCTTCACCAATACATTGGGAGAGGCCGGCATCCGCATCTCGATGGAGGGCTGTTGCCCGCAGGCCAGCCATGCAATTTAGCCGATCTCTCAAGCTTGCTGGATTAGAGCATCTATATCATAAGCATGCTTAGGAGTTTCGAATGAACCCAAATTCGCCAACGCTGAGCTTTCTGCTTCACGATGTCGCTCGTCTGCTCAAGAAGCGGTTCGAGCAGATCGCCAAGGGGTCCGGTTTGACCCGATCGCAATGGCAGGTACTGGCCTATCTGGCCCTAAACGAGGGTATTCATCAGAGCGGACTCGCCGAGATTCTCGATGTCGAACAGATCACCCTCGGCCGCATCGTCGACAAGCTCGAGACACTGGGGTTGATCGAGCGCCATCCTCATCCTTCCGATCGAAGAATATGGCTGCTGCGTCTGACGCCGGCCGCCCGTCCCAAGCTCGCGCAGGTTCGCAAGCTCGGAGACATTGCGCGCGGCGAGGCGTTGGCCGGCGTGCCGGAGGCCGACAGGCAGCACCTGTTGCAAACCCTGCAAACGATAAAAGCCAACCTGGCGGTTGCCTGCGATTCGCCGATTGCGGCCCAAAAACGAGCGACTCATGCATAAGCCAAATGAAACGGCCAGGTTCCGTGAAGTCATACCTGCATCGCCGGACGTCTCACCGGAAGAGATAGAGCCCCGCGCTGGAGATAAAGTTCATCATCTCGAGCGGCGCAGCAGTCCTGCCGATGATGCGCCCGCCGATCGCAAGCGGGACGCCGATCTCCCGGGCGGTTCACCCGATCTACTGTCACAAACGGATGAATCGAAAAAGAAGATACTCCGCCGCCGGTTGATGTTTGCATTATTGCCCGTTGTGCTCATCGTCGGCGGATATTTCTACGTGACTGGCGGCACGGTGATGTCGACAGACAATGCCTATGTGCGGGCCGATATGGTTGGCGTGTCGACTGACGTTTCCGGCATCGTGAAAGAAGTCATTGTTCATGACAACCAGACGGTTGCAAGGGGCGACACCCTGTTCAAGCTCGATCCCCTGCCGTTTCAACTCGCTCTGGATCGTGCCGAAGCGCAGATCGGAAATACCAAAAATGATTTGATAGCGCTGCAGGCCAGCTATCGAAACATGCAGACGCAGGTCGCGCAAGCCAAGACCGATGTCGATTTCAACGCCGTGAACTTCAATCGCCAGCAGCAACTGCTTGCCAATCACTATACACCGCAGGCGACGTTTGATGCGTCACGCAATACGCTACAAGCCTCGCAGCAAAAGCTGGCCTCGCTGAGCCAGCAGCTGGCCGGCCTCGCCGCAAATCTGAACGGCGATCCTGACGCTCCCGTCGAGAACCATCCTCGCTATAAGGACGCGGTGGCCGCGCGTGATGAAGCTGTCCGTCAGCTCGCGCATACGGTCGTAAAGGCGCCGTTCGCAGGTATCGTCACGAACGTCCCTTCGTTGCAGCCGGGCCAATATCTGGCGGCCGCGGCAACAGCATTCAACATCGTGTCCAGCGATCACGTCTGGGTTCAGGCGAGTCCGAAGGAGACGGAATTGACCTATGTCAGGCCGGGACAAACTGCAACGATCACGGTCGATACTTACCCTGGCCAGGAATGGACCGGAATGGTCGACAGCATCAGCCCGGCATCCGCATCGAGCTTTTCTCTGCTGCCTGCGGAGAACAGCAGTGGTAACTGGGTCAAAGTGGTTCAGCGTATTCCCATGCGGGTGCGTGTCGAGCGCGCGCCCGGAAAGCCGCCGCTGCGCGCCGGCATGAGTGTGGTGCTGGACATCAATACAGGCCATGAGCGAGGATTACCGAGTTTCCTGACCGGGTGGTTCGGTTCGAACAAAAACGGCCATGGCTGAGAGAACGCCTGTCGCTCCGAAGGCAATTAACCGCCCTGCGATCACGGCCTGCGTCATTCTTGCCGTCATCATGCAGGCGCTTGATACGACGATCGCCAACGTCGCTTTGCCCTACATGCAGGGAAGCGTGTCGGCGAGCGCGGATCAAATCAACTGGGTGCTGACCTCTTATATTGTCGCCGCGGCGATCATGACACCGCCATCCGGCTTTCTTGCCAATCGCTTCGGGCGCCAGCGCGTGCTGCTTGTGGCAATTGCCGGGTTTGTTGTCGCGTCGGTGCTGTGTGGATTGGCGCAGTCGCTGGTTCAAATCGTTGCTTTCCGGCTGATGCAAGGCTTTTTCGGCGCAGCTCTTGTTCCGATCTCGCAATCGATTCTGCTCGACATCTACACGCTGGAGGAGCGTGGATCAGCGATGGCGATGTTCGGCGTGTCGGTGATGGTCGGGCCGGTGCTGGGCCCTGTGATCGGTGGTTGGCTGACGGACCAATTTAGTTGGCGGTGGGTTTTCTATATCAATGTGCCGATAGGGGCGCTGGCCTTCGCCGGCATTTCGCTTTTTCTGCGGGAGACGAAGGTCAGCACAAGTGCGAAATTCGACTGGCTCGGTTTTGGAAGCCTCAGTCTTGCGATTGCCGCTATGCAGGTCTTTCTCGACCGCGGCTCGCAGCTTGATTGGTTCTCCTCGTTTGAGATCCTGATGGAGGCAGTGGTCTGCGTATCAGCATTCTACATCTTTCTCGTTCACACCTTCACGGCTGAGCGGCCCTTCGTGAATCCGAGATTGTTCCTCGATCGCAATTTCGTCGTGGGAATGATCTTTATATTCATTGTCGGCATCACCTATCTGGCATCGATGGCGTTGATGACGCCCTATCTGCAAACCCTGATGGGTTACCCTGTCGTGACCGCAGGTATCGTGATGGGGCCGCGCGGTCTGGGAACGATGGTCTGCATGTTTGTGGTCGGCCGTCTGATAGGGCGGGTCGACACCAGGGTTCTTCTCATGATCGGCCTGCTGTTGACCGCATGGGCGATGTACGACATGACCGGATGGACGCCGAATGTTTCACAATGGAGTATTGTGGTGACTGGCTTCATCCAGGGTGCCGGTCTCGGATTCCTGTTCGTGCCGCTGACGACGGTGACGTTTGCGACGCTTTCGCCCGAACAGCGCGGTGATGCGACGGGACTCTACAATTTGTCGCGCAATGTCGGTTCGAGTGTGGGCATCTCAATCGTCTCTTATCTGCTCGTCCGAAACGGTCAAATTAATCATGCCATCATCGGCAGCCATGTCACGGCAACCAATCACGGCTTCAACAATGCATCGATTCTGCAGGCATGGAGCCCATGGACTGCGGGCGGGCGCGCAATGCTGGATCAAATGATCCAGACCCAGGCCTCGATCATAAGCTACATCGACGATTTCAAGTTGATGATGGTGCTTTCGCTTGCCGCAGTCCCTCTCGTGCTGTTGCTGCGTCGTGCCTCGGTGCGATCCGGAGAGGACGACGTGATGGTCATGGAATAGATGGTCTGTCTAGGGAGGGCGGCAGGTCCGCAATCATCGTCCATTTGATCTAGGGTCAGGAGTCATTGATCAGAGCCAAAAGATGGCGGCGGCAGCGGTGCGATGCGCCTTCAGATGCGTCGCATCGATCATCAGGCGAGATGGCTTACCAGCCTTGCGCGCCAGTTCGGCAAAGATCTTGTTGAACACGCCGAGACGGCTCCAGCGCACGAACCGGTTATAATCGTCTTGTGCGGACCATAGCCGAGTGGCGCATCGCGCCAGCGCAAACCATTTTTGATGACGAAGACGATGCCGCTGATCACCCGCCGGTCGTCAACCCGGGCAATCCCGTGCGACAACGGAAAATACGGTTCGATCCGGTGCATCTGCGCCTCTGATAGCAACAAAAGATCAGCCATGGCGATGCCTCCCAGCATCACCATTGGATCAATCCGCCAACCTTCTCGCAATAAATTTCATGGGTCCTGAACCTGGTACTCATCTGTGCCCCCCGGATACTGAGGCTGGGAAGGCGAGAGCTGCTTGTTCCAGAGAGGCTCAGTCTCCCGGAAGATGAACGATCACCCGCAAACCAGAACCAGGTGTTGGCTTGTTTTCAAGGCGGATCGATCCGCCGTGACATCGCTCGACGATCCGTCTTGCGATTGAAAGCCCCAGGCCGCTGCCTTCGCCTCGGGAGCGGCTACCCCTGAAGAAGGGTTCGAAGATGCGGTCAAGGTCAGCATCCGGAATCCCGGATCCGGTATCCTCGACTGCAAAAACTACAAGCTCATTCTCGACAAACAGGCTCACGTCAACCTGTCCGCCTGCCGGGGTGTGCCTTAATGCGTTATCGAGAAGATTTCGAGCGAGCACTGTCAGGGCAACGGGTTCGAGCCGAACCGAAACAGGTTCGATTCGGGCAAAGCCGAGGTCGACGGATTTGCGCCGCGCGGCCGGAAGCAGATTGGCTACCACCTCCTTGAGGACGCGATCGAACTCACCGTCCGGCTTGTCCCTGGAAAGATTGCTATCATATCTCGCAAGCGTCAGCAGTTGCTCCAGCAGGTGCCCGATCCTGCGAATGCCGGTCTTGAGAGAATTGAGACGATTGCGCCCGTCCTGCGAAAGATCGGCCTGCTCCAGATTCTCGGCCTGGACAACCAGAGCGGTAATGGGTGTGCGAAGTTCGTGGGCGGCATCGGCGACGAAGCGCCGCTGGGCGTCGAACATCGTCCGAATGCGCTCGAGCAGGCGGTTGATAGATGATACGAACGGAAGCAGTTCGGTCGGGATGCCTTCCGTCGGCAATTTTTCCAGATGATCTGATTGTTTCGCGTCGAGACGCTCCGCCAGCCTGGAAAGGGGACGCAGGGTCCGATCGACGACGATCGCGATCAACACCATGAGACAGGGAATGAGGACGCCGAGCGGCACAATGGTGCGCAACGCGCTATCCTGGGCAACTTCATCACGATTGGCCGTCGGCTGACCGACAGCAACACGGCTTCTATCGGAGCGCGTCCGGACGAGTATCCGCCACTGTGTTCCGCTGTGTGTTATGGTCTGGAAGCCATCCGGAAGATCGCTCGGCAGTCTGGAAATCGAATTCACCCGATCAGCAGCACTGTGGTCGGGCCCAATCTCCTCGATAAGGACCTGCGCCTCGCCGTCGATGTTTCCTTCCGATGGAAGCGTGGTCGACAGATGGTTCCTTGCCGCCAGCGATCCTACTTGCAACAGGATCGCGTCTTGTAGTTCGATCGCCTCGTCGAACGCCCATCGGTAAGCGAGATAGCCCGCCGCAAGCGCCATCCCGACGATGAATATGGTGAGTCCCGTAAAGAGTCGTCCTCGCAGCGATGAAATCATGACGGCTGATCGACCATCCAGCCGACACCTCTCACGTTGCGGATGGCTGATGCGCCTAGCTTCTTGCGGATCGCGTGGATCAGAAATTCGACTGCGTTGCTTTCGACCTCCTCGTTCCAGCCGTAGATGTGCCGTTCGAGATCAGCACGCGACAGAATGGTGCCGGGATGAAGCATGAGAGCTTGAAGGAGAGCGAACTCACGCGCCGTCAGGCACGCCGTGCCGCCATCGTGAACGACCTCGCGGGTTGCCGGGTCGAGGCTTATCTCGCCATTACTCAGGATCGCTGAACGGCCGCTTCCCTGCCGCCGCAGGATGGCTCGCATCCGCGCGAGCAGTTCTCTGATTTCGAAGGGTTTGACGATGTAATCGTCGGCTCCGAGATCGAGACCCTGGATGCGGTCGTCGATCGCATCGCGTGCCGTCACGATGATGACAGGCAACTGGCGGCCCATGCTCCTGAACTCGCGCAACACCTGGGTGCCGTCCGGCGCTGGCAGCCCAAGGTCGAGCAATGTCAGATCATACGTCTCTGCACGCGCGGCTTCGACCGCCGTTTGGCCGTCTCTGACCCAGTCCACAGCATAGGCGGCGTCCTTGAGAGCCTGCGCCACCGCTGCTCCCACCATATGATCATCCTCAACCAGAAGAATACGCATGAATTATCCATGTCGACGACGCGCTCACGCGCTCTCTTATATCAGTCGTCCAACCTGTCCGGCCTCCCGATTCGGGAGCATTCCAGTTTGAATCCTCATACTTAGAGGTGCCTTAGGGTCGAAGGTCCACAATTTTTCTGCGGGTCGCTCGATTTCTAAGTCTCCTCTAAGTCGGGCAGGTTCAATCGATCCTGACAACGGCCGTGGCACTACTGCCTCATCCGGAAAGCGTCGGGACAAATCGCCATGAATTTTGCCGAACAACTTCCCGCCATGCGTCTGAACAAGGTTCCGGAGGTCACACTCGCGTTCTGGGCAATCAAGATCATGTCCACGACGGTTGGCGAGACCGGAGCGGATTATCTGGCCGTGCATGTAGGGCTCGGTACTGCTCTTACGGATAGCATCACGATGGCGCTGTTGATCGCGGTCCTCATCCTGCAAGTTCGGGCATCCAGATACATCCCATGGACCTACTGGCTCACCGTGATCCTCGTCAGCATCGCCGGGACCCAAATCACCGATCTGCTTACCGACGGCATGGGCGTCAGCCTCTACCTCAGCACACCCGCCTTCGCAGCGATTCTGGTCACAATATTTGCGATCTGGCACCGCGCAGAGCGCACTCTGTCGATCCACACGATCATCACCCTGCGGCGAGAACTGTTTTATTGGTCGGCGATCCTCTGCACCTTCGCACTCGGCACTGCGGCTGGCGATCTCGCGACCGAAGCCATGGGCCTCGGTTTCAACCTGGGCATTATCGTCTTCGGTGGCCTGATAGCATTGGTCGGGCTGGCTTACCGCTACGATGCCGACGCGGTGCTCTGCTTCTGGCTGACCTACATTCTGACAAGGCCTCTGGGTGCCTCGCTCGGGGACCTGCTCTCCCAATCGCGGGAATATGGAGGGATGGGCTTCGGGACGGCTTATACCAGCGTCGCCTTTCTGGCCGTCATCGTTGCACTCGTCGCTTTCCTCAGCCTCAAACGATCCGCCACCTCGGTCCAGATCGAGAACGAGTCTTGAAACCACCGCGCAATGAAATTCTCGAAAGGAACAGAAAAGTGCCAGATCGAAAAGCCCTTCGCATGGTCCTGTTGGCAACACTTTGTGCTACTCCCCTGACGGCTGCAATTGTTTCTATTGCCGTCGTCTTCAGTGCGCCAATGGAGGCCAAATCGGCATCGCCCAAGCTTGGTAATCTGGCAAGCTTCCGGACGATCGCGACCGACGCAAATGCGATGTTGGAAAGGGGTGATGTCGCGGCCGCGAAACTTCGGTTGAAAGACCTGGAGACATCGTGGGACGAAGCAGAAGCCGGGTTGAAGCCGCGCGCCGCTACGGCTTGGCATGAGGTCGACAAGGCAATCGACCGGACGCTCACAGCAATCAGGTCGACATCGCCGGACATCGGAGCTTGCAGGGCCGCGATCAAGGACCTCGTCACGGTCATGGACCGGGTTGCCGGACCGGCCTGATCAGGCACCTGCGGCCGGAAGCAAAAGACACCAATCGAAGGCAGATCTCATGAACAACGAACTCTCCGACGGCTTGAGCAAAGTCCCCGCGGTCACGCTGGGATTCTGGATCATCAAAATTCTTGCAACCACGCTGGGGGAAACCGGCGGCGATGCGCTTACGATGACCGTTTTTCATGCCGACAAAAATGCGAATAACGGCGGATATCTGATCGGCACCGCCATATTCCTTGTGATATTTGTTGCCGCGGTCGCAGCCCAAATCTCAACAAAAAAATTCAACGCCTGGGTCTATTGGATCGCCATCGTGGCGTCGACAACCGTTGGCACGGCGATGGCAGATTTTTTCGACCGCTCGCTCGGCATTGGCTACACTGGTGGGGCGTCGATCCTTTTTATTCTTGTTCTGGCGTCCCTTGCGATCTGGTATTTTGCGATGGGAACCGTAGACGTGATCACTGTCGCGACGCCAAAAGTTGAAATCTTCTATTGGGTGACGATTACATTCTCCCAGACGCTGGGTACCGCTCTTGGCGATTGGCTCGCTGATACCGGCGGGCTTGGCTATCAGGGCGGCGCTCTGGTCTTCGGTGCGGCGTTGGCAGTCATTGCCGCGCTCTATTACTGGACGCGTGTATCGCGCGTATTCCTGTTCTGGGCCGCCTTCATTTTGACGCGGCCGCTTGGTGCGACCGTTGGCGACTTCCTCGACAAACCGGTAAGTCACGGTGGCCTTGACCTGAGCAGGCCGCTCGCTTCGGCGATGCTGGCGGCACTCATCGTTGGCCTGATCGTGCTGTTGCCTCAGCGCGCAGGCCGTCATCCGGCATGATCCCCGACGGAATGGTATGCTGCCTTGCGCCGCCGAACGACCGGAGCCTGCGACCGTTGTGAGCGAAACGTCGGCAAAATGTATCTGGCAATGGATGAGTTCCATCGCCCTGACCGTTGGACTGACCGTCATCTACGTCCTCCCGGCGATGGCAGGCCCTCCCTATCAGTCCGACGATCCAGAGCCGACTGACTATGGTCACTACGAAATTTACGCGTTCAATAAGGGGAGTCGCTCGAAGGGTGATCTCTCGGGAGCGAGCGGCATCGATTTCAACTACGGTGCAGCCCCCGACCTGCAACTCACCGCAACGCTGCCCGTTGGCTTCGATTTCCCTTCAAACAGACCGACTGCCTTTGGCCTCAGCAACATCGAACTTGCGGCAAAGTACAGATTTCTCCACCAGGATACGTTCGGGTTTGATGTTGCCGTGTTTCCGCGCGTCTTCCTGCCAAGTGGCTCCAGATCGGTCGGTGATCGTCAGACATCAATTCTCTTGCCGATCTGGATACAAAGGGATTGGGGCAAGTGGTCGGCGTTTGGAGGTGGTGGCTGTCAGATTAGCGCAGCGGGGCGCTCGCACGACTTCTGCATGTACGGTGGTACCCTGACACGACAGGTTTTGCCAAAGTTACAGCTCGGTATCGAAGTCTTTCATCAAACCGCGGATGGCGTGGGTACGCCAGCGACAACAAGCGCAGGGATCGGAGCCAAGTACGATCTGAATGACAACATCCATCTCCTTGGCTACGCCGCGAAAGGCATTCAGAACGCACGAACCACAAATCAGTATTCCTGGTATGCAGCTGTCCTATTCACGTTCTGATCTGTCGATGTGGTCCAGCTAGGCATCTTGAACTGATCGTAAGTGATGCACCGCCGCCAGCGTGAAGTGCAGCTCGCTCTCCGAGAGCGGATTTAACAGATTGAAAATTGACTGGAAGCCATGCCTGTTATCAATCGACATCGTCTCCCAAAAGTAGGGGCATCCGAGTGCGTCCCTTAGGAAGGGATATAATCAGGACTCATGACACAGGCATCTTGAGACCTGATCATGTTTGGATTTTACGGGCGTTTAATCGCCGCGACCTTGCTGAGCGCGAACGGCACCATTTGTCTGCAGGAATTTCAGATGGCTCGCGAGTGCATTTTCAAGGCAACGGACTTCGGCAGTGTGGCCGCCCCATCTTCGACGCGATGCCGCTCTTCATTCAAGACTCCGGAGGGTCCACGCCGCAGCGGTAGCAGGGCGGGGCGCCGCCTTGCGCGGCAGTCCGGCGTGCAAGTCTCCGATATGATGCGCGGGCTTCAGGCGATATATGAGCAGCGCAGTCAAGACGACGCGGTGGCGGCAGTTCGGAGCTTGCAGGATTTTGGGCGGAGATAACAATGGCCAACACAACACGACGTACATTCCTCGTCGGTAGCGCGGTCGCCGGCGCGTCTGTGGCGGCTGGCTTGCATTTCCAGCGGCTCGAAGCCGTCGAGCCCAACCCGCTTCGTATCCCTGAGTTCATCGATGCCCGGCCGCAGGCGAATGGCATCACCTTGAAGGTTCAGCAGGATCGCACATCATTTTTTACCGGGAGAGAATCCGCCACGCGCGGCTTTAACGGAAGCTATCTTGGCCCGACGTTGCGGCTCCATCGCGGCGACGAGGTCGAAGTCTCGGTCACCAACGACATGCGCGATGCCACCGCCGTGCACTGGCACGGGCTCCTCGTCCCGGCGGAAGCCGATGGAGGTCCGCATCAGATGATCCAGCCCGGAGCGACCTGGCGGCCGCGCCTTGCGGTCGATCAACCTGCGGCGACGCTCTGGTATCACGCGCATCCGCACGGTGTGACGGCGCGGCAGGTCTATGGCGGACTTGCCGGAATGATCATCCTTGCTGATGATGCCGAGCGCGCGCTTGGACTCCCCTCCGAATACGGCGTCGACGATCTTCCGGTTATCCTGCAGGACAAGGTCTTCAGCGAGGGGCGGCTTCTCTATCCTGAGTCTCCGATGACGATCATGACCGGCCAGCGCGGCGACACCGTACTGGCCAACGGGACCAGAAATGCTGTTGCGCGTGTACCGGCCGGCCTCGTGCGGCTGCGCCTTCTCAACGGCTCCAATGCCCGCGTCTATGATCTGTCCTTCTCGGATGGCCGCGCCTTTCACTGGATCGCAACCGATGGTGGTCTGCTGGAGCGTCCGGTCGAGCGGCGCTCGCTCTGGCTTGCACCGGGACAACGAGCCGAGATTCTCGTTGACCTTTCGGACGGGCGCGCGGTCGCGTTTCGCACCGATCTCGATCCGACCCTGCGCGCAGGCATGATGCGGATGATGGGCGGCGCGGGTGAGCCACTTGATGGCCCGACTACGGTTCTCCGGCTCGAACCGCAGGCGGGCACTCCTGTCCCGAGGCGAGCCATCCCCGAGCGTCTTGTTGAGCCCGAGCGTCTGGATTCCGCGCGCGCCGTTCGCCGCCGTGAACTGCGGCTGACCATGGGAATGGGCGGCATGATGGGAGGGATGGGCCGCGGGATGATGGGTGGCGGCATGGGTTTGCTCGGTATTGATGGCCGCGCTTTCGACATGGATCGGATCGACCAAACGGTTCGCCTCGGCGACACCGAGATCTGGCAAGTCTCGAGTGAGATGATGATCCATCCCTTCCACATGCATGGTGTGCATTTTCAGGTGCTGAGCCGCGCGGGCTCGCGTCCCGCAATAAATGATAGCGGGTCGCGAGATACGGTGCTGGTACAGGAGGCTGTCGAAATTCTTGTACGCTTTACGCAGCGGGCCGCAAGCGTGCCCTTCATGTTTCACTGTCACACGCTTGAGCACGAGGATGCCGGCATGATGGGCCAATACAAGACCAGCGATCAGGCTATCTGATGCCGGCGTGGCCGTGGATTGTTGTAGCGATTGGCAGCGCTTGCGCGCACTTTGCGGAGAAGGTTGGGGGCAGGCCGGAAAATGGCCGTTCAGGCGAGCGCGCCCGCCAACCGGTCGACATGGCAGTGTGCTGTTGTTGTGGCTCCGGAATCGTCAGGCGTGCTTCCTCGCAATGTGTGCGACTGCACCGGAGCGAGGCTTGATCGATAAATCCTCGGCTTCATCATCATTTTCGAGCCGTTGCAGGATTGGACAATCCGGGCGATGGTCACCACGGCAGGATTTGATGAGAACCGTCAGCGTATGGACCATGTCCTGAAGGCCTTTGATCTTCTTTTCCAATTCGTGGACATGGCTTTTTGCAAGGCGCTTGACCTCGACGCTCTGTCTGGCTTCGTCGCGCCATAGACCGAGCAGATCGCTGATCTCGGCGACTGAAAAGCCAAGATCGCGCGCTCGCCGGATAAAACTCAGCATATGCACATCGGAGTCGGAATAATCGCGATAACCCGCTGCGGTTCGGTCAGCCTCAGGAATAAGCCCGGTTTGCTCGTAGTAGCGGATCATCTTGGCCGAAACGCCCGATGCCTTTGCTGCTTGCCCGATGTTCATTGTCGTTCTCTCCGAATGGGCGGCCGATCCCGATGATGGGATCGGCTGCCAAGGTTTGTCAGTTCGCCACGTTGAAGCGGCGAAGCCGAAGCGCATTGCCGAGCACGAAGACGCTCGACAGGGCCATGGCGCCGGCGGCAAACACCGGCGACAACAGTATGCCAAACGCGGGGAATAGCGCGCCAGCGGCGATCGGGATCAGAGCCGTGTTGTAAGCGAAAGCCCAGAACAGGTTCTGCCGGATATTGCTGATCGTCGCCTTCGACAAGGCGATGGCGTTCGGTACCCCTTGCAAGCTTCCCGACATCAGGACGACATCCGCTGCCTCGATGGCGATGTCCGTCCCCGTGCCGATGGCGAGCCCCACATCGGCCTCGGCCAGAGCCGGAGCGTCGTTGATGCCGTCGCCGACGAAGGCGACCTTGCCGTACTGGTTCTTGAGGCGGCGAACCGCAGCGATCTTGCCATCCGGCAACACTTCGGCCACCACCTCGTCGATGCCCAGCCGTGCTGCAATGGCCTTGGCCGTGCGGGCATTGTCCCCGGTAATCATCGCCACCTTCAGACCGAGATCGTGCATCGCCTTGATCGCCGCGGGCGTCGTGTCCTTGATCGGGTCCGCCACTGCGATAATCGCAGCGAGCTCACCACCAATCGCCGCATAAAGCGGCGACTTGCCCTCGTTACCCAGGCGGTCGGCGACGGCGGCGAATCCGGACACGTCATGCCCAAGCTTGGTCATGTAGCGGTCCGCGCCGATCTCGACGCGCTTGCCGTCGACCACAGCCTTGACGCCGAAGCCCGTCACGGATTCGAAGTCGGATACCGTCGGCAGCGTAATGCCATCCTTGGCGGCAGCCTCCACAATCGCACGGGCGATCGGGTGTTCCGACTTGGCTTCGACGGCTGCGACCAGGTCCAGGACCTTCGGGCGATCGAAACCAGCGGCCAGTTCCAGATCCGTCAGCGCCGGCTTGCCCTCGGTCAGGGTGCCGGTCTTGTCGACCGCCACGACCGTGGCGTCCTTCAGCGACTGCAGGGCCTCACCCTTGCGGAAGAGCACGCCCAACTCCGCGCCGCGGCCGGTGCCAACCATGATGGAGGTTGGCGTCGCCAGACCCATCGCACACGGGCAAGCGATGATCAGGACCGCGACGGCATTGACCAGCGCGAATGTCAGCGCGGGTGACGGTCCGAAAGTGAGCCAGGCTGCAAAGGTCAGAGCAGCGACCGCAAAGACGGCGGGCACGAACCACATTGTCACCTTGTCGACCAGCGCTTGAATCGGCAATTTGGAGCCCTGTGCCTCCTCGACCATGCGGATGATGTGGGAGAGGACCGTGTCGCCGCCGACGGCTGTTGCGCGGAATGCGAACGCACCCGTTTGGTTGACAGTACCGCCGACCACTTCGCTTCCCGTCGACTTTGAAACCGGAACAGGCTCGCCGGTAATCATCGACTCATCGACGTAGCTATCGCCTTCGATCACTTCACCATCGACAGGGACCCGCTCGCCGGGGCGAACCTCGACGATGTCGCCAGCGACGACTGAGGTGATCGACAGGTCGATCGTCTTGCCATCACGGCGCACGCGCGCGGTCCTGGCTTGAAGGCCGGCGAGGCGCTTGATCGCCTCGGAGGTCCGCCCCTTGGCGCGGGCTTCCAGCAGGCGGCCGAGCAGGATCAAGGTCACGATGACCGCCGCTGCCTCATAGTAGACGTTGACTGTTCCAGCGGGCAGGAAACCTGGCGCGAAGGTCGCCACCACTGAATAGCCGTAGGCGGCAAGCGAGCCGACCGCGACCAGCGAGTTCATGTCGGGTGCGAGACGCCAGAGCGCCGGAAGCCCCTTGTTAAAGAAACGGATACCCGGAACGAAGAGGACGAGTGTCGTCAGTGCGAACTGGATGTACCAACTCCATTGCATACCGATTGTCGCGTCAATCAGGCCATGCACCCCAGGGATGAGGTGAGCCCCCATCTCCAGGAGGAAGACCGGCGCGGTCAGCACGGCGGCGATGGTGAAGTCGCGGGTGAGTTCGCGGCGTTCGGCTTCTTTTTTCTCCGCGCGCTCGGCGTTTTCGTCTTCGGTTGCACCAATGGCAGCGCTGATTGCCTTCGCCTCATAGCCGGCGTCTTCGACCGCCGCGATCAGGGTCGCTACATTGGCCGATCCCTGGATCGTCGCCCGTTCGGTCGCCAGATTGACGACGGCCTGCGTGACGCCCGGAACCGCCTTCAAGGCGCGTTCGACGCGGCCGACGCAGGATGCGCAGGTCATTCCTTCCACCGCGAGTTCGATAGAGCCGACAGATGGCGCGGACTTTGCGGGCACGGAATAGCCCACGTTCTCGACGGCGGCGACGAGTTCGGCGCGCTCGACGGGTGCGCTGGTCGTGATGCTTGCCCGTTCGGTTGCGAGGTTCACCACCACGGTTTCCACGCCGGGAACAGCCTTCAGGGCCTTTTCGACACGGCCAACGCAGGACGCGCAGGTCATTCCCTCGATGGGGAGTGACATTGCAGATGATAAGTCTTTCGCTCGAACGGGGGCATTCATCGCCGCCTCCTTGTGTCGTTCAAAATTCGCGTTCGAACGGAAAATGAGGCTTCCAACCATGGGAAGGTCAATAGGAGATTTTTCGGCCAACAACCCTTGACCTTCCCATGGTTGGAAGCCCCATCTTACGCGCCATGAGATCAAAACCAAGGAGACTTCTCATGGACCTCAAAATTGAAGACATGACCTGCGGCGGTTGCGCCAGGTCGGTCACCAAGGCGATTCAGTCGGTTGATCCCAACGCCAGGGTCGAGGCCAACCCCGCCGCGCGTGCGGTCAAGGTCGAAACGACCGCGACGCAGGCGGCTATCTTGCAGGTGCTCGAGAAAGCCGGCTACTCGGCGGTGGCGAACTGACCGGGAGCAAGGTCATGGACAATCGTGCCCCGATCTTCATCGCAGGCGCGCTTGTCCATGACGGCACGGTGGGGCTGTCCCAATCGGCACTGGACGAAGCATCGAATAGCGCGCGCATCTGGTCAGGTCGGCCCGTACAGGCTTGAAGCACTATGGAGCGCTGCGTCTTTTTTTGGAGGAGAGGGAGATGGCGACTGAAGGAATGGAGATCGTCCTAAGCGCAGTGCTCATTGGCATCGGCGGCACGATCATTCTGGACCTGGTTTCTTTCTTGATGGAGCGTTTCTTTGCTGTGCCGGCGACCAACTGGCGGATGGTCGGCCGCTGGGTCGGCCACGTGCCCGGAGGCCGGTTTGTCCAGCCCGATCTGAAGCAGGCGGACCCGGTATTGGGCGAACATGCGCTCGGATGGATCTTTCACTATGTCATCGGCGCTGGATACGGGCTGCTGCTTGTCGCGATCTGGGGCGTCGGTTGGTTGCAGGCTCCCAGCTTTGCCCCGCCTATGATCCTGGTGCTGGCACTGCTCGTTCTGCCCTACTTCGTGATGATGCCCGGCATGGGCATGGGGGTCGCGGGTGCAAAGACGCAGAAGCCGAACGTGACTCGTCTGAAAAGTGTTGTGGGGCACTCCATCTTTGGCTTCGGCATGTATGTGACCGCGCTGGTGATCGCGGCCGGCGCTGGCTTCGGTCATTTCACCTTGTCCTGAGGAGGGCGATCCATATGCTCACCCGCCGCTCTTTCGCGTTTGTCCATGACGGCCCGGTGGCACTTGGCTGGCCGGTCCGTTCTCCGAATGTCGAGAGTTGAGCCGCTGGCATCCCCCGAGTGCGAGAGCAAGGCGGATTGCGTAGGTTATGGCCATGTCTGCGCCCGGTTCGAACGAGCGGTGTGACTGTCGTCTCGGTCACCGCATCGATCGTACCGGGTCAGGCGGTGTCTTTCTGATGGCTCGGCGCGTCAGCCGCGTGTTTCAGAACTTCACGCAACGAGTCTATTGGATGATCTCGCCGGAGGCCGGGTTGAAGTAGAGGGAGATTTTGGCGCCGTTGCGGTCGAGGCCTTTGACCTTCCAACAACCCTTGCTTTGCCCGGTCTCGCGAACCGCATAGCCGAGCGATTCAGCCTTCGCGATGATTTTCTCGATCGGCATCCACTGTCCCATGGGGACAGAAGCGCAGCGCGTCTTGTCGGCGAACGCCGATGAGGTGGTTGCAGCCGTCAGCAAAGCAACGGTGAGCGAAGCGAGGATCGGTTTCATGTGTGTCTCCGTGGTTAGGGTGAGGCGTCGCGCCCATTCATGGCAGATGGCTGCTGTCGCTTGGCTGATGGCGGCTGTCAGCGAGTTGTCAGGGATGGTCGGGTAGGGTCGGGTGGTTGGTCTTCTCGGGAGAAAAACATGCCGGTGATCCTGACCCTTCTTTTTATCGTGCTGCCGTTTCTCGCCGCGTTATCACTCGAATTCGAAGGGTTCATTGCGTTCGTTCTGGTGTTCTGCGTCGTCGCCGGGCTGTCCGATTCGTCTCGGAGCAGGGCATCTGGCACCGCAGCTCGCAGGCGGCGGCATCGGGCGTGGGGGCACGAGGTATTGCGACCGCCTGCTGCGGCCGGGCACCGGCCAGTGGATCGGTTGCCGGATACATCGCGGGTTTGATATGGTAATGCCACTGTCGCGCCTTCACTGCCGGATGATCCGGCAGGATCGAGCGGAATAACCATGATGAGTCGTCCAAACCTGAAATCTTTTACATTGGCGGCGGCGCTGATAGCGGCGGCCACTACTGGGGTGGCTCAGTCGGCGGCTGGCGCCGATTGCAAGCGCGCCCAGGATTGTGCGCTCGATGCCTTCAGGGCCGGAGAAATCAAGCCGCTGCCCGATATACTTGATGTCGCGCGTGCGCAAATTCCCGGCGAGGTCGTCAAGGTAGAGCTGGATCGTGAGGACGGTGCCTGGGTTTATGAAGTCAAGATCCTGACTCCTTCCGGAAAACGCCGAAAAATAGAAATCAACGCCGGCACGTTGGCGATCATCAAGATGGATTGATTGTGCGCGTCCTGGTTGTCGAGGACGAACCCCGGATCGCTGCCGATCTCAGGAAAACCCTCGAGAGGATGCTTTACGCCGTCGATGTCGCTCACGATGGCGAGAAGGCCTGGTTTCTCGGTGAGACCGAGGATTACGATGCCATCGTCCTCGACCTCGGCCTGCCGCGTCTCGATGGCCTATCGGTGCTCCGCCGGCTGCGGGACGCCGGCATCGTAACGCCGATCCTGATCTTGACCGCGCGCGACGGCTGGCGTGAGAAGGTCGAAGGCATCAATGCCGGCGCCGATGATTATCTCGCCAAGCCTTTTCAGATGGAGGAGCTTCTCGCGCGGCTTGGTGCGATCACGCGCCGTGCTGCTGGCCATGCTTCGTCGGTCATCAAGGCTGGGCGGCTCGAAGTCGATACCCGCGCCCGCTCGGCGATGCTGGATGGACGGCAGCTTGCGCTATCGGCTATGGAATATCGGCTGCTTGCCTATCTCCTGCTGCATCGCGGGCAAACCCTTTCGCAAGGCGAACTCCTCGAGCATCTTCATGCCGGCGATACAGATCGCGACGGCAATGCGATCGAGGCGCTCATTGCCCGCTTGCGCAAGAAACTCGGTTTCCCGCTGATCGAGACGCATCGCGGTCGCGGTTACTGCATTCCGCCTGAACCCTCATGAAAACACATTCGTTGTTGTTTCGTCTTGGCTCGGCCGCAGCAATCCTGATTGCGCTGGCTCTCGCCTTGGCGGGCGGCGGACTTTTGTTGATTTTCAATCAGGAGATCGAGCGGCGCGCCACCAGCGAACTGGACCAGATCGTAAAATTCGTCGCGGCACAGGTGCGGATCGATGCCGATGGCTCGCCCGTGGTGGATGGTACACCTGCCGACCAGCGGTTCGAGGAGCCTTATGGTGGCCTCTATTGGCAAGTGAGTACACCTGATGGCAAGCGCGCACGCTCGCGCTCGCTGTGGGACGCCGTCCTGCCGGATCGTCAAAACGCGGCAACCGCTCAGCGCGTTGTGACAAATTTGAAAGGCCCTGCGGGGACAAGGCTGCTCGCAGTGATGCAGACGATCACCGTTGCCGCGCCGGATGGTCAGGATGTGCCGCTGCAGGTCATCGCCGCCATCGACCGCAGTGATCTGGCGGCCGCGCGGCACACGTTTCTTCGGTTGCTTATCGTCTCGCTGATCGCGCTCGGTCTTCTTTTGACCGTCGCAATGGCGATCTTCCTTCGCCTTGCATTGCGTCCGTTCGATCACCTCGCGCATGGGCTTAAGGCCATTCGCGCCGGAGAAAGCCATGCCCTTGCGGGCGCGTTTCCTGATGAGGTGCAGCCTGTCGTCGACGATCTCAATCGGCTGGTCCAGTTCCAGCGCACAGCGGTCGAACGCGCGAAAAGGCAGGCCGGCGATCTCGCGCACGGTTTGAAGACGCCACTGACCGTTCTCGGCGCGCTCGCACGACACGCATCGGAAGACGGGCGCGACGATATCGCGCGATCCATTGAAGGTGAAGTGCACCAGATGCGGCGTCAGGTCGACAGGGTTCTTGCGCGCGCCCGCGCCAATGCGGCGCCAGCCCTCGGAGGAAAGACGGTTGCGGTTGGGCCGGTCGCCGTGAAAGTTGTTCGCGCGTTCGAGCAGCTCGCCGCAGACCGGATGCTACGATGGAACGTCGACGTCGATCCGGCCGCGCGGTTTCCCGGTGCCGAGGACGAACTCACGGAAATTCTTGGCAACCTGCTGGACAATGCCCGCAAATGGGCAAGAAGTGAGATACGCTTCACGGCCGGCATGTCAGAGCGGTTTCTTGATCTTCGCGTTGATGACGACGGGCCGGGACTGCCGGCTGAACAGGCATCTCAGATCGGGCGAGGGCAGCGGTGGGACGAGACGCAGCCGGGGACGGGTCTGGGACTTGCGATTACGCGTGATCTTGCGGAAGCCCGTCGCGGATCGCTCACCTTCGCGCGCTCGGATTTGGGCGGTGCCAGCGTGTGCATCAGGATTCCGCTCGGCCAGGCTTCGTAACGGTTTGTCAAAAACCAGTCACGTGGCAAGCGGCACGAATTTGATCGAGAAGCACGCGCCAGTTGGCTTGCGGTTGCTGAGAGTCAGAGTTGCGGCGTGCAATTCCACGATGCGCCGGACGATGGGAAGCCCCAGGCCGGTGCTTCCCGTCATGTTGCGGTCTCGCCGCCAGAAGCGCTGGAAGATGAAGTCGCGCTCCTCATCTGAAATACCGGGGCCGTCATCCAGAATGCTGACCGTACCGTTCTCTTCGACAATGAATTCGACGGCCGACCCCGGAGGCGTGTGTCTGATCGCGTTCTCGGCCAGATTCCGGATGGCGCGATTCAACATCTCGGCATTGCCACGAACCATGACCGGATTCGATGTTCCCGTTAACGCAACGTCCTTTCCTTGTGCCAAGGCCAGAGGCGCGAGGAATTCGATCACCTCCGCGCAGACCATTCGCAGGTCAGTCTCTTCATGCGGTTCGACCACAAACGAATCCAGCTCGGCGATGTCGAGCAATTGGCTGATAATGCGCGCCATGCTGTTAATATCATTGAGGAGCGTCTTGCTGACTCGCTGATCCTCGAGTGTCTCGATACGGGTCCGCAAGATGCTCAACGGCGTACGAAGCTCATGTGCTGCGTCTGCGGTGAAATCGCGCTGGACACGAAACCCTTCTTCAAGACGATCGAGCGCCTGGTTGACAGCCAGTACGAGTGGCGTGACTTCGCGCGGAATTTCCGTTGTCGGCAGCCGGAGATCGGTGCGCAATGGCCCAATCTTCTCCGCGATCTCTGACGCCTGCCGCAGCGGCTTCAGAGCTCGCCGGAAAATTGCGATGTCGGTGATTAACAGAACGAGAAGAATAGGCAGTACAATCCAGCCGACCTTTCTGAAGAATTCAGCGACGATATCGTCGGTCAGTACATCCCGATTATCGAGATCTTCACCGGCCTGGATCCAGACAGTTTGCCCGCCAACGGTTTTTTTGATGCTGACGCCTGAAACAGTGGCTCCGCGGTGGTTGCCCTGGAAGAATTCGACGTTTCCCGATGCCGGATTGGTGGGAAACAGTGCTGTATGTCCATTGAGCGAGGAAAAAAGCACGCGATTTTCGGAATCAACCACCGCATAGGAATAGCGCCCGTAAGGCTGTGAATAGAGGCCTTGAAGATCAGGTGTGAGGCTCAGGATAAGCCCGCCATTCGGTGCCATCTTCAGGTGTTCGGCCAGCACCGCGGCCTGCTTTTTCATGGCCTGGTTATGAATGCTGTCGGTGGCGTAGTTCAGTAGCCAGGACAGTGCCAGTGATATCAGGACAGAAGCTATCGCAACGGCGACGACATGGAGAATGACGATCCGGGAAATAATCGATTTGAATCGGGGCATGTTGGCTATTTGCTCTCCGCGAGAAGGTATCCAACCCCCCGGATTGTATGAACCTGAACGTTGGCGCCCTTGTCGGCGAGTTGCTTGCGCAGCCGATGAACGTAAACCTCAATCGCGTTCGATGCGATCTCGTTGGTGTTTCCGAAAATATGATCTTCGACCTGCTTTTTCGATACGACACGGCCCTTGCTGCGCATCAGAAGCTCCAGGACCGCGGTTTCGCGCGAGGAGAGAAGTTGAGGCTGACCGTTGATCGAAGCTTGCCGGTTTCCGGTATCGAATTCCAGATTGGCAACGCGCAACGCTCCTCCCAGTAAGTGCCCCGGCCGGCGTAACTGTGCTTCAAGGCGCGCAACTAACTCCTCCAGCGCGAATGGCTTTACGAGGTAATCGTCGGCTCCACTGCGCAAGCCGTGTACGCGATCCTGAAGGCCACCACGCGCTGTAAGGATCAAGACCGGAATCGGAATATTGCGGTGCCTGATCTGGCGCAGAAGCGTCAGGCCGTCGCCGTCGGGAAGCCCCAGATCGAGAATGAGCGCGGCATAGAATGTGGTACGAAGAGCTGTGCTGGCATCATCAACGGTCGAGAGAACGTCGGTCTCGTAACCGGCAGCTCGCAGCCCCTTCGCCAGGAGACCGGCGAGTTCAACGTTGTCTTCCACGATCAGCAAACGCATCGACGGCCTGTAGTGTAAGGCGGACAAGAGCCTACCAATGGGACGAATCCCCGCGCCGGACAAGCCCGAGCGACGCAATTGCGGGCTTGCTGTAAGGCTGGTGTAAGGGAATCTCCCTATTACCCTAGGTTCAGGACCCATTAAATTCTTGCAGATATGTTGAGTGATTGATTCAATGGCGGTGCTGGGAGGCATCGCCATGAATGATCTGTTTTTGCTTACCGAGGCGCAGATGCGCCGGATCGAGCCCT
>Ga0209916_1001052_pt1 | contig 29241 bp, 23 predicted proteins | sample ThiBio_1000_plan_FD_183956 | JGI IMG/M metagenome (GOLD analysis project Ga0209916, IMG submission 183956) | Wastewater bioreactor microbial communities from Cape Town, South Africa - Thiocy_solids_2 (SPAdes) | ecosystem: Engineered > Bioreactor > Thiocyanate-remediating > Anaerobic-Aerobic ... | reverse complement strand
CGGCGGGTTGGCTTTTTCTTGGCGTCGAAGCTCAACGACGCGAACGAACGCTGCTTCATCGGGGATGTGCTTCCTGGGGCCCGTCGCTATGATGCCGCAGATGGGGATTTGATCAGAGCATCCCTAAAGGCGGCCGAATATTCGCGCAGAACCGTTCTCGGATCGCATTCATTGGCGATAGCCCATTACACCGTCTCGCTCATTGAGATTCCAGCCCATACAATCGACGGGCTCACGGAACAGGGAGATCGAAGGTGCTGAAGATCGAAAGCATCGCCAAGGGCCAGCGGCTCGTTGGTGTCGATCCGGCTGGGCCTGTGGAAGTGGTGGCATGCGATGCGGCTGGCGCTGATGCCGTCACCCTGATCTACCGAACGCCGGTCGGTGCGATCGGCGAGCGGATGCTGCTGCGGGACGACGAGGCTCGGCTGGCCGAAGCCACTCACACCCGTCCCTGGTCGTTCGAGGCAAGCGGCGAGTCCTTCCAGCTGGCCGCCGAGGCGCTGCGCATCCGCTTCGCCCATCTGTTCGACCCGATGATGGCGGTGCACACCTCCGACGTGGAGCCGCTACCCCATCAGATCTCTGCGGTCTACGAGGCCATGTTGCCGCGTCAGCCATTGCGCTTCGTGCTGGCGGACGATCCCGGCGCCGGCAAGACCATCATGGCCGGGCTGTTTATCCGCGAACTGATCATGCGCGCGGATGCTCAGCGCGTCCTGATCGTCGCGCCAGGCTCCCTGTGCGGCCAGTGGCAGGACGAGTTGCGCGACAAGTTTGGCTTGGAGTTCACCCTGTTCGGTCGAGAGCAGCAGGAGCAGTCCTCCAGCGGCAACGCCTTCGCCCAGAACAATCAGTTGATCGCCCGTCTCGACCAGCTTTCGCGCAGCGAAGATCTGCAGGAGAAGCTCAAGGCCACCCACTGGGACCTGATCATCGTCGACGAGGCGCACAAGCTCTCGGCCAGTTTCACCGGCAACGAAGTCAAGAAGACCCAGCGCTTCCAGCTCGGCGAACTGCTGGGTTCCATCTGCCACCACTTCCTGCTGATGACGGCCACCCCGCACAACGGCAAGGAAGAGGATTTCCAGCTGTTCATGTCCCTTCTGGACAGTGACCGCTTCTACGGCAAGTTCCGCGATGGCGCACGCCGCGTCGACGTTTCTGACTTGATGCGGCGACTGGTCAAGGAGGAACTGCTCAAGTTCGACGGCACCCGTCTGTTCCCCGAGCGCCGCGCCTATACGGCTAATTACGATCTTTCCGATGCCGAGGCGCAGCTGTACGCCCATGTCACCGAGTACGTGCGTACGGAAATGAATCGCGCCGAGAAGCTCGATGGCAGCATCAGGAACAGCGTCGGCTTTGCCCTCACTCAGCTGCAGCGACGCCTGGCCTCCAGTCCTGCCGCCATCTACGAATCGTTGCGCCGCCGGCGCAAGCGCATGGAGGATCGGCTGGAAGAGGCCAAGCTGGTGCAGCGTGGCCATCGCGTGGCACAAGTGCCCGCGACCTATCGGATGGTGCCGATCGACGTGCCGGAGAACCTCGACGAAGCCGAGGACTCGCTCAGTGCCGAAGATTACGAGGCCTACGCCGACCAACTGGTTGATCAGGCCAGTGCCGCCGACACCATCGCCGAGATGGAGGCCGAGCTGGTCAGCTTGCGTGCACTCGAAGCCGAGGCCAAGCGCCTGCACGACAGCGGCGAGGATCAGAAGTGGAAGCAGCTCTCGCAGATCCTGCAAGACGACCCGCACATGCTGGATGCCAGCGGCCATCGCCGCAAGATCATCATCTTCACCGAGCATCGCGACACGCTGAATTATTTGCGTGAAAAGATCGCGGGAATGCTGGGTCGACCGGAAGCCGTGGTCACGATCCATGGCGGCACCAACCGCGACGAACGCCGCCGCACGCAGGAGGAGTTCCGCCAGAACAAGGTGGTGCAGGTGCTGCTGGCCACCGATGCGGCCGGCGAAGGCGTCAACCTGCAAAACGCCAACCTGATGGTCAACTACGACCTGCCCTGGAACCCGAATCGGCTCGAACAGCGTTTCGGTCGCATCCACCGCATTGGCCAGCGTGAGGTCTGCCACCTGTGGAGCCTGGTGGCCAACGAAACGCGTGAAGGCGCGGTATTCCAGCGCCTGTTCGAGAAGATTGAAATCGAGCGCAAGGCGCTCGGTGGTCGTGTCTTCGACGTGCTCGGCGAGGCTTTCAACAACTGCTCGCTGAAGGACCTGTTGATCGAAGCCATCCGTTATGGTGAGCGCGAAGACGTGCAACGGCAGCTGTTCGAGGTGATCGACAACACGCTCGACGCCAACAACCTGAAGGAAATCTTCCGCCGCAACGCGCTGGTCGAAGACCACATGGGTCTGGACACCCTGCACATCCTCAAGGAAGAAATGGACCGCGCCGAAGCGCGCAAGCTGCAACCGCACTTCATCCGCGCCTTCTTCTTGCAAGCATTCGGCCTGCTCGGTGGCGATGCCCGCGCCCGCGAGCCCGGTCGCTACGAATTGCCCCACGTGCCTGGCGTCATCCGCGAACGCGATCGCCTGATTGGCCAGTCGCGCCAGCCTGTCCTGCGCAGCTACGAGCGCATCTGCTTCGAAAAGTCCGACATGCGGATCCATGGACGGCCGTTGGCTGACCTGGTGCACCCCGCCCATCCGCTGATGGCTGCGGTCATCGACCTCACTCTGGAGTCGCGTCAACCTGCGCTTAAGCAGGGCAGCGTGCTCGTCGATCCAGGTGACGAGGGCGACACGCCACATCTATTGCTGTTGGTCGATCACGCGCTGCGCGAAGGCAGCGGCGAAGGTGAACGCGTCATCTCGCGCCAGCTGCAATTTCTCCGTGTCAGCCCCGATGGCCAGATCGGTTTTGCTGGCTGGGCACCTCATCTCGACTTGCGCCCCGCTGATCCTGTCGAGCTAAGTCAGGCCGCAAGCTTGCTGGTTGAGCCGTGGCTGGCTGACGGGCTCGAAAGGCGTGCCTTGGACTGGACCAGCAGCGAGCTGGTGCCCGAGCATCTTGGCGAAGTACGTGATCGCCGCCTGCGCCACGTCGACAAGGTGCAGGCCGCCGTACGTGATCGTCTCACCCACGAGATCAACTACCTCTCACATCGCGCCATCCAGTTGGAAGTGGATGTGCAAGCCGGCAAGCAGCCCCGCATGCAGCCGGAGATGCTCAAGCGTCGTGCCGAGGATCTCTCAGCACGCCTGGAAGCGCGCGAAAAGGAGCTGGAGAGCCAGCGTCATATCGTATCGGTGACGCCCCGCGTCATCGGCGGCGCACTGGTCGTGCCGGCCGGCTGGTTTGCCGAACATCAAGGCCAAGCTCCGCCAGCAGCCTTCTGCGCCGACGCCGCGGCGCGTGCTCGCATCGAGCGTATTGCCATGCAGACGGTGATGGATGCCGAACGCGCCCTGGGCAACCAGCCGCGTGACGATTCCGCACTGAAATGCGGCTATGACATCACCTCGCGCCCACCCGCTCAGACAGAGGTGCTGCCTGACGACCGCCTGATCGAGGTCAAGGGTCGCGCCAAGGGCGCGACCACCATCACCCTGACCAAGAACGAGATCATTGCCGCGCTCAACAAGCCCGAGCAGTTCTGGCTCGCCATCGTGTTGGTCGGCGAGGACGACAGCGTGGATGGTCCGTACTACCTGCAAGGCCCGGTGACGCAGGCGCCGGATTGGGCCGAGGTCAGCAAGAATCTGGAGCTTACCGAACTGCTGGCCCGTGCTACCCGGTTCGGATGTGTGGCATGAACGAGCGGTTCGATGACGTTGTGCGCAATGCCTTCGACTTCCTGCGGCGCTCGATTGACGAGCTGGAAACCCATCCGAAGTATTCCGTGATCCATTTCTACAGCGCCATCGAGCTGTTCGTGAAGGCGCGCCTGTTGAAGGAGCACTGGACGCTGATCGTCACCAGGCCCGAGCAGGCTGACAGGGCAAAGTTCCAGCGCGGCGACTTCCAATCAGTGGGTCTGAAGGAGGCGAGCGGGCGGCTGGAGAAAGTTGTAGCCGATGGCCTTCTGGACGAGGAGTTGAAGTGCTTTGACGGCTTGTGTCAGGCGCGCAACCAGATGGTCCACTTCGCCCACGCAGCTCAAGGGGACGGGGATGAAGCCAGGAAGGAGATGGAGCGGATCGTCGCCGATCATGCCAAGGGCTGGTTTTACCTGCATAGATTGCTTACCGGTCGCTGGCGCAAGCATTTTGCTGACTACGAACAAGCCGCCCAGGAAATGGATGGTCGGATGCGCAAGCAGACCAGGTACCTGGAGCAGAAGTTTCAGTTGTTGACGAATGACATTGATGCGAAGAAGGCGGGCGGAAGCCATTTCATGCATTGCCCTTCCTGCGGCTTTGAGTCGTTCGAGGTTGGCGAGTCGGTATGGGTAGGCGTGGGCAAGTGCCTGACTTGCGGGTTCTCATCATCAGTAATCACGCTGAACTGCGTGAACGAAGAATGCGCCAAGCCCATTCTGCTGGTGGGTGGATATGAATCGTGTCCCGAGTGTGACCACAAGTACACCCCGGAGCAGGTGGGGGACGTCCTTGCTGAAAATGATCAGCTCCGGCACACCGACTACAAAGACCTAGATGACTTATCCCACGCGGGATGCGGAAGTTGCGGTGGGTACGAGACCGTTGTTCCGCTGGTGAGCGATGAGTGGTTTTGCACCGACTGCTTCGACATTGAAGACTATGTTGGCCAGTGCGAGTGGTGCACGGGCTACTCGACGCATATACCTGAAGATTCATATTTGAGCGGATGCAGCCAGTGCGAAGGAAAGGCCGGGCACATGCGCGATGAGGACGACTGAGTAGTGACCCCCATCAAATCCCCCAAGAAACTCATCGAAGTCGCGCTGCCACTGGACGACATCAACGCCGCCGCGGCGCGCGAGAAATCCATTCGCCACGGCCACCCCAGCACCTTGCACCTGTGGTGGGCACGGCGGCCGTTGGCCGCGGCGCGAGCGGTGCTGTTTGCGCAAATGGTCAACGATCCCGGTTACCAGACCGGCGAAGGCTTCACGCGCGGCGTCAACAAGAAGGCCGCGGCTCTGGAGCGCGAGCGCCTGTTCGGCATCATCCGCGAGCTGGTGAAGTGGGAGAACACCAACAACGAGACCGTGCTGGAAGCGGCGCGCGCGGAGATCCGCAAGAGCTGGCGCGAGACCTGCAAGCTCAACGAGAAACACCCGCAGGCAGCCGAGCTGTTCGATCCCGAAAAACTGCCCGCGTTCCACGACCCGTTCGCCGGTGGCGGCGCGATCCCGCTGGAGGCGCAGCGGCTGGGGCTGGAAAGCCATGCGTCGGATCTCAACCCGGTGGCGGTGCTGATCAACAAGGCGATGATCGAGATCCCGCCGAAGTTCGCCGGGCGCGCGCCGGTGGGGCCGATCCCGCCTGGCGAGAAGCAGCCCGACATGCACGAGGACTGGTCCGGCGCCCGTGGCCTGGCCGAGGACGTGCGCCGCTACGGCCACTGGATGCGCGAGCAGGCCGAGCAGCGCATCGGCCACCTGTATCCCAAGGTGGCGATCACCGCGGCGATGGCGAAGGACCGGCCCGACTTGAAGCCGCTGGTCGGCCAGCAACTCACCGTGATCGCCTGGCTGTGGGCGCGCACCGTGCGCAGCCCCAACCCGGCGTATTCCCATGTCGAAGTGCCGCTGGCCTCCACCTTCCTGCTGTCCACCAAGGCCGGCAAGGAGGTGTGGGTGGAACCGGTGGTCAGTGGCAGCACGTATCGGTTCGAGGTGCGCACGGTCGCGGCGGGAGATGGCAAGCCGCCGGCTTCGGCGAAGGGCGGCACCAAGGGCCAGGGCCGCGGTTCGAACTTCCTTTGTCTGGTCTCGGACTCACCGATCGGCGGTGATTACATCAAAGCCGAAGGTCAAGCCGGACGCATGGGCGCGCGCCTGATGGCGATCGTCGCCGAAGGCACGCGCGGCCGCGTCTATCTCGACCCGACCGAGGCGATGGAGGCGATCGCGAAATTGGCGCAACCCACCTGGAAGCCGGACGGTGCCGTGCCGTCACGACTCACTGGCGGTACCTGTTACAGCTATGGCCTGACGACATGGGGCGACCTGTTCACTCCGCGCCAACTGGTCGCCCTGACCACCTTCTCCGACCTCGTCGGCGAAGCCCGAGAACACATCCGCGCCGACGCCCTGCAAGCCGGCATGCCCGACGACACCCGCGGCCTCGACGCCGGCGGCACCGGCGCGACGGCGTATGCGGAAGCCGTGTCAATCTTTCTTGCCTTTGCCAACGATAAGGTCGCGAATATCGGCTCAAGCATCGCTTCCTGGATGAGCGACCGCGGTGCTTTTCGCGAGACGTTTGCGCGACAGGCTATTCCCATGGTCTGGGATTTCGCGGAGTCGAACCCCTTTGCAGATGCCGGGGGCAGTCTGACAACGGCGATCGACAAAGGGGTCATGGCGATCGAATGGCTCCCGACGGGTAGCGGCGCACTGGCGCAGCAAGCCGATGCCGCTACTCAGCGCCTGTCGGAGGCGAAACTCGTTTCGACGGACCCGCCTTACTACGACAACATCGGCTATGCCGACTTGTCCGACTACTTTTATGTCTGGTTGCGCCGAAGCCTTCGGCCGCTGTTTCCAAGCTTGTTCGCCACGGTAGCAGTGCCAAAAGCTGAGGAGTTGATCGCAACACCGTATCGCCATGGCGGAAAGGATGGCGCGGAGAAATTCTTCCTCAATGGAATGACGCAAGCGATGCACAACATCGCCGAACTCGCGCACAGCGCGTTTCCGGTCACGATCTACTACGCGTTCAAGCAATCCGAGACCAAGGATGCCGGGACTGCATCGACCGGATGGGAGACCTTCCTTGCCGCAGTGATTCGCGCTGGCTTTGCCTTGACTGGAACGTGGCCGATGAGAACCGAGGGCTCAGGTCGCATCATCGCCAAGGGCTCGAACGCCCTCGCCTCCAGCATCATCCTGGTCTGCCGTCGCCGTCCCGACGACGCACCATCGATCTCACGCAAGGACTTCCTGCGCGAGCTGAAAACCGAGCTGTCCGAGGCGCTGGAAGCGATGCTCGGCGGCGAAGGCAACGCCTCGCCGATCGCGCCGGTGGATCTGGCCCAGGCCGCAATCGGCCCGGGCATGGCGGTGTATTCCCGCTACGCGGCGGTGCTGGAAGCCAGCGGCGAGGCGATGAGCGTGCATACCGCACTCACCCTGATCAACAAGCAGGTGGACGAAGCGCTGGGCGGCGAGAACTTCGACGCCGACACCAACTTCTGCCTCGGCTGGTTCCAGGACGTGGGCTGGTCGGCCGGCGACTACGGCAGCGCCAACACGCTGGCCCAGGCCAAGGCCACCAGCGTGGAAGGCGCCCGCGACGCCGGTGTGCTCAGCGCCAGCGGCGGCAAGGTCAAGTTGCTCAAACCCGCCGACTACCCCGACGACTGGGATCCCCAGCACGACAACCGCACCCCGGTGTGGGAAGCCCTCCACCAGCTGGTGCGCGCGCTCATCCAAGGCGGCGAATCCGCTGCCGGCAGCCTGCTCGCCCGCATGCCCGAACGCTCCGGCGACATCCGTCGCCTCGCCTTCTGGCTGTACACCCTGTGCGAACGCAAAGGTTGGGCCGACGACGCCCGCAACTACAACGAACTGGTCACCGCCTGGTACGCGATCGAGAATGCGTCGCAGCAGGCCGGCGAGCTTGGCACGCAGACTGCATTGGATATCTGACCAAGGGGGAACGACATGACCGCAAAGAAGACTACCCGGCGCATCCACGAAGTGCGCGCCGAGCTCACCAACGTGGAATTGGTCAAGGCGAAGTCGGCGCTGAAGCTTGAAGTGTTCGCCAGCAAGGAGAAGCTGGGCGAGCTCGAAGTGGGCCGCGGCTCGATCTATTGGCGCGGTGCCAACCGGCAGACCAAGAAGCGCATCAACTGGTCGCGGTTCGCCGAGATGATGGATAGCCTGGCCTACGGAAAGGAATAGATCACCGTCTCGCAGGGGTGACGGCAAGTCATACAGGGAAATCTTCGACCATGTCCATGCAGAACAACCGTTGCTCGATCATCAAATTGGTGCGGGCCTTCAACGACCGTGAAATGAACGGCGGTTTCTGGCTGCCGAACATCCAGCGCCCGTTCGTGTGGAAAGAAGAACAGATCGAGCGCCTGTTTGATTCGATCATGCGCGAGTACCCGATCAGCACCTTGCTGGTGTGGCGCACCAAGGAAAGGATCAAGCACCGAAAATTCATCGACACGTATCGGTCGACCCGGCACCTGTCCGACTATTTCGTGTCGGACAACGAGCACGTCAAGAACCTGGTGCTGGATGGCCAGCAACGCTGCCAGAGTCTCTACATTGGCTTGCGTGGCAGCTACGAGGGCCGCGAGCTCTACTTCAACATCTTGAGTGGCGACCCTGTCGCACCCGACGATATCCGTTTTCGCTTCAAGTTCCTGTCCCAACCGGAATGGCCGTGGGTGAAGCTCAAGGACTTGATCCACGACCTGGACCGCGATCGACCCAACAAGATCGTGGCCAGGCTGGAGCAGGCCGCGACCGCGCCGCTGACGGACGGGCAGCGTGATCGCCTGAATGACAACGTGGACATCGTCTGGCGCGAGTTCGCCCACGACGAAAACATCAGTTACCAGGAACTGGATGGCGTGGATTCGGATGCGTACCGCATCGACGATGTGGTCGAGATTTTCATTCGCGCCAATTCGGGCGGCACCAAGCTCGGCAAGTCCGACCTGATGTTCAGCCTGGTCGCGCAGAGCTGGAACGAGGCGGACGAAAGTCTGGAAGAGCTGCTGGATACGCTGAACCAGTCCGGCTACGCGTTCGAGCGCGACTTCGTGCTCAAGTCCGCCCTGGTCATGCTCGGGCACGGCGCCAAGTACGACGTGGCCAAGTTCCGTGACCCGGCCATTCGGGATGAGTTCGTCAGCAAATGGCAGGAATTGTCAGATGCGATCCGCGCGGTGCGCGATTTCCTGTATGGCAAGACCTTTTTACGTAGCGACAAGGCCGTGCCCTCGTACCTGGGGCTGATTCCGCTGATCTATTTCCGCTATCGCTCCCCGCAAGAGTGGGCAACCGCCGTCGGCCGCGAATCCTACATTCTGCGCACCATGCTGACCGGTGCCTTCAGTGGCACACCGGACAACTTGATTGACCGCTGCGTGAAGGCGATCCAGGACCGTGGCAACTTCGACGCGGACGAAATGTTTCAGATCATCCGCGACGACAACCGCAGCCTGGAGGTCACCGCCAACACGATCCTCGGCACGCGCTATGGCAAGGCCATGTCGCACTTGATCTTCAACCTCTGGTATCGCGACTTCGACTACGAGCCCGCGCTGAAAGACAACCTGCCGCAACAGGATCACATCTTTCCGCAGTGGGTGCTCAAGACGGAGAAAGAGATCAACCCGCATACGGGCCGACCGGCGATGAAGTACGACGCCAATACCCGCGACCAGATTGCCAACCTGGCGTTGTTGACGGCAAAGGAGAATGGTTTCACCGGCAAATCGGGCCAATTGCCGGCGACCTGGTTGCCCGAGCAGGTGAAGAACGATCCCGGGTTCCTGGATCGCCATCTGATTCCGGCCGATCCGGAGCTGTGGAAAGTCGAGAATTTCGAAAAATTCATCGAGGTGCGGCGCCAGCTGATCCTCGACAAGTTCAAGCCTTATTTGCAGACAGCAGTCAGCGTTGGAGAAGAGCATGTCGTTGAAGCCGTGGCGTGAGATTGCCGTCCCGCACGAGGACGTACTGAAGGGCACGTTCCAGCAGGCCGAGTTCGCCGCGGACATTACCCAGGTGCACAGCGGCCGGGCGGCGCCGGAGTATGGCGACCCGGTACTGTTCTTCCAGCGCACCTTCATTACCGAAGGCATGCGGCTGCTGCTGGAGTCGGTCGCACAACGCCTGGCCGGCAAGGGAGGCGACCCGGTGATCCAGTTGCAGACCGCGTTCGGTGGCGGCAAGACGCACACCATGCTGGCGGTGATGCACATGGCTGGTGGCAAGGCCGACATCAGCGCGTTGAGCGGCGTTGACTCGATCCTTGATCACGTGGGCGTGATGACCCTGCCCAAGGCGCGGATCGCCGTGCTCGATGGCATCAACCTGTCACCCAGCCAGCCGCGCAAAGCCGATGGCCACGACATCCGCACGTTGTGGGGCGAACTGGCGTGGCAACTGGGCGGCGCGGAGGCTTATGCCAAGGTGGCCGAAGCCGACCGTACCGGCACCTCGCCGGGCAAGGATGTGTTGGCGGACGTACTGCGCAGCGCGGCGCCGGCAGTGGTGCTGATCGACGAGCTGGTGGCCTATATCCGCCAGTTTGAAGCGGGCAAGTCATTGGCCGGAGGCACGTTCGATTCGAACCTTACCTTTGTGCAGGCGCTGACCGAGGCAATGAAGGCGGTGCCGAACGCGGTGTTGCTGGCGTCGTTGCCGGAATCCGAGCAAGAGGCAGGCAGCGGCCAAGGCGTGGCCGCCTTGAAGGCGCTGGAACACTACTTCGGCCGCGTGCAGGCGGTGTGGAAGACGGTAGCCACCGAGGAAGCGTTCGAGATCGTGCGGCGGCGCCTGTTCGCCGAGATCAAGGATCGCAGCGCGGCCAACCAGGCTTGCCGCGCGTTCGCGGACTTCTACCTCGCCAACCCCGCCGAGCTGCCCAGCGAAACGCAGGAGGCGGCTTACTACGACCGTATGGTCAGGGCTTATCCGATTCACCCGGAGGTGTTTGAGCGGTTGTACCTGGACTGGTCTTCGCTACCCAGTTTTCAGCGCACCCGCGGTGTGCTGAAGTTGATGGCCAAGGTGATCCATCGCCTGTGGCAGACCAACAATCAAGACCTGCTGCTGATGCCGGGCAGCTTGCCGCTGGCCGATTCCACCGTGGCCAGCGACCTGACGACCTATCTGCCTGCCGGCTGGGATCCGGTGATCGAAAGCGACGTGGACGGCGACCGCTCCGAACCTGCCGAGATTGAACAGAAAGAGCCCAAGTTTGGTGCGATGCAGGCCTGCCGCCGAATCACCCGCACCATTTTCCTGGGCAGTGCGCCTACCGGTTCAAACCGAATGGCCCAGGGTGTCGAGACCGAGCAGATCCTGCTCGGTTGCCTGCAGCCCGGCTATGCGCCGCATCTGTTCAGGGATGCATTGGGTCGGCTGGAGAACCGCCTGACGTATCTCAGCAAGGGCAATGGTCGCTGGTGGCTGGATACCAAGCCGAACCTGCGGCGCGAGATGGAGGAGCGCAAGAAGCGCGTCGATGAGGCACAGGTGACCGAGTCGATCCGCGAGGCATTGATTCGCGTGATGGGTCCATCGTTGTTCTCGTCGGTGCACTACTTCACACCCGCGGCCGATGTGCCGGATGAGTGGGATGTTCGGCTGGTGGTGTTGCCGGTAGCTCAGCCCTGGTCGCGAAGCGGCCCCAATCTGGCGAAGGACGCGGCAGAAGCGGCGCTCAAACGACGCGGGGAGCAACCACGCCTGCACCAGAACCGCCTGCTGTTCCTGGCGGCGGACGCGGATCAGGTGATGCACCTGAAAGACGTGGTGCGTCAGCAACGCGCCTGGCAGAGCATTGAGATCGACGCTCGTGATCTGCGACTGACGCTGGACAACCAGCAGCAGCGCCAAGCTACGCAGAACCGCGAGCAGGCTGCCAATACCGTGTTGCGTCTGGTGCGAGAAACCTTCAAGTGGTTGGTAGCTCCGGTGCAGACAGTCAACAAGCACGGTGAAGTTTCACCGATCGACTGGGAAGCCTTTCCGTTGAATCCCGCGGCACAGGCGTTTGGTCGCGAATTGGACCGCGTGGTGGCGGAAAACGAGCTGGTGATCAGCGAGTGGGCGCCAATCCATCTGCATAACCTGCTCAAGCGCTGGTATTGGAAGGGCGATGCGAAGGAGGTTTCCGCTGTTGAGGTATGGCAGAACACCTGCAACTACCTGTACTTCCCGCGCCTGCTGAAATCGACAGTCATGCAATCGACGATTGCCGCCGGCGCAGGCAGCGCCGACTTCTTCGGCCTGGCTTACGGCAAAGACGGCGACGACTATCGCGGCTTCGCCTTCGGCAAGTCGACCTCTCCCTTGATGGACGCGTTGCTACTGATCGAACCCGATCACGCCCGTGCTTACGAGGCGCGCTTGCAAGCAGCAATTGCGGAAGCGGCAGCGACGTCCGCGACAGCCACAGAGACCACCACGTCGACCCATGCGGGCGTAACGTCCGAAAACCCTGCAACCCGCGGCGCAGGGGCAAGTGCAGGGCCGGCAGCCGTGCCCAGTGCGCCAACCCATTACTTCGGCAGCATTGAACTTGATCCGGTCAAGGGCGCGCTGCAGTATTCGACGATTGCCACGGAGATCGTGAACCTGTTCAGCCGCCGACCGGGCACGCGGCTACGAATCAAGGTAGATATCGAAGCTGAGGATGCCGGCGGGTTCGACACCGACACCGTACGAGCTGTGCGTGAAAACGCACGAACCTTGACGTTGAAGCAGTCGGAGTTCGACTGACATGTTCGCAGTCGAGTGATGGCGCACCAGAGACATCTCTTCTCTGATACTTTTGTGGGCACTGCCTTCGCCAACTGCTTCCGACGCGTGGACAACCGCATCCAAGTGCTCCGTCAAGCCCGGGGTCTATCACTAGAGGCTCTGGCCGCTGGGGCTGGCACCTCCAATCAGCAAATCAGTCTTCTGGAGGCTGGCAAACGCCGCCTGACGGTGGACTGGTTGCTTCGCCTGTCGGCGGTTCTAGCCTGCCATCCTTGGGAACTGGTCTCAGATGCCCTGCCACAGCCACTTCGCCCCTTGGACATCCGATTGTTGGATCGATACCGGACGTTGACGGCTGCTCAGCAAGAAGCGCTTCTACAGCTTCTTGAGTCGCTGCCAGCCCCCACCTCGCGGCGACGTAGGGTTGCCATATCCGGGTAGCCAAACCGCTAAATGTTGGATGATCTTGACATTTTCCAACATTTTGCCTAATGATCGCAGTTCTCCACGGCATAGGGACTCGTCCCGGGCGCATCCATGGGTCGGCGGGGACAAGCATCGCACCAAGGCAATGACGGACTACCCCTTCGGGCGGCCCAGTACGTGCGCATGTCCACCGATCACCAGCGCTACTCCACGGAGAACCAGCGCGAAACCATCGAGTTGTATGCCGCCCAACGCGGCATGACCATCGTTCGGACCTACGCCGACGAGGGTAAGAGCGGCCTGCATCTGGAAGGCAGGGAGGCCCTGAAGCGGCTCATCCATGATGTCCAGTCTGGCGACTGCGACTTCGATGTCGTCCTGGTCTACGACATCAGCCGGTGGGGCCGCTTCCAGGACGCCGACGAAAGCGCCTATTACGAGTATCTGTGCCGTCGCTCCGGCATTCGCGTCTTCTACTGTGCGGAGCCCTTCGAGAACGATGGCAGCCCGATGGCCACCATCATGAAGAGTGTGAAGCGGGCGATGGCGGGCGAGTACAGCCGCGAGCTGTCGAACAAGGTATTCCAGGGGCAGTGTCGGCTCGTCGAACTGGGTTTTCACCAAGGAGGGGCGCCCGGCTTTGGCTTGCGCCGCATGTTGCTGGACGAACACCGCTTACCGAAAGGCACTCTGCACTTCGGCGAACAGAAGAGCCTGCAAACGGATCGAGTGATCCTTGTACCCGGCCCGGACGACGAGATAGCCACGGTCCGGTACATCTACGACGCCTTTCTGGAAGAAGGTAAGCCCGAACAAGCCATTGCTGATGCGCTGAACGCCAAGCACATCGACACGGATAGGCAATGCGCCTGGACGCGCGGCACGGTTCATCAGGTACTGACGAACGAAAAGTACATCGGCAACAACGTCTACAACCGCACGTCGTTCAAGCTGAAGCAACACCGGGTGCGTAACAGCTCCGACATGTGGATACGGCGGGATCGTGCCTTCGAGCCGATTGTTTCGCTCGAACAGTTCAGTCGCGCCCAAGCAGTTATCGCTGCCCGATCACAGCGGATGGACGATGCCACCATGCTGCAGTTGCTTCGCGGGCTCTACGACCGAGCCGGTGTGCTTTCGGGTCTGCTGATCGACGAACAGGAAGGCATGCCTTCCAGCAGCGCATACCGGATTCGGTTCGGCGGCTTGGTACGCGCTTACTCCTTGATCGGCTTCCACCCACAGCGCGACTACCGCTACCTGGAGATCAACCAAGCCTTGCGAACCATGCTGCCCGGGATTGTGGCCGAAGTCGTCGCAGGCCTTGGGAATGCGGGCGCCGAGGTGCGCCGCGATGAGTTGACTGGGCTACTGATCGTCAACGGCGAATTTACGCTGTCGATCGTCATCGCGCGTTGCCTACAGCTCCCCAGTGGCACCTTTCGTTGGCGGCTGCGGTTCGACACCAGCCTGGCGCCCGACATCACGGCCGTCGTTCGCTTGAGCGCCGATCAGCGAACCCCGCTGGACTACTACCTGTTCCCGCATATCGACCAGCCCTTTCACCCATGTCGCCTAGCCGAGCAAGACAACGAATTCACGCTCGACGCCTATCGGTTCGATGTGCTCGATCCACTGTACGCACTGGCCGAGCGACGTCCCTTGCGCCACGCAGCTTGATGTGGAGACGTGCCATGCGCCCCATCGAAATGATACCGATTGACCAAATCCAAGTACTCAATCCGCGCGCCCGTAACCGTCGGCAATATCGGGAGATCGTGGCCAATATTGACAAGATCGGGCTGAAGCGCCCCATCACGGTGAGTCGACGGGAGCAGCGGTCAGATGAGGGAATGGCGTACGACCTGGTTTGTGGCCAGGGGCGTCTGGAGGCCTATCAGATGCTGGGAAGAACCGAGATCCCAGCCATCGTCGTTACGGCCCATGAAGAGGATTGCCTGGTCATGAGCCTCGTGGAAAACATCGCCCGTCGTCAGCATCCGGCCATTGAGTTGATGCGCGAGATCGAGAATTTGCACCAACGCGGGTACGATGAAACGGACATCGCCGAGAAGCTTGGCGTAACTTCTTCCTGGGTGAGCATGCTGATCGGACTGCTTGAACGCGGGGAGGAGCGCTTAGTAGCGGCCGTCGAGACCGGGTTGGTTCCCGTCAGCCTGGCCGTAACCATTGCGCGAAGCGGAGATGCCGAGATTCAGGAGGCTCTGGCGGATGCCTATGCCCAAGGTGTCATCAAGGGGAAGAAGGTCACCATACTGCGCAAACTTCTGGAACAGCGCGCCTCACGTGGCAAGAACGAACGACCGTCGCCCTTCGGCCGTAAAGGTAGCCGCAAGCTCAGCGCCGAGAACCTCATGCGCATCTACCAGCGCGAGGTAGGCAAGCAGCAGCTATTGATCCGTACCGCCGATTTCACCCATAAACGCCTGCTGTTTGTCGTCCAGGCACTCCAGACACTGTTTGAAGACGTTCGCTTCGTGACCCTGCTTCGCGAGGAAGGCATGGACACGATTCCTGGGCCGCTGGAACGCCGCATGGTGCGGAGTACGACCCCGTGAATACCCATCCTGCCTTTTCGGCGAACGCGCATGTGGGCTTCGAGCGAGAGACACGTCTCATTCCGCTGTCGGCCATCCTTCCTCTGAAGACCCTTCGCCCCACCACCAAGCAAAGCCAGAAATACCGGCAGATTGCTGCGTCCATCCGGGTGGTCGGACTGGTGGAATGCCTCGTCGTTGTGCCAAATACCAAGAAGCGCGGCACCTACCTCCTCCTTGATGGCCTACTGCGACTGGAGGTGATCAAGGAGATCGGCTGGACGGAGGTCGAGTGCCTGATCTCGACCGACGATGAGGCCTATACCTATAACAAACGGATCAGTCGTCTGGCCTCGGTGCAGGAACACAAGATGATCGTCCGCGCCGTAGAGCGTGGCGTGCCGGAGGCACGTATCGCCGAGGCGCTGGATCTCGAGGTCAATACAGTCCATCGTCGATTCCGGTTGCTCGATGGCATATGTCCCGAAGTCGTCGAGCAGTTGGCAGACAAGCCGTGCCCCATGCTGGTCTTCGAATCACTCAAGCGCATGAAGCCCATGCGGCAGATGGAAGCCGCCGAACTGATGGTGGGCCAAAAAAACTACTCGTCGCCCTTCATCCGCACGATCTTGGCGGCGACACCGAGCGATCAATTGGCTACACCAGTTGCGAAAAGCAGGGAGCAGGACGTTACACGAGGACAAATCGCGCGCCTTGAGCGCGAACTTGAAGCCGCGCAGAGCCGGACAAAGTATGTGGAGGACACCTACGGCGAGGACAACCTGCAGCTAACGATCGCCCGAAGCTACTTGGCCAAATGGCTCAGGAACACGAACGTCGTTCGCTGGCTTGCCACCTACCAGCCGGAATACCTAGCCGAGTTTCAGGAGATCACCGAGATAGACTCGCTGGCCGTCGCCGCTGGGAAGGCAGTTTTATAGTCCCCCCGTCATTGAACTCTCCCCCCAACCGACTGTGCGACCCGTTTCAGGTCAGCCTAGGGCACCAGAAGCGAAAATCGCACTCCTGATTTGCCAGCACGGCTCGCCACACGTCATCCCAACGCCACGCTTCCCACGGACGCTTGGCAGGGCGATGGAGGGTGATTGCTTGGCCAAAATCCTCCGAGTCTGCCAACACCTTTGCCGCAAAATACAGGTAGGCTCTCCGCATCTCCAGTACGCTGGTCTTCCGAACGGCATCGACCAAGGTAGGTCTCCAGCGCTTCCGAAGCGCTGGAGAATAAACCCCGTAGAAAGGAGCGGACTCCGACCCCGCACTAGAGCACAGCCATGAGCTCCTGGTGTCCACGACTTTGAACGGAATCCCCTCCGACACGAGCGACAAAACCAACTCCTTGGCCAAGGATCGAACGGCCTCGCTCGGAGACTGCGCCATCGGATAGATATCCATGCGCTCAGCTGACCGCTTTTCGACGGCAATTTGCAGCCCGTGCAGATACGCGAACACTTCACCCGGCACCAGCTCTTTTTCGCTACGTTCTGGCTCATCTATTCCCATCAGACGCCGACAATCCATACTGAAACTTAGTGGCCATGCCACCTTCTCTCTGCGGGAGCGAAAGAGCCAGCCCGTGGGTAGTCGACAACACCCGTGGCAATCCACATCGTCCCATTTCATGAGCGGCGTGCCGTGTTCCCAGCAGGTGCTGACGAAGACCGCCATCCAATCCATCCGGAAATAAGGCGTCCTCCCCTTCGCCAGATCCTGGTAGAAGCATAGGGGGCAGTACGCATTCCGGCACTTCGGCGCGAGCACCCAGCCATGGAACCCTTGATGCTCGTCGACGGGCGAACGCCAACCTTCAACACTTTCGGCCAAGCGCGACTGCAGCACATCAGGAGGATTGAGGTCGAGATCCCGCCGACCTCTGACATCCCATTCATGCCCATCCATCAACTGCCCCATGAGCGCATCAAAAGGCGTGCCGTAGAACTGCGCAGTGCGTCCCAGGAAAGACGACAATGACTCGCCCTGATAGGGCGGGTCATTGCGTAGCCGCAGCCGCTTACCACCCATGGATCAGATGCGTCCTGGGTCCGGCGCCACGAAGCATAGGGCCGGGCGCATCACCGCCGTCTTCAAGTGTTGCTTCGTGATGCACTCGCTTCCATCAGCGATCGCTGTCAGCGACGCATTCTTCACGCGATCCACGATTTTTCCGAGCACCCCTTCGCCGATCTTGGCCAACACAGCCAGCTTGTCAGGCGAGGCCAGATGGGAGGGCTTCTTGAGTGGAAGCAGGCGCTCGTAGGTAGCGAGGAAGTTGGCCAAGGTCGCATCGGCCCGCCATGAGGGCAAAGTGTAGTCAGTGAAGCGCGCCGCCAAATGAGGGTCGCCCTTGAATCCGCGAGCGGCCGCATCCGTACCAAATGCCATGATCGGCAAGTGCAGCTCGTTCATGAGCAACTTTACAGCCTGCAGCACGCGCACCTGCTCGCTCTGGTTGCCCATGAGAACGTCTTGCACCTCATCCAGGATGAGCAGGCGGCAATTCGTTTCGCGCAGAAGACGCTGGACCAACAGCTCCCGATCGCTAAGACGGTAAGAAATTCGCGCTGGGCTGCCCAACTCCTCCATGATGCGGCCGTACACCGAACGTGCATCGTGCAAACCCGACATAGAAATACGAAGCACGCAGGGAGTATCCGATCGGTCATATTCGCAGAATCGCGCATGGATGATTTCAGCAATGCTGGTTTTGCCGTTAGCACGATCGGCGCAAATGATTCGACCTCGCGCACGTGTCTGTCGAGGCTCGTACACCATCCACTCGGCCTCACTGATCACCTGCTGCAAGGCGGGGTAGAGAATTGTATGGTCCCGAATGATCTTGGCGGCTCGTGCCGCATTGGGAGCGCCGAGCAGGGCCTCTGCTGATGGATGAAGCCGTCCGTCTGAGACATGCGGCTCATTGACTTCTGAGGACGTGTAAAGGATACGATCGGATGCAGCCGCTTGGCTGGTAGCAGTTTCAATCGTCATGGTCGTAACCCTCGATGTCATATATCAGAGGTGGTGTGTCGAGCACGATCGATCCGGGCTCGGATTCGTTTGGTGGAGTGTGGTTTTCCGTCTCGGTGGCGCGATCGGCATTGGCGTCCACACGGAAGCGATCACCGGCCGCAGCAGTTGCTCTACGCCGACGCACCTTGCGTGAAGCTTTGGCTTGCGATACCAGTTCGTCCGCTCGTTTCTGGCTTGCATCTGCCGACGCGACCACGTCTGGATGGCGTGATACCGCCCGCTCCTGATTGCGTCGGGCCTCCCATTCCGCGAGGGAAATGGCCGGAACCCCGGGCGTAGTCAGCGTCGCCATTACCAGCACACCTCCCGGGGTACGGACATACACCCGAGTGATGTCACGCGGGTCGTAATGCACCGGCACGTTAAGGTCCTGGCCAATCCATGCCCCCAAGGCCTCAGCCCAGTACTGCAGATTGTGGATTTGGACGCCCGTGCGGGTTAGACGGCGCAGTTTGCGTGGCAGAAAGGTTGCAAGAAACTCAAGTGGGTCGAGTTCCATCACCCAGCTCCCAGCTCCCAGCTCCGTCACACGACGCCACGCCTCACTTGGCGGAATACGCAGCATCCGGTGTTCGCGCAGGTGATACCGTCCCAGCAATTGCTCGACAAACCAGCGCCGAACCTCGCTGAGTGTCATCACCGCATGCTTGGCGCTGTCGTAGTCGCCCTTGGCCTTCACCGAGTTCTTGGTCGTACCTGGCAACAGGTGACATTGCCCGACCATCGTGCCCATCAGCCGCTCGATCGTGCCGCCGTAGTGCGGACTCCCGACCGGGCGATAGGCCAGCACGATGCCGTACTCCTCGCATCCGCGCCGAAACGCCTCCGAAGTGAAATCGCGGCCGTTGTCGACCATGATCATCTTGGGCAAACCATGCATGGGCCAGTCCAGCGGCACGCCAAATTCCGCCGCCGGGGATTTGGGCAAAACCGCGTGCGTCAGGCACAACGCCACCGACAGCACCGACGGAGGCTCGAAGCCGACATGGATACCCAGCACGCAGCGCGTGTACACGTCGACCGCCACAGTCAGCCATGGTCGACCGATGTACTCACACACCGGGTCGTCCGACCGCGCCATCACGTCCAACGGGGTATGATCGATTTCGACGCGTTCCAGGGCAGCTGACACATCCACGTGACCGGGCATGCCCACGTAGGTGTACTTGGCCTTTTTGCTTCCGATGCGCCGCCGCTGGGCATCCCGGTTGCGATAGGCCTCCAGTCGGGTTGTTACCGCTTTTCGGCTTGGCGGCACTAGTCCTTGGCTGCGACAGGCAGTTGCAATGCGCTCCACGAGCGCTTTTGTTGTCGGCCGCTCCTGCTGCAGGTAGTAGCTGTCAATTTTTTCGGTGACGGTCCTTTCAACATCGAGATCAAGCATCCGTGTGCCGCATTTGCGTCCGGCCGGCTGCGCCAGCAAGCCCCTGATCGACTTGTGCTCGCTGTAACTGCATAGCACTCGCCACATCTGGCGCTCGGTGACACCCAACATGGATGCCTGTCGCCGCACTTCGGTGGATCGCCCTGTCTTCGTGGCCAGCACGGCGTTGGCTGCTGCCGCACGTTGCTTGGCCATCCCCCAGTCGTCAGCGGAAATCTGAGCCAAATCCGTCTGCTCAAGCACATCTCCCGCGGAGCATACGGGCAACAGCTCATCGCGTTGGACCTGGTGAAGGTTGCGCTCGTCACCTATGATGATCATGGCCTGGTCGTGGCCTATCAGCTCGGCCACTTCCACGAGGGCGCTCCGGTACAGCGCGGTTTGCCCCTTCTTGAGCTCGCTAGCCATGGCGGACCTCCCGGCGCATACGCGGAAGGTCACACTCGGTCACCAGCACAATGGGGCAAGCCGTCGCCGCGCGTAGCACGGCAAATTGTCGACGCAACTTCCCCTCGTGACTGAGGGCCCGCCGCAATGGCTTGACCTCGATATACGTCTCGCACCCGAAGCCCAAGGCGGCCAACTCATCAGGGACCGCCGACAACACCAGACGGAAATCCGGGGTATAGCGAACCCGTCTACCGTCGTGCTTGTAGAACACGGTCACAGGTTGGCTTTGGATGCTCCCGAGCTCCTCGAATGCAGCGAGTGCCGTAAGCACCCGACACTCCAATTTGCTTTCGAACGGCACAGCACCATGATCGGACCGCACGGGATGCCAGCCACGCACGTGGCGGCCGCGTGACAAGGGAATCACCCGACGACCGTGCTCGACACGGTCAATCGATGCCGCGGCGACAGAATCTCGTGAAACAAGACGCTCGCGCAGTGACTGCGCTTCATCTACCAAATGCATGGCGTACTCCTCAGTGTGATTGCCGCTGGGCGGCAGGGACTGGGGCCACGCTCTGCAGGTATCCGGGCCACACCTATCCGTCGCACGACCATTTGCAGGTCGCACAGGAATATGCGAGGATCAGGTTGTCAGGTCACAAACCGACAACGTCTGCAAAGGCGACAGAAACCCGAAGTGTTAGCGCACTTCGGGTTTTTGTCGTTTAGGCCCCGATAATCTAGTGCTCGGGCTACATTTTTTCGCACCCTCCCGAGGCGCTCTACGCCTCTCTAGCCATCGGATGTCAACGCCATCGCCTCATCGACACTGGCTCCTTTCGCCAGTTCGGACTTTGTCTTGTTCGTCTTGATTGGGTTCGTCGCCTGATCCAGCCACCGGGCCACATCCCGGGTTGATGCAAACCAGCCGCGCCGGCCATCCACCTGGAACATCGGGATCGGCAGGCGCCCACGGCTGCGCGCCAAACGCAATGCGTCGGTACTTGAGAAGCCGAGCACCCTGGCAGTCGCGCTCGCCGAGAGAATCATTCCGTGCGCGTCCATGAGCACTTGTAGTGTCGATGAATCTTCCATTGGGCCTCCATGATCGGATCGGGCGTGACCGGATCGGACCGAATCGGTGCCGACGTAATATTCCCCAAGCGGGAATGCACGTCAAGTTATTGTTTTTACAGGATTGTTGTTGCGCCTCCTAATACAGCAAGACGCCTTCCGAGACCCTGGAGACATTGAAATTTCGGGCGCACGCGCCTCACCGCAGCAGCGAAATCTGCCGCTCGTAGCGGCAATATGCAGACGAAAGGAGCCCGGGCCCGGAGGCCACCGCCCACACTCGCGGTTGCGCTTCCTAGTAAGACGCCAGAACGTCTGTTTGCTTCGAAGCGGCGGAATTCCCACGGTCGGCAAGTGCGCCGTTCTTCCCGCCACCATTGTCGACACCTCAATGGTTCTAACCAGGAAGGCGTCGGCGCCTCCGTTGCCGACGTGCTAGCCTTTTGCACAAGCCATCGCGCTCATCTGAACGGAGCCTTCTAATGGCTATTTTAGTTGTCGGCCTGGGTATCGCGTTGTCTGCTTTCGCCCTGCAGTGGTACATGGGAAAGAAAGCCGACGAGGAAGCGTCACGGGCTTGGGAACGTCACCATCGCCGTGGGCATGCCAGTAAGCGGTGATGCGAGCACCTCGTGCGTCATATTGATCTTCAAAAGCCACCGGCCTTGCCGGTGGCTTTTGCTTTGGAACACATTGAGGTGACGTTTCGGCACCACAGCAGCGAAGTTCGATGTTTCATGGCCAGATCACATGTATTTGGCTAGACCAAATTGGTCGACAGGTTGGCTCAGCGCTTCGTCTTGTCCCACGACAAATAACCTGTCAACTCTGGAAGCAACTCTTCCGATTCACCGTTGCGATCGAGGTTGGATCGGGGCATCGACACCTCCTCTTCGAAGGTGAGCAATGACAAAGTCTGCCCCCAAGTAGATTGGTAGATAGCCTCTTCGTGCACGCTGAAACGATCTGCAGCATCACTATGACTCCACTCTGACGCGTCCATGTCCGCGATCGCCGTGTTCCGCCCTGCACGGATCGCTTGATCTGCAGCTGATCGAAGAGGCAACGTCACACCCGTACGAATAAAAACGCCAGCATCTCGCAACGAGCGAGAAGCCACCGAGTATTTGATACTGCCCTCTTCCGCGACCACGTAGGCTAGCCTGGATGCAGATGCCTGCGCGAAGCGCGACGCCACACATAACCTGGAGGCGTGAAAGCGATCGACCAGCATTGTGATGGTATCGATCGAGAAATCGTGCTCGTCACTCAGCGGCTGGATCAGCTGCCAAGGAATGAGGCACTCCGCCGCAAAAACATCGCATAACACTTCCTCGGGTGGTCTCGATCGAAACCGCTCGAGTTCGTCAGAAGGCACATCCGATCCGTGCACGGACGGAAGCCCGAGCACGTGGTGGGCTACTTCGTGCATGATCGTGAAGCGTCGTCGATGCGGATGGTTGTTCCCGTTGACGATGATGTAGCGCTGCCCGGCCTTGGTGAAAGTCTGCCCTGCTTGCTTATCACCAAGCTTGTCACTCTCGCGCACGACATAGCCTTCTCCTCCGGCGATTCGCAATACATCCACAGGAGAGATATTGATTTCGTAGCGCGCGAGAAGCTGACGGGCACGAGAAATGGCAGAGTTCTCATCCATGAGCGCATCCAGATCAGGGGGCAAATAGATCGCGCGTGGTTTCAATCAGGCGGACCCAGTCTTGCTCGGTGGTTGGTCGCGCACCACGAAAACTCATCGTGGCCACCGGCTCGATATCATCCCAGGCGATGTCCATTCGGCTCTCCATCACCTGATACAGAGCATCGTCGATGGGGGCCTTGGTCAGCAGTTCGAAGATTCGCTGTTGCCGCTCGGTCAGTTCCAGCGCCGCACCAAGCTTGTGGACCGTGGCGGCCGATGGTGCGCCGTGCTCCCCTTTCGCCAGCCGCCAGATGTACGCGTGACTCAGGTCCTCGGCCCGTTTTTCCAGGTCTCTAAAACTCAGGTCTTTCCGATCGCGCGCACGCGCGATGAAAGTCGCCAGATCCATCATTGCTCCGGGGCAGTTGCAAAAGCTCTACGCCCAGTATAAGCTGTAACCAAATCAGGTTACACGTGACTTTTCGCAGGGCCGTCGTGTACGGCCTTTTTCGGAAGCCGAGTGTAACCTGCATAGGTCACGGCGGCAAGGACGGCCGCCTTTTTAGGGTTCGCATTGTAACCTGAACAGGTCACGGCGCGACGATGGAAGAGGCTCGGCTCCCCACATTGCAGGTGCTGAAATGAAGCAGATCATTGAAGTGCAGGTAGAAGGCCTTCCCCCCTTCGAGTTGGAACACGAGGGAGAGGTCGGCGTTCTGGTAGAGGCGATCAAGACGAAGAGTGGCTTCGCGGAAGAGATTTTCGTGTTCGAGCACGATGGCGAGCTGCTCGGCGAAATCGACATCCGTGAAAGGTCGGTTCTCCAAGTCGTGGGGCACCGGTGCCACGAAGTCCACGTGGAGGTTGGCTTCGAGCATCACAAGGAAGCGCACGAGTTCAAGCCGTCCGCGACGATCAATCGCGTTCTGCAATGGGCCGTGGCAAGCAAGAAATTCAATCTTGATCCGCAACAGCGCTCCAAGGCAAACCTGATGCTGCCGGGCGCGGACAAGCCGCTGGACAAGGCACTTGTACTTGGCCAGATCCTTCAGCATCCGGGTTGCCACCTGGTGCTTGTGTTGACGTTGAAGGACTTTACCAATGGCTGAGAGCGATCTCCCGCCAGATGAGGCCACGCTGGTCAGGCAACTCGCGTCGGTTAAGTTCCGGGCCGGAGTCGAAAAGGGCAAGTGGCGTGTACTTGCCCGTCATGGAGCGGTACTCGATGTGGAGGTCACCGGACTCCACTACGAGTCGGGCAGAACCAGTTCGTTCGAATTTCGCCTCGAATGCGATGGCCTGCCCGAAGTCTGCCCGTACGTTTACTGCTGGGACTTCGCAGCGAAGACAAGGCCTGCACCGCTGGCCCTGTCGTCACCAGGTGTCGTAGACGCCTTCAAAGAGTGGCAGGCGCCTCCGAATAACATTCATGGCGGCATTTACCGTGCGTGGCAGCGTTATGCGGCCAATCACAACGGTTGGCGCGACAGGTGCCCGGAAGATGCTTGGAATCGCGATCGCGACATAACTTTCATCATGGAGCGCTTGTATGGGCTGGTTTGCGAACACACTCAGTGGCTTGTTCGGGAGGCGTCCGCGAATTCTCTGTGATCGGCACACCTGGATGTCCGGGGTGAGCGAGCTGCATGCGCGAACGCTAGGTTGCTCGCGAGAGAGCGGTGCGTTCCTACTCGGAACGGTCGAAGCCGGGGGCGCTAAGCGAATACGCGACTTTGTCTTCTACGATGACATCGATCCGATGAGCCTGAAGTCCGGCATCGTCCATTTTCATGGCGCCCGCTTTTCGCGGTTGTGGGAGGTGTGCCGTGAGAAAGGCTACGGGGTCGTCGCTGATGTCCATGTCCATCCTGGCTCCTACGCCCAGAGTGCGTCCGATCAGGCGGACCCCGCGATCCCCCGGTTGGGGCATATCGCCTTCATCCTGCCGAACTTCGCCCGCGGAAAAATGGCTCCCGGCTCGATAGGCATGTACGAGCACCTTGGAAATTGTCGATGGATGGACCACAGCGGCAAGGCGACGCGCTTCTTCAAGTTAACTGAGGGCTAGCCATGAGACTGTCCAAGGTACCGGGGGATGAATCGAAGGGCATTCTGCGACGCTCGCGGCTGGTGAAGGCTATCGCTGACGCTGGACGGGTGGAAAGCTTCGAAGCCGGTGAAGAACGGTTGCGCAGCGTCTACGTGAAAATCGTAGTGGGTCCCGAGACGGCCGCTACCCCAGCTGGCATGGGCGCGGTCATCACGGCTGCGCGCCTTTGTTTAAAGGTCTTCGAACACGTCGAGGTGACTGGCGCAATTGATAGCTCTTTTGAACTGGCAATCTTCGGGCCGGAGGTCGAGACCCTGGAGGAAGCGTTGCTTCAAATCGGGCGCGTCGACGATTCTTGCACGCTAACATCAACGCATCGCATCGTTATTGGAAATGAGCTTCCCGACGATGCATCCTGCATTCGCTGCTGGTGGGATGGTTGGCATGCGGGAGTCAGGAAGCGCCATGACATGCTGCCTTTAGGAGACGGCTCAAACCCGTTAGCTGGAATTTTTGCCGGGGCGCTCGCGGTTCGGGAAGTCTTCGCGAGCCGGATTCTCAGTAGCGAACGGGCTCTACGGCGGACCTCAATCGTTTCCCTGTGGGAGCCGTGGTCCCAAGAAAATTGCCCCGCGCAGGGCCCTGAGTACGCCATGGCCGCCACGCGCTTATGGCTCGTGGGACTCGGTCATCTCGGTCAAGGTATAGCGTGGAGCCTCTTGAGCTTGCCCGCGGCTGTGGGCTCAACGATCTTGCTCCAAGACGACCAGCAAGTTGGCGTAGAAAATGAACCAACCGGGATTTTGGTCGAAGAGGACGACATTGGGCACAAAAAGTGCCGATCGGTCGCTAAATGGTTTGAGCGTGCAGGGTGGGAAACGTCCCTGGTTGAGCGTAGGCACCACGGAGAGAAGGCCCAGGAAAACGACCCTCCGCTGGTCATCTGTGCGCTCGATAAGCCAGCCCCTAGGCGCTTGGTCGCCGGCGCAGGCTTTCAATATTGTCTCGACGGCGGGGTCGGCCATGGAGCCGCCGAGTTCGAAACTTTCCAATTTCATTGCTTAAGGAAGGGTGACGACGTTACTGGTCTGTGGACGCATTCCGGTACGGCCGACAGCGAGGCGATCTTATCCAATCCAGCCTATAGGCAAGCTCGTCATGATGTGGGTGGATGCGGAATGCCAGACATAGCGGGCGCAGGTGTAGCGGCACCATTTGTAGGTGCGGCGGTAGGCGCACTGATGGTTGCGCAGACCATTCGCGTCTATAGCGCAGCCAGTACCTGTAGGAGCTTTCAGCTGCAGCTGGGGGCTCCGGACATGGCAACGCAAGGTGAAATACAGAGCCCGTACAAAGCCGGGTTCGGTGGCAAGCGACTGAAGTTGCGCAATCCGTAAGCGCACCAGCAGAAAGCACCCTTAAAACGGTCAATGCGACGGCTCTGCAGCCCTGAATCTGTCAGTAGCGCAAGTGTTCCCTAATGGCATCACAAGCGAAAACCTCTACACATCAGAGCCTTAGAGTCAGCTGACACCATTAAGGAATCTCGACACCAGCACCCCGTCCGGTTCGACATGAGGCTGATCGGGTGGCGTTCAAGCGGGCGTGAACTGGCCCTGCAAGGCGGCGCGCGGCGGCAACGACCAGTCGAGCGGCGCGTGGCCGTGCGCTTCCAGGTAGCGGTTGGCGGCGGAGAAATGCCCGCAGCCAAGGAAGCCGCGGTGGGCCGACAGCGGCGAGGGATGCACACTCTTCAGCACGCCGTGGCGACGGGTGTCGATCAGCTGGCCCTTGCGCTGGGCGTAGCTGCCCCAGAGCATGAACACCAGGCCGTCGCGCTCGCGGTTGAGCGCATCGATGGCCGCATCGGTGAAGCCTTCCCAGCCCTTGCCCTGATGCGAGCCGGCGCGGCCCTCTTCCACCGTCAGCACGCTGTTGAGCAGCAGCACGCCGCGGTCGGCCCACGGCGTGAGGCAGCCGTGGTCGGGGCGCGGGATGCCGAGGTCGCGCTCGATCTCCTTGAAGATGTTCTCCAGCGACGGCGGCACCCGCACGCCGGGGCGCACCGAGAAGCACAGGCCGTGCGCCTGGCCCGGGCCGTGGTACGGGTCCTGGCCGAGGATCACCACCCGCACCGCGTCGAACGGGGTATGCGCGAACGCGGCGAAGATCTCCGGGCCGGGCGGGTAGATGCGCTTGCCGGCCTGCTTCTCCGCGCGCAGGAACGCGGCCAGCGCCTGCATCTCCGGGCGCAGGAGGTAGTCGCCGATGCGCGCCTTCCACGACGGTTCCAGCCGGATCTGCGCCGCGTCGTTCATGCCTCGGCGGCGTGGTCGCGCAGATGCCTGGCCACGCGCAGCTGGAACAGCAGCTTGGTGACCAGCAGTTTTTCCTCGACCGGCTTCTCGACCAGGTCGTTGGCGCCAGCCTTGATCAGCGCGGCCTGATTGGCCGGGTTCTCGTCGCCGGTCATCACCAGCACCGGCAAGCGGCCCTTGCCGTAGCCGAATTCGCCGCGGACGTGCTTGAGCAGGTCGCCGCCGGTCAGCTCGCCCTTCAGGCTGACGTCGGTGAGCACCACGTCGGCGCCCACCTCGCCCTGCACCTTCGAGGTTTCCAGCAGGGCCAGAGCGTCCTCCACGCTGACCACGTGGCGTACGGTCAGACCGATCTTCTCCAGCATGCGGCGGGTGGCCAGCGCCACCACGCGGCTGTCCTCGACGTACAGCACCACGCCCTCGGCGGTGTCTTCCGGCCGCACATAGCCGCGGATGAACTCGGCCAGCGCCTGGAAGCCCAGCGCCTTGTCGAAGTAGTCGGTGACGTGCTCGCCCAGCGAGCGGCGATGCAGCCGGTCCTCGACGTCGCCGGACACCACCACGATAGGCACGTAGGCCTGCGGCGCCGACTCGCGCACGAAGCGCGCCAGCTCCAGCCCGTCCATGTCGGGCAGGCGCAAGGCGATGGTGATGAAGTCGAACACGCCCTCGCCGAGCACCTGTTGCGCCTCGGCGCCGCTGCCGCAGCCGACCACCTCGACGCCGGGCAGCTCGGCCTGCAGCACGCGGGTGATCAACTGGCGCACCACGCGCGAACCGTCGACCACCAGCACCCGCGGCGCCTCGGTCAGCAGACGGCTGCTGATATTCGTACTCATGCCCTAGCTCACCCACCCGAACCGTGGCTGTCCCTCGCCGATGAACCCGCGGGCGCAACCGCTGCCCCCGCCGCAACCGGAGATAGTGCACCGGATCCGGCATCGACCGCTGCGATTCAGGTCACTCCGGCGCAAGTGCATCATGCCGCCTTGCGCAGTTGCCACGCACTGACCAGCCGCGCGCCCAGCCAGCCCAGCGCCGCCGCGACCAGCGGCACCGCCAGCAGCAGCCATGGCGGCAGGCCGCCGATCTGCAGCTTGCCGTCATAGGCCTGGCTCAGCTGCGCCACCGGCGCGGCCAGCGCCAGCTCGATCGCCACCGCCAGCAGCGCCGCCAGGATGCCGCTGAACAGGCCGTACCAGATCCCCGCATACAGGTAGGGCCGGCGCACGAACGCGCCGCCGGCGCCGACCAGCAGCAGCACGCCGATCTCCTCGCTGCGACTGGCGATGTCTACCCGCACCGTGTTGCCGACCACCAGCAGCGCCGCCAGCGCCAGCAGCGAAGCCAGCACCAGCACCACGCGATTGCCCACGCCGAGCAAGGCGTCCAGCCGCTGCCGCCAGCTGCCGCTGTCCTGCACCAGGTCGACGCTGCGCAGCGTGCGCACGTCGGCCACCAGCTGTTCCAGCGCCTGCGCGCTCACGCCCGCCCGCGGCTGCAGCTGCAACACGTACGGCAGCGGGTTGTCGTCCAGCGCGTCCAGGGCACCGGAGAAGCCTTGCATGTGCGCCAGCTCGTCCATGCCCTGTTGCGGCGTTTTCACCGTCACCGTGGCCACTTCGGGGCGATCACCGAGTTGCTTGGCAAGCAATTGCGCCTGCGGTGCGGTCTGGTCCGGCTGCAGGAACACGCTGATCGTCTGGCTCTGGCCCAGCGCGTGGCCGAGCTGCTGCACGTTGCCCAGCAGCAGATAGAACGCCAGCGGCAG